>Ga0308157_10002796_pt1 | contig 27222 bp, 19 predicted proteins | sample PhyBR1_FD_201035 | JGI IMG/M metagenome (GOLD analysis project Ga0308157, IMG submission 201035) | Phyllosphere microbial communities from UC Gill Tract Community Farm, Albany, California, United States - DLSLB.R1 | ecosystem: Host-associated > Plants > Phyllosphere > Unclassified | place: USA...
TGGGCATTCCAAAGAGGAAACTCACATTATAGGGTGGACGGCTCTGCCGTCCACGCGGTGAAAGTTTGCAGCAAGATCATCCGGCACGAGATCGGCACCGCTCACCATCGCCGTCTACCGCGGAATCGACAGCGCCAGGGTTTCCTTCAACTCTTCCATCACCACATAGCTCTTCGATTGGCCGGCATCGGCCACGTGCAGGATCTCGCCCAGCAGGCGCCGGTATTCGGACATCTCGGGGATGCGCGCCTTGATCAGGTAGTCGAAATCGCCCGACACCAGATGGCATTCCATCACCTCGGGAATGGCCAGCATCGCGCGCCGGAAGCGCTCGAAGGCCTTGTCGGACTTCTGGTGCAGGTTGATCTCGACGAAGACCAGGATCTGCATGCCCAGCGCCTGCGGATTGATGCGCGCATAGTAGCCCTGGATCACGCCGTCGCGCTCCATGCGCTTGACCCGCTCGATGCAGGGAGTGAGCGAGAGGCCGACCTGCTCGGCCAGGTCCTTCATCACGATCCGCGCATCCTGCTGCAGGATCGCCAGGATGTGCAGGTCGATCCGGTCCAGGATGCGGTTCGAGGCTTTTTGTACGCGCATGGGTCAACCCAGGAAAATTTGCTGAAAAATGACGTATTAACAGGAACAATTATCCCTCTACCCGCGATACGATGGCAACCTTTTCTGAATCGAGCTTTTCGAGGGATCGTATGCGAGTCATCGTATTGGGCAGCGGCGTGGTCGGCGTCACCACCGCGTATTACCTGGCGCAGGCCGGCCACGAGGTCACGGTCATCGACCGCCAGCCCGGTCCGGCCCTCGAGACCAGTTTCGCCAACGCCGGCCAGATTTCGCCCGGCTATGCGTCGCCCTGGGCCGCGCCCGGCATCCCGCTGAAGGCCGCCAAATGGCTGTTCCAGCGCCATGCGCCGCTGGCGATCCGGCCCGACGGTTCGCTGTTCCAGCTTGCCTGGATATGGGAGATGTACCGCAACTGCGACCCGGCGCGCTACGCCGTCAACAAGGAACGCATGGTGCGCCTGGCCGAATACAGCCGCGATTGCATGCGCGCGCTGCGGCGCGACACCGGCATCGCCTACGAAGGCCGCCAGCAGGGCACGGTACAGCTGTTCCGCACCCGCCAGCAGTTCGATGGCGCGGCCAAGGACATCGAGGTGCTGCGTGACGCCGGGGTGGCCTACGAGGTGCTGGAAGGCGCACAACTGGCCGCGGCCGAGCCGGCGCTGGCCAATGTGGCCGACAAACTGGTCGGGGGCCTGCGCCTGCCGAACGACGAGACCGGCGACTGCCAGCTGTTTACCACCCGCCTGACCGCGATGGCGCGCGACCTGGGCGTGCGCTTCGAGTTCGACACGGCGATCCGCTATCTAAACGAGGCGAACGGCGAGATCGCGTCAGTCATGACCGACAAGGGCGAGTTCAAGGCCGACCGTTACGTACTGGCGCTGGGCAGCTATTCGCGCCTGCTGCTGCAGCGCTGGTTCCCGCTGCCGGTCTATCCGATGAAAGGATATTCGCTGACGGTGCCGATCACCGACGCGGCGCGCGCGCCGGTCTCGACCATCCTCGACGAGACCTACAAGATCGCCGTGACCCGCTTCGACGACCGCATCCGCGTCGGCGGCATGGCCGAACTCTCCGGCTACAACCTCGACCTCAACCCGCGCCGCCGCGCCACCCTGGAGCTGGTCGTCAACGACCTGTTCCCCGGCGCGGGCGACACCGGCAAGGCCAGCTTCTGGGCCGGCCTGCGTCCGATGACGCCGGACAGCACGCCGGTGGTCGGCGCCACGCCGCTGCGCAACCTGTTCCTGAATACCGGCCACGGCACCCTGGGCTGGACCATGGCGGCCGGCTCGGCCAGCGTGATCGCCGACCTGGTGGGCGGCAAGGCGCCGTCGATCCGGGCCGACGACCTGGCCGTGTTCCGCTACGCCGGCAGCGGCGCCGCGACCGCGGGCGGCAAGCTGGCCCAGGCCTGACGACATGCACATCGAAGACCACGCCGCGGCCCGCGCCGGCGCCATTCTCACCATCGACCTGGACGCGGTGCGCGCCAACTACCGCCTGCTGCGCGAACGTGGAGCGCAGGGCGGCGGCAAGGCCGCCTGCGGCGCGGTGCTCAAGGCCGACGCCTACGGGCTCGGCATGCCGCAGGTGGCTGGCGCGCTGGTGCGTGAAGGCTGCCGCAGCTTCTTCGTGGCGCATCTCGACGAAGGCATCCGCCTGCGCCAGCTCATCCCTTCCGACTGCACCATCCACGTGATGCACGGCGCCATGCCGGGCGCGGCGCGCGACTGCGTCCAGCACAACCTGGCGCCGGTGCTGAACGATCCGGGCCAGATCGCCGAATGGCGCACGCTGGCGCGCGAGCTCGGACGCGCGCTGCCGGCCGCGCTCCAGGTCGACACCGGCATGTCGCGCATGGGCCTGGCCCGGGCCGACCTCGACCGCCTGCGCCAGGACCCGGCCTGGCTGGACGGCATCGACCTGCAACTGGTGATGAGCCACCTGGCTTGCGCCGACGACCCGGCGCACCCGCTCAACGCGCATCAGCGCCTGCGTTTCGACGAAGTGCGCGCGCTGTTCCCGGGCGTGCCGGCCAGCCTGGCCAATTCCTCGGGCGTGTTCCTGGGCGATGCATGGCACGCCGACCTGTTGCGGCCCGGCTGCGCGCTGTACGGCATCAATCCCCAGCCCGGCCGGGCCAATCCGCTGGCCCAGGCGGTGTCGCTGGCGGCGCGCGTGGTGCAGCTGCGCACCGTGGCGGCCGGCGACATCGTCGGCTATGGCGCGCGCTATGTGGCCACCGGCGAGCGCCGCATCGCCACCATCGCCATCGGCTATGCCGACGGCTGGCTGCGCGCCCTCAGCGGCCAGTCGCAGGCCTTCGTCGATGGCGTGGCGGCGCCCTTCGCCGGCCCCGTATCGATGGACAGCATCACGCTCGACGTCACCGGCATTCCCGAACAGCGGATCGCGCCGGGCCAGACGGTCGACCTGCTGTGCGCGCAGCAGACGGTGGACGACGTGGCCGGCCAGGCCGGCACCATCGGCTACGAGGTGCTGACCCGCCTGGGGTCGCGCTTCCAGCGCCAGTACATCGGTATTTAGAACAGTTCCAGGTTCGGCGATGGCCGTGCCGCCGCCGCGCGCTTCGGCGCCAGCGGCGCCGGCCACGCCTTCATGCGCTCAGCCGGGAAGTGGCGCAGGAAGCTGCGCGCCACATCGGTGTCGCGGCAGGCCAGCCAATCGCCCACCTCCTCTTGCCCCAGCAGCACCAGCGAGCGCTTTTCGTCGCCCGGCCGGTGCATGCGGCGCATCAGCGGATGATTGTCGGCATTGATGGTGATCTGGGTAAACGCGGTCGACATCGAGCCATCGGCCTCCTGCCACTCGCGCCATAGTCCCGCCACCCAGAACAGGGCGTCGTCGGCCATGCCGATGGCGGTGCGCTCGGCGCGTCCACTCTCGTAGCACGGCTCGTAGAACCACAGCATCGGCACCGCGCACAGCTGCAGGCGGCGAAAGGCGGGGGCGAACGAACGCCGCTCGACCAGCGATTCGGCGCGCGCATTCATCGTGTCGAAAGGTTTCACCTCGGGCGGAATGTGCCGGCGCGGCACCATGCCGTAGCTGGCCAGGGCGGCCTCAGGGCGCAAGCCCGGAGCGGCGCGCAGGATCGGCGCCGCGTAATCCTTCCAGGTCTCCTCGGGCCAGTGCCAGTCGCGCGGCAGGATGCTGAAGGCGCCAATGCGGCCATTAAATTGCTCTGGCGTCGGCGGACGATAATTAACGCACATGGAAAACATCCAGAAAATGTTGCTCAATAATAACAGCGTCGGAGTGCATGCGTCGCGCATGGAAACCCAAGTGTAAAATACCATCGTTTACCTTTTAGCATTCGCCCTCGATGCCGCCAGCCAGCCTCCCCTTCCTGCCAGCCACCGACGAAACCGCGCGACTCATCCTGTCCTTTCCCTGGGAGACCACCAGCCTCGGCCCGATCGAAGGCTGGCCCACCGTGCTCAAGACCACGGTCGCGCTGATCATGGCCACCCCGGCGCCGATCGTCACCTTGTGGGGCGAGGACGGCTACATGATCTATAACGACGCCTACCGGGTATTCGCCGGCGGCCGCCATCCGGTGCTGCTGGGATCGAAGGTGCGCGAAGGCTGGCCCGAGGTGGCCGATTTCAACGACAACGTCATGAAAGTCGGCCTGGCCGGCGGCACCCTCAGCTACCAGGACCAGGAACTGACCCTGCACCGCAGCGGCCAGCCGGAGCAGGTCTGGATGAACCTCGACTACTCGCCGATCCGCGACCAGGAAGGCCGCATCGCCGGCGTGATGGCGGTGGTGGTCGAGACCTCGGGCAAGGTCAAGGCCGAGCGGCATGTGCGCGCCGAACGCGAGCGCCTGAACACGATGTTCGAGCAGGCGCCGGGCTTTATCTGCCTGCTCGAGGGCGGCGAGCATCGCTACGCGCTGGCCAACGATGCCTACCGGGTGCTGACCGGCCACCGTCCCCTGCTCGGCATGCCGGTCGCGCAGGCCGTGCCGGAGCTGGCCGAACACGGCATCGTCGAGGTGCTCGACCGCTGCTTCGCCGACGGCACGAGCTTCCGCGCCGAAGGCGTGGAAATCACGCTGCGTAATCCTGGCCTGGGCGAGCCGGTGCGCACCTTCATCGACTTCGTGCTGCAGCCGCTGAAGGACGCCAACGGCAACGTGTTCGCCACTTTCGTGGAAGGCAACGACGTCACCGAGCGCGTCGCCGCCGAGCGGGCGCTGCGCGCCAGCGAGGCGCGCTTTCGCACCTTCGCCCAGGCCATGCCCAACCACGTGTGGGCCGCGCGCGACGACGGCAGCGTCGAATGGATCAACGACCGCGTGCACGAATACGCCGGCCTCGAGCGCGCAGCCATGCTGGGCCACGGTTCGGACCGGCTGGTGCATCCGGATGACAGGGCGCGCTACCAGGCCTTGTGGGCCGCCAGCGTGGCCACCGGCGCGCCGCTCGATGCCGAAATCCGCGTGCGCCGCCACGACGGCGAATACCGCTGGCACCTGGTGCGCGCCCGTCGCCCCGAGGGCGAGTCCGGAAACGAAGCGCTGTGGATCGGCAGCAGCATCGACATCGAGGAGCAAAAGCGCGCCAGCGAGGCGCTGGCGGCGGTCAACGCCAACCTCGAGGAGCGGGTCGAGCGCCGCACGGCCGAGCGCGACCGCATGTGGCGGCTGTCGAAGGACATCATGCTGGTGGCCGACTTGCAGGGGACCCTGTTCGCCGTGAACCCGGCCTTCACGACCATCCTCGGCTGGACCGAGGCCGAGGTGCTGGCGACGCCGCTGCTCGACCTGGTGCATCCGGACGACCGCGAACCCACCATCCGCCAGATCGAGGCGCTGCGCCTGGGCGGCCAGGTCTACCGTTTCGAGAACCGCTATCGGCGCAAGAACGGCAGCTGGTGCAACCTGTCCTGGACCGCCTCTCCCGACGACCAGTACATCCACGCCGTGGGCCGCGACATCAGCGCCGACCTGCAGCAGATGGACGCCATGCGGCGCACCGAAGCGGCCCTCCAGCAGGCGCAGAAGATGGAAACCATCGGCAAGCTGACCGGCGGCGTCGCGCACGACTTCAACAACCTGCTGCAAGTCATCGGCGGCAACCTGCAGCTGATCGCGCGCCGCGCCGACGGCCTGCCCGAGATCAAGAAGCGCGTCGAGAACGCCATGAGCGGCGTCGAGCGCGGCGCCAAGCTGGCCAGCTCCCTGCTGTCGTTCGCGCGGCGCCAGCCGCTCGAGCCCAAGGCGGTCAAGATCGGCCGCCTGCTGGTGAGCATGGAAGACATGATGCGGCGCGCGCTCGGCGAAGAAATCGACGTCGAGACGGTGATCTCGGGCGGCCTCTGGACCACCGAGGTCGACCCGGCCCAGCTCGAGAACGCGATCCTGAACCTGGCGATCAATGCGCGCGACGCCATGGACGGCGCCGGCAAGCTGACCATCGAGGTCGCCAACGCCGCGCTGGACGCCGGCTACTGCACCGCCCACCCTGAAGTGGCGCCCGGCCAGTACGTGCTGCTGGCGGTCAGCGACACCGGCAGCGGCATGCCGCAGGAAGTCATCGACCAGGCGTTCGAGCCCTTCTTCTCGACCAAGCCGGAGGGCAAGGGCACCGGACTCGGGCTGTCGATGGTATACGGCCTGGTCAAGCAGTCGGGCGGCCACGTCAAGATCTACAGCGAAGTCGGCGAAGGCACCACGGTCAAGATCTACCTGCCGCGCTCGTTGCAGGCCGAGGACCACGCCGGCGAGCAGCTGGTGCAGCCGGCCAGCGGCGGCCACGAGACCGTGCTGGTGGTCGAGGACGACGAGCAGGTGCGCCTGACGGTGGTCGACATGCTGACCGACCTCGGCTACCGGGTGCTGCGCGCGAACGACGCCGCCTCGGCCCTGACCGTGGTCGACAGCGGCATCCACATCGACCTGCTGTTCACCGACGTCGTGATGCCGGGCCCCCTGCGCAGCCCGGAGCTGGCCAGGAAAGCGCGCGAGCGCCTGCCGAACGTCGCGGTGCTGTTCACCTCGGGCTATACCGAGAACGCGATCGTGCACGGCGGCCGCCTCGATCCGGGCGTGGAACTGCTCGGCAAACCCTACACGCGCGACAACCTGGCGCGCAAGATCCGCCACGTGCTGGCCAACCAGCAGCAAAAGAACGCGGCCCTGCAGCCGGCCGCCGGCGCCGCCGCTCCGGCCGGCTCGAAGGCGCGGGTCTTGCTGGTCGAAGACGAGGACGACATCCGCGAGAACACGGCGGAACTGATGCGTATCATGGGCTATGAGGTGCTGGAAGCGGCCAGCGCCGAGGCGGCGCTGGCGCTGCTGGAGCGGGAGCCGGCCATCGTGCTGACCGACCTGCAGCTGCCCGGGCTGGGCGGCGAGGCGCTGGCGCAGGCGGTGCGGCAACGGCTGCCGCGCGCCCGGATCGCCTTCATGAGCGGGGCCAGCCACGCATCGAGCGTCGCCGACGCCCTGCTGCCGAAGCCTTATGACGCGAAGCAGCTGGAGGCGCTGCTGGATAAATTAACGTAGCGTTGGCGGCTATGCCGCCGACGCGGTGATGGTTGGCGGCGAGGTCATCCGGCACGAAAGCGGAGCCGTTACCAAACACCGCGTCGGCGGCGCAGCCGCGCGACCCTACGCCAGGTGCTGCCTGAGCGTAGCGAGAAAGCGTTCCTTGTCGAGCAAGGTCCGGACCTCTTCGCGCCCATCCTCGCCCGGCACCTCGAGCCCCTCGGCCGCATCGCGCCGCATATCCTCGGGCCCGTTTACGCGCAGCAGTTGCGGCGACGGACGGCGCTGGCTGTCCGGCAGCGACAGGATGGTGTCGACCCGGTCGACCACCAGGCCGAAACGCTCGCCCTCGAGCTCCAGCACCAGGACGCGGCAAGCCGAACGGTCTTCGAGCGGCGCCATGCCGTACAGCGTGCGCAGGTCGATCACGCACACCATCTGCTGGCGCACCTGCATCATGCCCAGCACGCAGTCCGGCATGCCCGGCGGGCGGGTGAGCGGGCCGTCGAAGTCGGCGATCTCGCGCACCTGCCCGATGTCGGCCGCCCAGCCGGTCTCCAGCGCGAACGCCAAATACACGCGGCGCGGCCCCACTTTTTTCTCGGCGGCGCGCGCGGCGCCCGCCTGGGCCGCGTACAGGCGGCGGTGGCCGGCGCAGACCTCACCCACCTCGGCGGCCGAGAACAGCGCCTCGTGCGCCAGGAACAGGCTGTCGCCCAGCTCCGCGTTCGGCAGGCAGCCGCGGTACATGGCGCCGCGCGCCGTGCCGAGCATCGGGATCGGCAGGATGTCGGTGTCGAAATAGGGACGGATATCGTCCACCGCGTCGACCAGCAGGCCCAGGTGCTCGTCACCGACGCGCACCACCAGCACCCGCGCAGCGTCCGGGTCGCCCATCCCGGGGGCGCACTGCAGCAGCGCGCCGAAGTCGACCACGCCGACCGGCGCGCCGCGCAGGTTGAGCCAGCCCTTGCACAGGCGGCCCAGCATCACCGAGGGTTGCAGCTCGGGCACGCGCATGATTTCCTGGATCGCCTCCATCGCCAGCGCGAAGCGCAGCCCGCCCACGGTGAACGAGATGCACTTGCGGCCCTGGGCCTGGCGCAAGAAGCGCATGCGCCAGGCTTCGCGCGCCACGCTCGCGTGGGCCCGCACCTGGGGCACGTTATCGATGCGCACCAGGCGCGCGCAATCGAGCATCTGCACCATGCGCGCGCCATCGTCGAGGGTGATGGCGCCCAGCACCACGCCTGGTTCCTGCGCTTCGCTCCAGCGCAGGCCGGCGCGCTGCTCGGGACGCACGCGCAGCACTTCGCCGGTGGCGTCGAACACCAGGCCGACCTGGATGTCGTCGACGTCGACGATCGCCACCCGCTGCCCGCCAGACGCTGCCGGCGCCGCCGGATCGAAGATGCGGCCCAGGTTCAGCAGCGGTATTGCCGCCCCACGCAGGGTGAAGATGCCTTCCAGGCAGGCTGGCGACAGCGGGACCGGGGTGATCCGCTCCGGCATGCCCACCACCTCGCGCACTTGCTCGGCGGGCAGCGCGAATTCCTGCCCGTCCAGGAAGAAGGTGCCCACGATTTCCATGCCGGCCGCCTCGCGCAGCACGCGCGCCGCGGCGGCCTGCCGCGCCTCGATCGCGGCCACCGCCGCGCCGACCTCGGTCATCGCATTCATGCCGCCACCGCCTGCGCGGCTTGCGCGGACTGGATCCGCACCACGCTGAAGGTCTGGCGGTCGCAGTCGATCGACAGGCGCCGGCCTTGCGAGCCACCCACGTCCTGGAACGCCACCTGCAGCCCGCGCAGCGAGATCTGCGAGCGCGCCGCGGCGATATTGCGCACGCCCACCGCGCCGTCGTGCGTGCGCAGGTTCAGCATGCGTGCGCCGCCGGCGATTACCACGTCCACCTCGTCGTACTGCTCGCGCCGCACGCCCAGCGCCGCCAGCAGCCGCGGCACCGCCGCGCTGACGTAGCGCGCCGAGTATTCGCCCGTCTCGACACCTTCGGGCAGGAAGCAGTGCGCCAGGCCGCAGCGGCGCTGGCGGCGCCAGATCATGCCGATGCCGACGCAGGAACCCAGCAGCGCGGTCAGGACCTGCTCGCCATGGCCGACCTGCATCTGGCCGGTCAGGACGTGGGACATATGGTTCAGGCTGTGCGTGTTCATGTTCTTCTCAATCCCCGATACGGTAGACATGGGCCTGCTCGAACACGAAGTCCGTGTCCAGGCGGGTGATGGTTTCCTGCTCGCCCAGCACCAGGCGCGCGTCCCTGTGCATCGACCTGCGCGCGCCGGCCAGCACCCGCTGCTGCGCGTCAGCGTCGAAATAGATCAGCACATTGCGCAGCATGACCAGGTCGAAGCCGGCCGCGCGCGGCGGGCGCTGCAGCAGATTGTGTTCGCCGAATTCGACGTACTGGCTCACCTCGGTGGCTACCCGGAAGGCATCGCCCACCGGGCGCAGGTATTTGCGAAACAGCTCCGGATGGTCGCGCTCGAAGCGCTCGACGCTGCGCCCGCGGTACATGGCGGCGCGCGCCGTGTCCAGGGCATCGGTCGAGATGTCGGTGGCCAGGATCTCGAAACGCAGCCCGGGAAAATTGCGGCGCGCCTCGAGGCACGTCATGGCCAGCGAATACGCTTCCTCGCCGGTGGCGGCGGCCGCCGACCAGATGCGCAGCGGCGCCGCGGTGCTGGAAAACGCGGCGCGGACCGTCCATTCGGGCAGGAACTCGCGCTCCAGCCAGCGCCACACCGCCGGGGTACGGAAGAAGGCGGTGTCGTTGGTGGTCACCGAATTGATGAACGACACGACCTCATCGCGATCCTGCGCCAGGCGCTCGATGTAGGCGCCATAGTTGTCGAGCCCCAGCGCGCGCAGGCGCGGCTGCAGGCGGCCCTGCAGCAGCACCCGCTTGTGGCGCCCCATGGCGATGCCGGTGTGGCGGCGCACCAGGCCGATGATCGTGTCCAGCTTGTCGTCGTTCAGTTCCATTCGTCGTTCCTCACACCACGAAGCGGGCCACGGTGGCGTTCAGGTGGCCGGCGTGCTCGGTCAGTCCCTCGGTCGAGCGCGCGATGCTGTCGCACGAGCCGGCCGAACGTTCGGTCTCCTGGGCGATGTAGAGGATCGCGGCGCTCACTTCCTTGGCCGTCAGCGACTGCTCGCTGGCGCTGCCCGAGATCTCGGCGATCGCCAGCGAGGTCTTGCCCACCCCTAGCGTGATGCGGTCGAAGGCCTCGCTGGCCTGGCGCGAGATCTCGCTGCCCTGGGCCACGCGGCGCACCGACTCGTTGATCAATTTCGAGATCTCCTTGGTCGCTTGCGACGATCGTTCTGCCAGCTTCCTGACCTCGTCGGCGACGACCGAGAAGCCCAGGCCGTGCTCGCCGGCGCGGGCCGCCTCGATCGCGGCGTTGAAGGCCAGCATATTGGTCTGGCCGGCGATCTCGCCGATCACCTTGACGATCTCGCCGATATCTTCCGACGACTGGTTGATCATGGCCATCGCCTCGATCGAGCGGGCGATCGCCCGGGCGCCGATCTCGGCTTCGTCGCGGGTGTTCTGGGCCAGGGCATTGGCTTCCTGGGTGCTGCGCGCGATGGTGTTGATCGAGGCGGTCAGGCCGTCGACCGAGGCGTTCATCTGCTCCACCGTGGCGCCCAGCGCCTGGGCGCTGGCGGCCACGGTGTTGGAACGGTCGGCGATCGCGCGCGAGGAGTCGTTCAGCTTGGCCGCGGCGTCGACCGCGTCGCCGATCACGTTGCGCAGGTCGCCGATCATCTTCATGACGCCGCGCGCCAGCTGGTCGAGCGGCTCGTCGCCGCTGGTGTCGATCGCACCGGTCAGGTCGCCGCGCGAGGCGCGCGCCACCTGTTCCAGCAGGGCGTCGACCTTCTGGCGCTCGGATTCGGCGCGCGCCACGGCGGCCTGTTCCAGCGTCACCTGCTCGGTGATGTCGGTGGCGAACTTCACCACCTTCACCGGCTTGCCGTCGGCATCGAAGATCGGGTTGTAGGTGGCCTGGATCCACACCGTCTTGCCGTTGTTGCCGTGGCGCTTGTAGCGGCCGGCGTCGAACTCGCCGCGATTGAGCTTGCCCCAGAAGCGGCGGTAGGCCGCGCTGGCGGCGTATTCGTCGTCGCAGAACACGCGGTGGTGTTCGCCGCGCACGTCTTCCAGTGCGTAGTCGAGCAGGTCGAGGAAGTTGGCGTTGGCGTCGAGCAGCATGCCGTTCATGTCGAATTCGACCACGGCCTGGGCCTTGCCGATCGCGGCCACCAGGCCGCTGGTCTCGGCGGCGCGCAGTTTTTCGGCGGTGACGTCGGTGGCGAACTTGATGATCTTGCACACCCGGCCGCTGGCGTCCTTGACCGGATTGTACGAGGCGTTGATCCAGAACTCGCGGCCGCCCTTGGCGATGCGCTTGTACTCGGCGCGCTCGGCCTTGCCGGCGGCCAGGTCTTGCCAGAAACGGGCATAGGCGGGCGAATCGATCAGTTCGCGGTCGCAGAACATCGAATGGTGGCGGCCGCCCAGTTCTTCGTCGCTGTAGCCGGTCACGGCCAGGAAGTTGTCGTTGGCGCGCAGGATGTTGCCATTCAAATCGAACTCGATGATGGCTTGGGCGCCGTCGAGCGCCGAGTAGATCGCGCGCAGGTCCTGCAGGGCGTCGGGCGATTCCAGATAGATCGTTTCCATTTTTCCAATAGTGGTTCGTTGAGGGTGGCGCACGCGCGGCGCGACAGGATGGAACCATCATGCGCCAGAACGCACAAACAGTAAATCCAGCAAAGTCAGCAGAAGCAAAATAGTCGATTATGTTGTTGTCCAGAAACAACAATAGTCCTTTATCAAACTTGTCCTTACCGCTCCAGCTCCAGGAAAAATCCCGACTTTGCCATTCATGATGTTCCCTCACAACAACCAAATCGGTAGAAACGAAATATTTTCCTTGAGAAACTCAATAAATTCGATAAAATTCAGGCCGTCGACTAATCCAGTAAAAACGAAACCATGATGACGCCACCCACCCTCCGCTTGAATCAAAGGAACCCCATGATCATCCGTATCCTGAATATCCTGCTGTTCTGGACTATCGTGCTGGCAGGCACCAAAGTATTCGCAGCCGATACCCAGTCTGTCGACGTGCGCCTGCAAGCCTTCCAGGTCGTCGTCAAGGACAAAGGCGCCGAGAAGCTGGTGCCGGCCACCGACGCCGACGTCGGTGACACCATCGAATACCAGGTCACCTACCGGAACCAGGGCAAGTCGACGGCCCGGGCGGTGGCGGCAACCCTGCCGGTGCCGGAAGGCGCGATGAGCTACCTGGCCGGCACTGCGGCCCCGATGGCGGTCCAGGCCAGCCTCGACGGCAACAAGTTCGCTCCCCTTCCCCTTACCCGTGAAGTCGTGCGCAAGGGCCTGCGCATCGTCGAACGCGTCCCGGTCGCCGACTACCGCTTCCTGCGCTGGGACCTGGGCGACCTCGCCCCGGGCCAGGCCGTCACCGTCAGCTCGCGCATGAAGGTGATCTCGGTCGGCGCCGCGCCCAAGTTGGCAAGTAAATAAGCATTCAGCTGCACAAAGTCCAAATCGTGTCGATTTAGTTGTCATTTTAGCAATATCAAGCCCGTTTCATTCGTCGTTCACACCCAGTTGATTTCCCGTCTTACAAGAAGGAAGAAGCCATGAAAACCCGTCTGACCCTCGTCGCCGCAGCCTCGCTGCTGGCCGCCGCCAACGGCGCCAGCGCCGCCACCCCGACCGCCGCCGGCACCCTGATCACCAACCAGGCCAGCGCCACCTATACCGACTCGACCGGCACCAAGACCGTCCAGTCGAACATCGTGACCACCATGGTCCAGCAAGTGGCGAGCCTGACCATGAACAACGGCAATGCCAAGAGCGCCGCCGCCGGCGCCCTGGTCGTGTTCGCCCACAGCGTGACCAATACCGGTAACGGTCCCGACACCTTCACCCTGGCGCAGACCAATACCGGCGGCCTGGCCCTGTCGAACATCGCCTTCTACCTCGACGCCGACGGCGACGGCGCGGCCGACAACCAGGTCGCGATCACCAGCACGGGCCAACTGGCCGCGGGCGCCACCTACCGTTTCGTCGCCGTCGCCACCCTGGCCTCGGGCGCCGCCACCGGCCTGACCAACAATATGGAAGTCACGGCGACCAGCACCTTCAAGAACACCGTCAGCGCCAAGAGCACCGACATCACCACCGTCGGCGCCGGCGCCATGATCGACATCACCGCGATCTCGTCGGGTCCGGGTGCCAAGGGCGCCGGCCTGGGTCCGGAACAGCTGGCGCAGGAAACCAAGCTGACCACCGCCGGCACCAAGACCGAGTTCGTGATCTACCTGAACAACACCGGCGGCAGCCAGGAAACCTTCGCGCTGGCAGCCAGCACCGACGTCAACTTCGGCGGCACCCCGCTCCCACCGGGCTGGACCGTCGTGTTCAAGGACGCCAGCGGCCAGGTCATCACCAACGCCACCGTCGCCGCCGGCGCCAACTTCAAGGTCACCGCCGAAGTCACCCCGGCCGCGGGCGCCACCCCGGGCACCACCGACATCTGGTTCCGCGCGCAGTCGACCACCAACCCGGCGATCCTCGACCGCATCCACGAAGCCGTCACGGTCGTGGCCGCCGACTCGCTGCTGGAACTGGTCAAGTTCCAGGCGCCGGACGCCGACTGCAACGGCGAAGCGGACACCGATTTCACGCAAGAGCAGATCAGCGCGGCCCCGAACACCTGCATTCGCTACAAGATCGTGGCCACCAACAAGGGCCTGACCACCATCACCGCGGTGACCATCAAGGACAACATCCCGACCAACACGACCTATCACGCGGGCGCCGCCGCCGGCACGCTGCTCGGCCAGTTGCTCGAGCCGGTCACCCAGGGCCTGGTCACCACCTTGTCGACCACCGGCTTCAACCTGGGCCCGAACGACAAGAACGAGATGAGCTTCGGCGTGAAGATCAACCCGTAAGCCCTTTTCTACCTGCAACTGCGGCGTCCCCCGGGACGCCGCCCAAATTCCCTTCCCGACCCGCGCGCGCCATGTTCATCCAGCTCCGACTCTTTGTCTTCCTCTGCCTGAGCACCTTCTTGCTGATGTGCGGCCATGCGCAGGCCGGGATCACCAACCAGGCCAATGCCAGCTTCGCCAACGGCGCCGGCGGCACCACCAGCGTGGCCTCGAACACCGTGCGCGCCGTGCGCCCGGACACGATCACCTATTTCACCTCGGCCGCCTTCACCACCGCGGCCCGCGCCACCCGCGCCAACGGGCAGCTGTTCATCCAGATCGACGCCGCCGAATGCAACGCAGACACGGCCCTCGCCGAGCGCATCAGCGTCAACATCACGTCCCGCAAGACCGGCGACAGCCAGGACTTCATGGCCGACGAAACCGCCGCCGACAGCGGAACCTTCCGCATCGTCACCACCGCCATGGACCACGTGCAAGATGCGGACCACGGCGACGACGCCTCCGACGGCATGATCGAGGTGATGAGCGACGACACCCTGACCGCCAGCATCGCCGGCTGCGGCAGCGGCACGATCTCGACCGCGATCCTGGTCGACCCGATCGGCGTCGTCTACGACAGCGTCACCAACGACCCGATCGCCGGCGCCAGCGTGAGCCTGGTCGACGTCACCGGCGCTGGCAACGGCGGCGCCCCGGGCGGCCCGGCCGTCGTGTTCGACGTCGACGGCACGACCCGCATGCCGAGCACCGTCGTCACCGATGCCGACGGCATGTACCACTTCCCGCTGGTCGCCCCGAGCCTGTACCGCCTGCAGGTCACGCCACCGGGCAACTACGGCTTCCCGTCCAAGACCGCTCCCGGCGCGCTGCCGGCCAGCCGCGAGACCAATCTGTACGGCTCCTACGGCGGCGAATTCACCGTCAGCGAAGCCCTCGGCCTGGTGACCATCGACGTCCCGCTCGATCCGATCCCCGGCACCCTGTACCTGGAAAAGACCGCCGCCCGCGCCGTGGTCGAAGTCGGCGACGTGCTCGACTACACCATCCGGGCCTTCAATACCGCCGAGGAAGCCCTGGAAGGGGTGGTGGTCGAAGACCGCCTGCCGGCCGGCTTCAGCTACGTGCCGGGCACCATGCGCCTGGACGGCGCCGCATTCGGCGACAAATTCGAGAACCGTGGACCGGTCCTGTCCATCAAGCTCGGCCAGTTGGCCGCCAGGTCGAACGCCGTGCTCACCTACCGGGTGCGCATCGGCGCCGGCGCGCTGCAGGGCGACGGCATCAACCGCGCCCAGGCCAGCAGCGCCGCCCCGCTGGCCTTCACCAGCGGCGTGGCCGCGGCCAAGGTCAAGGTCGAAGCCGGCGTGTTCAGCAGCAAGGGCCACATCCTGGGCGCCGTGTTCGCCGACTGCAACGCCAACGGCCTGCGCGAAAAAGGCGAGCCGGGCGTGCCGGACGTGCGCATCTGGCTCGAGGACGGCACCTTCTCGCCGACCGATGCCGAAGGCCGCTACAGCTTCACCGACGTCACCCCGCGCACCCACGTGGCCAAGGTCGACGCCAGCACCCTGCCGGCTGGCAGCCAACTGAGCATCCTGTCGAACCGCAATGCGGGCGACGCCGGCAGCCGCTTCGTCGACCTCAAGGACGGCGAACTGGCGCGCGCCGATTTCGCCCTGGACGCCTGCAGCGACGAGCTGCGCGCCGCCATCGCAACCCGCGCCGAACGCCTGCGCGCCGAACTGCAAGCCGCGTCCGAACTGACCGCGCCGCGCACGAAGGCCGTGCTGGCCAAGGACGAGGAACTCGACCTGGCCAAGCTCGACAACACCCTGGACTTCGTCGGCCTGCACGACGGCGCGCTGCTGGCGCACGGCCAGGCCACGGTGCGCATCAAGGGCGCCGCCGGCAATACCTTCACCCTGCTGGTCAATGGGGAAGAAGTCGGCGACGACCACGTCGGCCAGCAAAGCACCGTGGTAGACCGCCAGCTCGACGTCTACGAATACGTCGGCGTCGCCCTGCGCGCCGGCCGCAACGAACTCGAGGTCGCCCAGCGCGACGGTTTCGGCAATGCCCGCGGCAGCAAGCGCATCGCCGTGCTGGTGCCGGGCAAGCTGGCGCGCCTGCAGGTCAAGGCGCAATCCGAGACCGCCCCGGCCGACGGCCAGGGCACGGTGCTGGTTACCGTGAGCCTGGAAGACGCCAGCGGCGTGGCGGTGCTCGAACGCACTCCGGTGACCCTGGAAACCACGGTCGGCCAGTGGGACGAATCGGACCTGGATGCGCGCGAGCCGGGACACCAGGTCTTCATCGAAGGCGGCAGCGCGGCCTTCTCGCTGCGCGCCCCATCGGTGGCCGGCGAAGCGATCCTGAAGGCCGCCAGCGGCCAGCTGCAAGCGAAGAACAGCCTGCGCTTCGTGCCCGACCTGCGTCCGCTGGTCGCCGCCGGCGTGGTCGAGGGCGCCATCAGCCTGAACCGCGTGCGCGGCAATACCGCCAACCCGCTGCGCGACTTCGACGGCTTCGAGGACAAGCTGCGCCACATGGCCGAGCGCAGCGACGGCAGCGGCCTGGCCGGCGGCGCCCGCGCCGCCATGTTCGCCAAGGGCCAGGTGGGCGACAGCACCCTGGTGACCATGGCCTACGATTCGGACAAGGAAACCGAGCCGACCATGTTCCGCGACATCGACCCGCTGGCCTATTACCCGACCCACGGCGACGACGCGCGCCGCGGCTTCGAGGCGCAATCGACCAGCCGTTTGTATTTCCGCGCCGAGCGCGAGCAGTCGTACGTGATGTACGGCGACTTTACGCCGCCGGGCGTGACCCCGGCGCGCAACCTGGGCGCCTACAACCGCAACCTGACCGGCCTGCGCACCCACGCCGAAGTCGGCGGCCTGACCTTCGACGGCTTCGCCAGCTACGACAGCACGCGCCAGATGGTCGAAGAGATCGCCGCCAACGGCACCTCGGGCCCGTTCCTGACCGGCGGCGGCCTGATGGTCATCAACAGCGAGCGCGTCGAGATCGTCGTGCGCGACCGCAACCAGACCGGCCTGATGCTGTCGCGCCGCCTGCTGGTGCGCTACGCCGACTACGACATCGATCCGCTGACCGGCCGCATCCTGCTGCGCGCCCCGGTGCCGAGCCTGGACCAGGACCTGAACCCGATCAGCCTGCGCCTGTCGTACGAAGTCGACCAGGGCCACCCGCGCTTCTGGGTCGGCGGGGTCGCCGCCCAGTACCAGATCGGCAAGATCGTCGAAGTCGGCGCCAGCGCCGTCGAAGACCGCAACCCGGCCGACCCGACCCGCCTGCTGAGCGTCAACGCCACCGTCACGCCGGACGACAAGACCACCGTGATCGTCGAAGCCGCGCAAATGGAAAAAGCCGATAAAAAAGGCCGCGCCGCCCGCCTCGACGCCAGCCGCGTCGACGGCAAGCTGGAAAGCCGCGTGTTCGCCGGCCGCGCCGACGCCGAGTTCGACAATCCGTCGGCCAGCCTGCCGCGCGGCCGTACCGAAGGCGGCGCCAGCGCGCGCTACCGCTTCACCGAACGCGCCAGCGTCGGCCTGGAAGCCCTGCACACCGCCGACCTGGCGACCGAGGCCGAGCGCAACGGCGTCCAGCTGTTCGCCGGCTACGCCTTCGACAACGGCCTGCAGGTCGAAGTCGGCGTGCGCCGCTCGATCGAGCAGGCCGGCGAGAACGTGGTGCTGGCCCAGCCCGACCTGACGAGCGTGCGCGCCAAGGTTGCCACCCAGATCCCGGGCCTGCCGCAGGCCGGCGTGTTCGTCGAAGCCGAGCAGGACATCCATGACAATGGCCGCCGCATGCTGGCCCTGGGTGGCGACTACCGCTTCGCCGGCGGCAGCCGCGTCTACGGACGCCATGAACTGATCAGCAGCCTGGGCTCGACCTATGCGCTGAACCAGGGCCAGGAGCGCCACGCCACCGTGTTCGGCGTCGACACCGACTACATGAAGGACGGCCGCGTGTTTTCCGAATACCGCGCCGGCGGCACCTCGCCCGCGGGCACCGTGAGCGGCGAGCGCCAGGCCGAAGCGGCCCTGGGCCTGCGCAACCTGTGGACCCTGGGCGACGGCGTGCGCGCCAATACCAGCTTCGAGCGCGTCAAGGTGCTGTCGGGCGCGGCGGACAACGAGTCGATCGCCCTGACCGGCGCCATCGAAGTGAGCCGCCATCCACGCTGGACCGGCAACGCCCGCCTCGAGCTGCGCCACGGCGATGACAGCGACGGCCTGCTGAGCACCCTGGGCCTGGCCTACCGCATCGACGAGAGCTGGACTTTCCTGGGCAAGAACACCCTGGCCGCCACCAAATCGAACGCCGCCGGCACGCTGCGCGTGACCGAGCTGCTGCAGAGCGGCGTGGCCTACCGCGCACTCGAATCGATCGGCGTGACGGGCCTGGCCAAGTACGAATACAAGCTGGAACGCGACGATGGCCCGGCCAGGCTGAAACGCGCGGTGCATGCGCTGTCGATGAACGCCAACTGGCAGCTGCGCCGCGACACCGTGGTCAGCGCCCGCTATGCGGCCAAGATCGCGCTGGACCGCTCGAGCGGCCTGTCGACCCGCACCGTGAGCCACCTGGCGGGCGGTCGCGTGACGCACGAGATCAACGAGGACTGGGACATCGGCGCCACCGCCCAGGTGCTGCTCGACCGCGATACCCGCGGCCGCCAGTACGCAGCCGGCCTGGAAGCGGGCTACCAGCTGCAAAAGAATATGTGGGTCTCGGCCGGCTACAACTTCATGGGCTTCGCCGAGCGCGACCTGGCCGGCGCCGACGCCACCGCCAAGGGCGCCTATGTGCGCGTGCGCATGAAATTCGACGAAAACACCCTGCAGGGCCTGCTGTCGGGCGACTTGCTCAAGTAATCAAGGAATCGACATGACTTCGCAACCGACTTGCCTGACCTGGATCCGAAATACCCTGGCCGCCCTGGCCCTGCTGGCCGGCGTGCTGGCCGCCGCCCCGGCGCGCGCCGAATGCACCGCCAGCGGCGCCTGTATCACCGCCGGCCCGCGCCTGGCCAGCGTCGACACCAATAAAAGCGCCCTGCTCGGCCCCCTGCTGGGCGGCCTGCTGGGCACCGGCGTCTCGCTCAATGCTGTCGACTGGAACGCCCTGGCCGGCGGCAACCTGAACCTGCTGAGCTTCTTGAAGGTGCTGCAGGCGCAGCTGAACCTGTCCAGTCCCTCGCAGGTGCTGGGCACCAACCTGACCCTGGCCCAGATCGCGGCCGGCCTGTCGGCAGAGGCCCAGGCCGAAGCCAAGCCGCAGCTGGCCTCGGCCTTGTCGGGCCTGGCCTCGCGCCTGAACGGCGTGGGCGCCACCGTGCGCCTGGGCGACCTGCTCAAGCTGAGCGTCGACGCCGGTGCGCTCGGCGCCAGCACCATCAATGCGCTCGATATGTTCACCGGCCTGGTCCAGCTGTATAACAAGCGCAATGTGCTGACTACCCCGACCCCGATCGGCATCTCGGGCGGCCTGCTGGACGCACTGGGCGTGGTCAACAGCCTGCAGCTGTATGCGCAGGTGATCGAGCCGCCGGTCTACAACTGCGGCCCGGTCGGCTCGACCTTCCACTCGGCCGCAATCCGCATCAAATTGAAGCTCGACCTGGTGACGCTGGCGCCGGTCACCGACACCCTGGTCGCCACGGGCCTCTTCAAGTCGGCCTCGGTCGGCATCGGCAAGCTCGATGTCTATGTCGAGGTCGCGCGCGGCGAAGGCAGCCTGGCGGCCGTGAACGCCGCCGCCAAGGCCGTCACCCTGCAGGTGGCGCCGGGCGTGGCCGACTTGTATATCGGCAAGATCGAAGACGACGTGTTCTTCAACCGCACGCGCCGCATCCAGGATTCGGACGTGCAGTTCGGCACCGTCGGTGCGCTCAAGGCCACGCTGCTCCTGAGCCTGGTCGCCATCGACCTGCCGATCGAGGTCAAGAGCATCGTGCGCGGCCAGGCGCCGTTCTCCACCAGCGTGACCATGAGCGGCAACTTCCCGCAGACCCGCACCGTCAGCAGCAGTACCCTGTTCGCGACGAGCGCCGCCAACAGCCTGGCCAGCAACCTCAAGATCCGCGTCGCCAATCTCGGCCTGCTGGAGGGCGTGGTCCTGCCGCTGCTCGAGACCCTGGTGACCAAGGCGGTCTCGCCGCTGCTGTCGCCGGTGCTCTCGGGCGTGGCCGACCCGCTGCTCAAGCTCCTGGGCATCGGCCTGGGCGAGATGGTGGTGACGGTGGAAGGCATTTGCCAGGCCTGCGACGACTTCGCGCTGACCAAGGCGGCAGACAAGAGCGCGGCCCTGCCGGGCAGCACGATTGTGTATACCATCACCTTCGAAAACAAGGGCACCACCACGCTCAACAACCTGAAGGTCAGCGATCCGACCCCGGCGTATACTACCTATGTGGACAGTGCCTGCGGCGCCATGCCGGCTGGCCTATCCTGCACCGTATCAAGCAAGCCGGAGGTAGGCGCCACCGGGAAAGTCGAGTGGGGCGTGACCGGCACGCTGGCGCCAGGCGCCACCGGCAGCGTCACGATTTCAGTCAAAGTTCAATAGTGCTGCATAACTTCGTCACTGCAAGTTACAATAAAGAAACGAATTATCGAGTTTCACTATCGCAAAGTGTGAGAATTTGATAGATTGCTGACTTGCCCGTGCGTATTTGTTGCGCATGTGGACATGCCTGTTTCGATGCAGCGCCGCGCGACCGCCCTATTGGCACTGCGCGCCGTGTGCGTTTCCGGCCATGCCGGCGCGGGCAATTAACCGAATGCACACCTGAATCCATGAAATCGCACAGCAGTCCAGCGCCGGCGCAGCCAGACCCCGTATCTTCCGAAGTCTGTTCGACCAAGGAGGCCGCGAGCCTGCTCGGCGTCTCGCATCGAACTGTTCAATTGTGGGTCGAGGGCGGCGTGCTGCAGGCGTGGAAGACGGCCGGCGGCCACCGCCGCATCCTGCTCACCTCGGTGCACCGGCTGGTGGCCCAGCGCAACCAGGCGGTGAACGGCGGCCAGTCGGCCGCCGCGGCGGCCGAGCCGGCGCCCTCGACGGCGCGCCGCATCGTGATGGCCGACGACGACGCCACCCTGCTGCGCCTGTATGAACTGGAGATCTCGGGCTGGGGGCTGGACGCCGAACTGATCAAGGCGCGCGACGGCTTCGACGCCCTGATCCGGATCGGCGAAGCGAAACCCGACCTGTTGATCAGCGACTTGAACATGCCGGGCATGGATGGTTTCCGCATGGTACGCACGCTACGCGCTGACCCGCGTTATGGCAAGATGGCCATTATTGTAATTAGCGGGCTGGACCGGGCAACGATCGCCTCGATGGGGCTGCCGGCCGACATACCGGTATTCTCCAAACCGGTACGTTTTCCCGAACTGCGCGCCAAGGTCGAGCACATCCTCGGCGCCGGCAACCAAGCGATGGAGACGTAACGAGGGATACAAGAATGCGCCCCGAGCCGGACAGAATCGCCCGTACCGCCTCACCAACTCCCCAGCCCGACGCCGCGCGCGTGCGGGCCCTGCATGAGCTGCAACTGCTCGACACCCCGCCCGAAGAACGCTTCGACCGCATTACCCGCCTTGCATGCCGACTGCTGGGCGTGCCGATCTCGCTGGTCGCCCTGGTCGACGCCGAACGCCAGTGGTTCAAGTCGCGGGTCGGCATCGAGCTGCGCGAAACGTCACGCGCCACCTCGTTCTGCACCCACACCATCCAGCACCCCGAAGGCATCGTGATCGAGGATGCGCGGCGCGATCCGCGCTTCGCCGCCAATCCCTTCGTGCTGGGCGAGCCGCGCGTACGCTTCTACGCCGGCATCCCGCTGGCGGCGCCAGACGGCAGCCGGGTCGGCGCCCTGTGCGTGATCGACAGCCAGTTGCGCCAGTTCGATGGGGAACAGATGGCTACCTTGCGCGACCTGGCCGCGATCGCAGGCGAAGAGCTGCGCGCGCGGCCGGCCGGCCGCCCCGCGCCCGAAGGCTGGGAAAAAGCCCTGGTCGCCCACCTGCCCGACGGCATCCTGATGCTCAATGTCCACGGCGTGATCGTGGCCGCCAACCCGGCCGCCGAAAAGATGTTCGGCGCCAGCGGCGCCTTGCTGGCCGGACGTCCGCTGGCCGAACTGCTCGACGAAGACCTGGTGGCGCGCCGCCGCGCCGGCCTGCTGCTCGAGGGCTGCCCCTACGAGAGCGGCGCCCGGCGCCTGGACGGCAGCCAGTTTCCGGTCGAATTCTCGTACTGCCGCATGGCCTGGGCCGCGCGGCCCAAGTTCGCCGTCACCGTGCGCGACATCACGCAGCGCCGTGCCCACGAAGAACGCGCGCGCGCCACCGACGAACGGCGCCGCCACCACTTCGCCACCGCCACCCACGAGCTGCGCACGCCGATGTCGAGCGTGCTGGGCTTTTCCGAGCTACTGCTCAAGCGCGAGTTCGACGCCGCCACCCAGCGCGAACTGGTCGAGATCATCCATCGCGAGTCCAGCCGCCTGGTCGACCTGGTCAACCAGCTGCTCGACCTGGCGCGCATCGAGGCCGGCGGCTCGGCCGAACTGAGATTCGCCGCGGTCGCGCTGCCGGCGCTGGTCGAGCAGACCCTGGCCAGCCTGGAAGGCCTGGGCCAGGCCCACCGCGTGCACGCCGACCTCGCGCCAGGCCTGCCGCCGCTGGCGGCCGACGCCCAGAAAATGCAGCAGGCGTTGACCAATATCGTCAGCAACAGCATCAAGTATTCGGCGCCCGACACTCCGATCGTGCTCGCCGCGCGGGTGGAACAGCGCGACGCGCGCCAGATGATCGCCATCCGGGTGCGCGACCGCGGCATCGGCATGACGCCCCAGCAGCGGGCCCAGGTGTTCGACGCCTTCTACCGCGTCGACCGCGATTCGAGCGTGCCGGGCAGCGGCCTGGGCATGACGATCCTGAAAGAGATCGTTGACCTGCATGGCGGCCAGATCGCGGTCGAATCCACCCTGGGCGTGGGCACCGAAGTCACACTTTACCTGCCTGCGGCCATCGCGCCGGAAGGCGTCGGCCAAGGCGTCGTCTAGGGCGGCGCGGCAGGAATGCCCCGTGTTTGTACCGCGCGCGCCACATCCGCGCGGTTTCCACCGACTTGCTCGACGGTAATTCGACCGGCACGCGGATTGGCCTTGACAGCCAAATGTGAAACAGTAAAATCAGTAAATATGAAAACCGCCGCTCAGCAAGTCAACGAAGAACGTTCCTTCGACCGCGCCGCCTACTGCACCACCAGGCAGGCTGCCGAGCGGATCGGCGTATCGCACCGCACGGTGCAGATGTGGGTCGAGAACGGCGCGCTGCAGGCCTGGAAGACGGCCGGCGGGCATCGCCGCATCACGCTGGCGTCGGTCGAGCGCCTGCTGGACGAACGCCGCACCGCGCTGGGCGGCGCGCCCGCCACGCCGCGGCCCGCGCGACCACTACCATGCGCCCCGCGCGCCGGCGCCCGCAGCGTCCTGATCGTCGACGACGACGCCATGCTGTTGCGCCTGTACGAACTGGAGATCTCGACCTGGGGCCTGGACCTTGCGGTGCGCAAGGCCAGCAACGGCATCGAGGCCCTGGTGCGGATCGGCGAAGCGCGGCCCGACATCCTGGTCAGCGACCTGCACATGCCGGGCCTGGACGGCTTCTGCATGATCCGCACGCTGCGCAACAATCCGGACACCGCCAGCCTGCCGCTGGTGGTCGTCAGCGGCATGGACAAGCCGACGGTGCAGGCCCTGGGCCTGCCCGAGGACGTCGCCTTCTTCACCAAGCCGGCCCCGCTCGCGGCCCTGCGCGCCGCGGTCACAGCGCGGCTGCCGGTGGCCTCCTGAGCCGGGCGCCCCGTCACCGCACGCACACTGACCATGAACGAGACGCTCCACACTGCCACTGCCCTGCCTGCCGACGAGGCGCGGCGCCTGCAGGTCCTGATCGACCTGGATCTGCTGGACTCCGCTCCCGACGAGCGCTTCGACCGCATCACGCGGCTGGCGGCGCGCCTGTTCGACGTGCCGACCGCGCTGGTCAGCCTGGTCGACGCCGAGCGCCAGTGGTTCAAGTCGCGGGTCGGCATGGCGCTCGAAGAGACCCCGCGCTCGTCCTCGTTCTGCGCCCACGCCATCCGGCAGGACGACGTGATGGTGGTGCGCGACGCCTGCCAGGACGAACGCTTCGCCCATAATCCGCTGGTCCGGGGCGATGGCGGCATCCGCTTCTACGCCGGCTCGCCGATCGAGGTCGGCGACGGCATGCGGATCGGCACCCTGTGCATCATCGACACCGTGCCGCGCGAGTTCGGCCCCGAGCAACGCACCCTGCTGCGCGACCTGGCCGGCATCGTCGCCAACGAAGTCGCTGCCCTCGAGCTCAAGGCCGCGGCCGAGCGCGACCGGCGCAGCGCCCACCTCGTGCATGCGCTGCTCGAGCACCTGCCGGACGGCGTGCTGCTGTTCGACCAGGATGGCGGCATCGCTTCGTGCAACCCGGCGGCCGAACGCATGTTCGGCGCGCCGTGCCGGGTGCTGGCCGGCCTGCCCGCCCTGGCCCTGATCGGCATCCAGCCGAAAGTGGTGGCGCGCCTCGAAACCGATGTCCGCCGCCCCGATGGCGGCAGCTTCGCGGCCGAGCTCTCGATCGCCGAAATGACGCTCGACGGCCGGGCCTACCTGGTGGGCACGGTGCGCGACGTCGCCTGGCACCGCGCCGAGCAGGAACGGGTGCGCGCCGCCAACCAGCGCCGCCACGATTATTTTCGCACCGCCAGCCACGAACTGCGCACGCCCATGGCCAGCATCCTGGGATTTTCCGAGCTGCTGCTCAAGCGCGAGTTCGATGCCGCCACCGGCCGCGAGCTGATCGACATCATCCATCGCCAGGCCACGCGCATGATCGGCCTGGTCAACCAGATGCTCGACCTGGCCCGCATCGATTCGGGCGGCTCGGCCCAGATGCGCCCGGCGCCGCTCGACCTGGCGCAGGTGCTGGACCAGGTGAAGGCCGGGCTCGAAGATGCGGCGCAGGCCGGCCGCATCGTGCTGCAGCCGGCGCCCGCCATGCCGTCGGTGCTGGCCGATCCGCTGCGCGTGCAGCAGGCGCTGGCCAATATCGTGGCCAATGCGCTGGCCTATTCGGCGCCCGGCAGCCAGGTCGGGATCGGCATCGCCCGCGCGGTGCGCGACGGCCGGTCCGGCGTCGCAGTCAGCATCGCCGACCGCGGCGTCGGCATGACGGCAGAGCAGCAGCGCCAGCTGTTCGACGCCTTCTGGCGCGCCGGCGCCCTGCCCGACGTGCCCGGCAATGGCCTCGGCATGACCATCGTGCGCGAGATCGTGGCGGTCCACGGCGGCCAGCTGGAGGTCGAATCGGCTCCCGGCGACGGCACCCGGGTGACCCTCTGGCTGGCGTGCGACGGCGCGCCTGCCGAAGCAGGGAGCCGCCCGTGACGCGCCAGATCCTCGTCGTCGACGACCAGCCCGACCTGCGCCTGCTGATCCGCATGACCTTGCGCGCGCTGGGCGAGGTGGGCCAGGCCGCCAGCGCCGACGCGGCGCTGGCCAGGCTAGCCGAATCGGTGCCCGACCTCTTGATCCTGGACGTCTGGCTGGGCGAAGGCATCAGCGGCCTGGAGCTGTGCCGCCAGCTGAAGGACGCCCCGGCCACCGCCGGCATCAAGATCATGCTGCTGTCGGCCTGCGGCCAGCAGAGCGACGTGGCGGCCGGGATGGCCGCCGGGGCCGACCATTACATGGTCAAGCCCTTCAGTCCCGAGGCGCTGATGCGGGCCGCGGCGGGACTGCTGGACGGTTGAGCCGCACCATGAAGTAAGATCGGGTCTCCGCCCCACTCTATTGGAGACCGCATGAGCACGCAAGGCAACCACCACCAGATCGACAACATCGAATTCAACGTCGCCGACATCGCGCGCAGCAAGGCCTTCTATGGCGCGGTGTTCGGCTGGACCTTTGTCGACTACGGCCCGGGATATACCGAGTTCCGCGACGGCCGGCTGGCCGGCGGCTTCACGACGGATGGTCCGGTACGCACCGGCGGCCCGCTGGTGATCCTGTATTCGGGCGACCTCGAAGCGACCCTGGGCCGCGTCGTCGGCGCCGGCGCCGCGATCACCAAGGACACGTTCTCGTTCCCGGGCGGGCGCCGCTTCCATTTCACCGATCCCGACGGCTACGAACTGGCCGTGTGGACGGCGCACGAAGCGGCCGGCTGAGCCGGCCCTCAGGCGGCGGGCGCGCTGGCGCCGCCCGCCGGGCACGGCAGGTCGATGTGGAAGCAGGTACCGCCGCCCTCACGGTCCTCGAACCACAGTTCCCCGCCATGCTCGACCACGATCTGGCGGCTGATCGCCAGCCCCAGCCCCGAGCTGGTCTTGCGGTCCGCGCCCGCATCGGCCTGGGCGAAACGCTGGAAGATGCGGGCGCGGAAGGCGGCCGGGATGCCGGGGCCGCGGTCGGCCACCGTGATGCGCAGGCCGCTCCCGCTGCGCGCCAGCGTGACCTCGACCGCGGCCTGCGGCGGCGAATACTTGAGCGCATTCGACAACAGGTTCAGCAGGACCTGCGTGATGCGGTCGCGGTCGACCTCGACCGGCATCCGTTCCAGGCCCGGCGCGCAGCTGCCGAGCAGCGCGACCTGCGCGTCCTGGGCCTGGATTCGCATCGCGCACAGGGCGTCGTCGACGACCGGCATCAGGGCCTGCGGCCTGGGCTGGGCCGACAGGCGGCCCGACTCGACCTTCTCCACATCCAGCATATCGCTCACCAGGCGCACCAGGCGTTCGCAATGGCGGTGCGCGATCTCGACCAGCCCTTCCACTTCGCCCTCGATCGGGCCGGCCGCGCCGCTCTTCAATAGCGAGAGCGACGCGCGCATCGAGGTCAGCGGCGTGCGCAACTCGTGCGAGACGGTGGCCACCAGCTCGTTCTTCATCTGGTCGACCCGCTTTCGCAGCGAGATATCGTGCAGGAAGATGCTGAAGAAGCTGCGCTCGCCGATGCCGGCGATCCCGGC
>Ga0308157_10002798_pt1 | contig 27214 bp, 22 predicted proteins | sample PhyBR1_FD_201035 | JGI IMG/M metagenome (GOLD analysis project Ga0308157, IMG submission 201035) | Phyllosphere microbial communities from UC Gill Tract Community Farm, Albany, California, United States - DLSLB.R1 | ecosystem: Host-associated > Plants > Phyllosphere > Unclassified | place: USA...
GGCCCGCGGTCTTCTCGCGAGCCGTGCTGAAGCGCTGCGACACGTTGTCCCAGTTCACGATGTTCCAGAACGCCTTGACGTAGTCGCCCTTGACGTTCTGGTAGTCGAGATAGAAGGCGTGCTCCCACATGTCGAGCAGCAGCAGCGGCACCGTGCCTGCTGCGAACTGCGACTGCTGGTCGAAGAACTGCTGCACGATGAGGTTCTGGCCGATGGAGTCCCAGAACAGACCGGCCCAGCCGGAGCCCTGGATCCCGAGGGCCGCCGCGTTGAACTGCCCCTGGAAGCCGTCGAACGAGCCGAAGTGCTCATCGATCGCCGCGGCGATCTCGCCCTCCGGGCGCTCCTGGCCTTCGGGCGTCAGGTTCGTCCAGAAGATCGAGTGGTTGGTGTGACCGCCGAGGTTGAACGCGAGGTCCTTCTCGAGCTTGTTGATCGAACCGAAGTTTCCGGTCGATCGGGCCTCAGCGAGCTGCTCGAGTGCGGTGTTCGCACCTCCCACATACGTGTTGTGGTGCTTCGAGTGGTGCAGCTCCATGATGCGACCGCTGATGTGCGGCTCGAGCGCTCCGTAGTCGTAGCTGAGTTCGGGAAGAGTGTATTTGGCCATGAGACGCCTTCTCTCTTATACCGGATTCTCGGACACGAGGACATCGCTCCGAGAGGACGATCCCATCCTACTGACCCCGAGGGTCCCGGCGCACGCTCATGTCGTCGCGTAACCCACCGCGCTCGCTACGCGACAGGCTCCTGCGACGGGACCGCTGATTCCGTGCCGGGAATTCCCTCGACTGTCGCGCGCTTGTCAGCCATTGCGAGCAGGCGGCGGATCCGACCGGCCACTGCATCCTTCGTGAGCGGCGGGTCGGCATGGTGGCCGAGCTCGTCGAGGCTCGCGTCGCGGTGAGCGAGCCGCAGGTCGCCGGCCTGCTTGAGGTGGTCGGGGACGTCTTCGCCCAGGATCTCGAGCGCGCGCTCGACGCGCGCGCACGCGGCCACCGCGGCCTGCGCCGAGCGACGCAGGTTCGCGTCGTCGAAATTCACGAGCCGGTTCACCCCTGCGCGCACCTCGCGGCGCTGGCGCATCTCGTCCCAGCTCGAGGCCGCCTTCGCGGCACCCATCGCGAGCAGCATCGCGCGGATCGCTTCGGCGTCGCGCACGACCACTCGGGGCACGCCGCGCACCTCGCGCTGCTTGGCCTGGATGCCGATGCGGTGCGCCGCGCCGACGAGTGCCATGCCCGCCTCGCCCGAGGGGCACGCGATGTCGAGCGACGCGGATCGGCCGGGCTCGGAAACGCTGCCCGCCGCAAGAAACGCACCGCGCCAGATTCCGGCGAGGTCGTCGCGGTTGCCGGTCGTCAGCTTGTTCGGCAGGCCGCGCACGGGGCGGCGGCGACCATCGAGCAGGCCCGTCTGGCGCGCGAGGGTCTCGCCGCCGTTGACGACGCGCACGGCGAAGCGCTCACCCTCGCGCGCACCGGAGGCCTGGATGTGGGCGAGCTCGGGGCGCACGCCGTAGATGTCTGCGATGTCGCGAGCCGTGCGGATGGCGAGGCGTCGGTCGTCGACCTCGGCCTCGACGGCGACGCGGCCGGCGATCGAGTGCAGGCCGCCTGCGAAACGCAGAAGGGCGGTCGTCTCGGCGATGCGAACGTTCGGTCGCGGATCGCGAACGGCGATGAGCTCGGCCTTCACATCCTTGGTCAGTGCCACGGATCTCCTCGGTCTCAGGTGCGGTGCGGCTCCAGTGGGAGCGGGACACCAGCCTACCTGGGCGCGCGGTCCGATTCGGGGGTCGAACTCTCAGCGTGCGGGGTTATGAAACTCCTACTCCCGACCCAGATCCCGGTGCTTCACGCGCACCTGGATGTCATCGTCGTGGCGCAGCCGATCGCCCAGCGCACGCGCCATCGCGACCGATCTGTGCTTACCACCCGTGCACCCGATCGCGAGAGTCGAATGCGACTTGTTCTCGCGCTGGTATCCCTCAAGGATCGGGCGAACGGCGGCGACGTACGCATCGAGGAACTCGGCCGCGCCCTCCTGCGCCAGCACATACTCGCTGACGGCGGCGTCCTCCCCCGTGAGCCCGCGCAGCTCGTCGATCCAGAACGGGTTCGGGAGGAAGCGCATGTCGGCCACGAGATCGGCATCGGGCGGCAGTCCGTACTTGAAACCGAAGCTCATGATCGTCACGCGATGCCGCGGGGCGTCCTCCCCCTCGAACATCTCCGCGATGCGATTCGCGAGCTGGTGCACGTTCAGCTGCGTCGTATCGATCGTGATGTCGCTGCGCTCGCGGATCCCCTGCAGCTGCCTGCGCTCCTCGTGGATGCCGTCGAGCAGAGTGCCGTCGGCCTGCAGCGGGTGCGGCCTGCGCACCTGTTCGAACCGGCGCACGAGCTGTTCGTCGCTCGCGTCGAGGAAGATGATGCGCAGGTTGTTCGCCTCGCGCAGCTGGCGCACGATCTGCGCGAGATCAGCGAACAGCTCGCCGCCGCGCACGTCGACCACGGCGGCGACCCGCGGCAGCTGGCCGTCGACGCGCCCCGCGAGCTCGAGCAGCGGTCGCAGCATCTGCGGCGGAAGGTTGTCGACCACGTACCAGCCGCGATCCTCGAGCGCGTTGGCGGCCGTCGACCGGCCAGCGCCCGACATTCCCGTGACGATCAGGACCTCGCCGCGAGTCTCGCTGCTCATGCTCACCCCCTCACACTATCGACACGCTCATCCGCGCGCGAGATGCGCATGGATCGTGGCCGCGAGCTTCGGGCCGATGCCAGGCAGCTCCTCGATCTGCGGCACGCTGGCTTCGCGCAGCGCCGCCACCGATCCGAAGTGGGTGAGCAGCGCCTTGATACGCGCATCGCCCAGCCCGGGCACCTCGGCGAGCACCGAGCGGATGTCGCGCCGGCGGCGTTTGCGCTGGTGGGTGATCGCGAAGCGGTGGGCCTCGTCGCGCAGACGCTGCACGAGGTACAGCGCCTCGGAGGTGCGCGGGAGGATCACGGGGTAATCGTCGCCCGGCAGCCACAGTTCTTCGAGCCGCTTGGCGATGCCTGCGAGCGCGATGCCGGTGCGTCCCGACTCGGCGAGAGCACGCGCTGCGGCGCTGACCTGCGGTCGGCCGCCGTCGACGAGCAGCAGCTGCGGCGGGTAGGAGAACCGCGGTTTGCCCGTCTGCTCCGGTTCGCGCGGCTCGTCGAGGCGGGCGAGCCGGCGGGTGAGCACCTGATGGATGCTGTCGGTGTCGTCAGTGGTCTCGGCGATCGAGAACGAGCGGTACTGGTCTTTGCGCGGCAGACCGTCTTCGAAGACGACCATCGATCCGACCACGTTCGTGCCCTGCAGGTGTGAGATGTCGTAGCACTCGATGCGCAGCGGCGCCTCTGTCATGCCGAGCGCCTCCTGCAGGTCGGCGAGCGCCTGTGTGCGCGTCGAGTAGTCGCTCGTGCGCTGGGTCTTGTGCCGCACGAGCGCCTGCGTCGCGTTCAACGTCGCGTTGCGCATAAGTTCGGCGCGCTGACCGCGCTGTGCGACCTGGATCTCGACGCGGCGGCCGCGCCTTTCCTCGAGGAACTGCTCGAGCTCGCTCGCCGCGTCGGGCAGTACGGGCACGAGCACGCGGCGCGGGATCTCGGCCGGGTCGGCGTCGCCGTATGCGCGCTGCAGGATCTGCTCGACGAGATCGCCGCCCGAGATGTCGAGCTCCTTGTCGACGGTCTGCGAGCTCGCCCCGCGCACGCGCCCGCCGCGGATGACGAAGTGGTGCACGGCGGCGTCGAGCTCGTCTTCCGCGATCCCGAACAGGTCGGCGTCCTCCTTGTCGGGCAGCACGAGCGCGCTCTTCGTGAGCACGGCGTCAATCGACTCGAGCTGATCGCGGAACACGGCGGCGCTCTCGAAGTCGAGCGCCGCGGAGGCCTCTTTCATGCGCGCCGTCAGCTCGCGTGCGAAGCGCTGGTCTCCGCCCTGCATGAACGCGATGAAGTCATCGACGATCGCACGGTGCTCCTCGACCGTGACGCGCCCGGAGCACGGGCCGCCGCACTTGCCGATCTGGCCGGGAAAGCACGGCTTGCCCGTCTGCATCGCGCGCTTGTACGACGAGTCGCTGCAGGTGCGGATCGGGAACACCTTCAGCATGAGGTCGATCGTGTCGCGCACCGCCCATACCTTCGGGTACGGCCCGAAGTACTTCGCGCCGCGGATCTTACGGTTGCGCGTGACCATCACCCTCGGCGCCTCGTCGGCCAGGGTGATGGCGAGGAACGGGTACGACTTGTCGTCGCGGTACTTGACGTTGAACGGCGGGTCGAACTGTTTGATCCACTGGTATTCGAGCTGCAGCGAGTCGACGTCTGTGGGAACGACCGTCCACTCCACCTTCGCCGCTGTCGTGACCATGCGGCGCGTGCGCTCGTGCAGCGTGTTCAGCGGGGCGAAGTAGTTCGACAACCGCTGCCTGAGGCTCTTCGCCTTGCCGACGTACAGCACGCGACCATCGGCACCGAGGAAGCGGTACACCCCGGGATTGGTCGGGATCTCTCCCGGTGCCGGCTTGTACGGGAGCTGCGAGGCCATGGTCAGGCCGTGCGCTTCCGCTCGACGTAGCCGAGCGTCTCCGCGAGGAAGGCGCCCGTGTGGCTGTCGGGGTTCTTCGCGACCTGCTCGGGCGTGCCCACAGCGACGATCGTTCCGCCGCCGGATCCGCCCTCGGGGCCCAGATCGATGACCCAGTCGGCCGACTTGATGACGTCGAGGTTGTGCTCGATCACGACGACCGAGTTGCCCTTCTCCACGAGCCCGCTGAGCACCTCGAGCAGCTTGCGCACGTCTTCGAAGTGCAGGCCCGTCGTCGGCTCGTCGAGCACATAGATGCTGCGGCCGTTCGAGCGCTTCTGCAGCTCGGTCGCGAGCTTCACGCGCTGCGCCTCGCCGCCCGACAGCGTGGTAGCCGCCTGGCCGAGCCTTACGTACCCGAGACCCACATCGACGAGCGTCTTCATGTACCGATGGATCGCCTGGATCGGCTCGAAGAACTCCGCCGCCTCGGCGATCGACATCTCGAGCACCTCGGCGATGTTCTTGCCCTTGTAGTGCACCTGCAGGGTGTCGCGGTTGTACCGTTTGCCGCCGCACACCTCGCAGTCGACGTACACGTCGGGCAGGAAGTTCATCTCGATCTTGAGGGTGCCGTCACCGGAGCAGGCCTCGCAGCGGCCGCCCTTGACGTTGAAGCTGAACCGGCCCGCAAGATAGCCACGCACCTTCGCCTCGGGCGTCTCGGCGAACAGCCCACGGATACGGTCGAACACGCCCGTATAGGTCGCGGGATTCGAACGGGGCGTGCGGCCGATCGGCGCCTGGTCGACGTGTACGACCTTGTCGAGGTGCTCGAGCCCCGTCACCCTCTTGTGCTTGCCCGGAACGGTGCGGGCGCCGTTGAGCTTCTGGGCGAGCACCTGGTACAGGATGTCGTTGATCAGCGTCGATTTGCCCGAGCCGGACACGCCGGTCACCGCCGTGAAGAGGCCGAGCGGGATCGTCGCGTCGACGTTCTTCAGGTTGTTCTCTCGCGCACCGACCACCTGCAGAACGCGCTTGCGGTCGATCCTCCGGCGCGTCGCAGGGGTCTCGATCGACCGGCGCCCCGAGAGGTAGTCGCCTGTGATCGACCGGGACTCCCCCGCGAGCTCGGCATACGGCCCCGAGTGGATGACCTCGCCGCCGCCCTCGCCCGCGCGCGGCCCGATGTCGACGACCCAGTCGCTCGACTCGATCGTCTCCTCGTCGTGTTCGACGACGACGAGGGTGTTGCCGAGATCGCGCAGCGCCTCGAGCGTCTCGATGAGGCGACGATTGTCGCGCTGATGCAGGCCGATCGACGGTTCGTCGAGCACGTACAGCACGCCGGTCAGGCCGGTGCCGATCTGCGTCGCGAGGCGGATGCGCTGCGCCTCCCCGCCCGACAGCGATCCGGCGGCGCGGCTCAGCGACAGATAGTTGAGGCCCACGCGCAGCAGGAACTCGAGCCGGACACGGATCTCGCGCAGCACCTGCGCAGCGATCTGCGCCTCGCGCGCGGTCAGGTCGATCGAGTTCATGAGCTCCATCGACTCGTCGAGGCTGAGCTCGGCGACATCCGCGATCGACCGGTCGGCGACGCGCACGGCGAGCACCTCGGGCTTGAGCCGCGCCCCGCCGCAGGTGCCGCAGGGAATCTCACGCAGGTAGTCCGCCCAACGGGCGCGCTGCGTGTCGGACTCGGCCTGCGCATACTGGCGCTCGATATAGGGCACGACGCCCTCGAACCCGCTCGCGTAGCGCACCTCGCGCCCCCACCGGTTCTTGTAGCGCACGTTGACCTTGTAGTCCTGGCCGTACAGCACCGCCTCGCGCACGACCTCGGGAAGCGACGCCCACGGCGCGGTCAGTGAGAAGTTCAGGTCGTCGGCGAGGCCGACGAGCAGCCGTTCGAAGTACTGCGCGAGGCCCTTGCCCTGCGTCGACCACGGGATGATGACGCCTTCGCCTATCGAGAGCTCGTCGTCGCCGAGCATGAGATCGACATCGACGGACATCTTCGTGCCGAGCCCCGAACACGCGGGGCACGCGCCGAACGGCGCGTTGAACGAGAAAGTGCGCGGCTCGATCTCGGTGAGCTGCAGCGCGTGGCCGTTGGGACACGAGAGGTTCTCGCTGAACGACTGCCAGGCATCGTCGCCGGTCTCGTCGACGAAGTTGACTCGGATCACGCCGTCTGCCAGATCTCGCGCCGTCTCGACCGAGTCGGTGATGCGGCCGATCATGCTCTCGCCGCGCGCGACGAGGCGGTCGACGACCACCGAGATGTCGTGCTTGTAACTCTTCTTCAGCTTCGGCGGCTCGGAGAGCTGAATCAGCTCGCCGTCGACGATCGCGCGCGAGAAGCCCTTGGATCCGAGTTCGGCGAACAGGTCGACGAACTCGCCCTTCTTCTGGTTCACGATCGGCGCGACGACCTGGAACCGCGTTCCCTCGGGAAGCTGCACCAGCTGATCGGCGATCTGCTGCACCGTCTGGCGTTCGATGACGGCGTCGCACACGGGACAGTGAGCGATGCCGATGCGCGCCCACAGCAGGCGCATGTAGTCGTAGATCTCGGTGATGGTGCCGACGGTCGAGCGCGGGTTGCGGTTGGTCGACTTCTGGTCGATCGACACGGCGGGGCTGAGCCCCTCGATCGCGTCGACGTCGGGGCGATCGACCTGGCCGAGGAACTGGCGCGCGTATGCGCTGAGCGACTCGACGTAGCGGCGCTGGCCCTCGGCGAAGATCGTGTCGAACGCGAGCGACGACTTGCCGGATCCGGACAGGCCCGTGAAGACGATCATCTTGTCGCGCGGCACCTCCAGATCGACGTTGCGGAGGTTGTGCACGCGCGCGCCGCGCACGGTGATCTTATGGTCTGAGTTCACGGGGATGATCGGCACGAGTTATATCCTATTCGAAACTTTGTTCGCGTGGCGCGCGCGGTTCGGGATGTCGCGGCGTGTCGAGCCCACGCAGCAGCAGGACGGCGAGGATCGCGACCGCACAGGCACCGAGGGGCGCCGCCCACGCGAGACCCGCCCCGTCGGCGCGCGGCAGGACGATCGCGACGACGGCGAGCGCCTGCGCGACGACCTGCACGCCGACCAGTCGGATCGCAGTCGGGCGCAGCGCGGCGAGCGAGACGCGGGAGCGCACGGGGACCGCGAGCATCATCGTCGCCAGCACGTGCCCGAGGTGCAGCGCGGCGACCGCAATCATCGTGTGGCCGAGGTCGATCGGCTGCCACAGCACCGCGAGCGGCACGACGACGAGGGAGAACCACGCGAGGCCCGTGCGCGGCCAGACCGCGCCGATGATCACGGCGGCGACCGCCGCGGCCTGCCAACCGGCCGCGAGGCCCAGAGCGGCCGACGCGCCCGCGACGAGAGCGACGAGAGCGACGCGCGGAACGACTCCGGGAATCCAGGGCCCGATCTCGAGCACGTCGTCTCTCATCGCGCTGCCCTCGGACGGGCGAGCGCCCCGAGCGCCGTGGCCGCGTCGTCGTCCCACCTGACGCGGTCGACGCCGGCGGACGACAGATCGCGGAACACGACGTCGCGCTCGGCGAGCAGCACCCGGAGCGCGAGGCGCTGCTCGGGCGTGAGCCGGGCCGCATCGAGCTCCGGCAGCGTGTCGACGGCGATCACCCGGTGCCCGGACGCCCGCCACAGGAGCGCGAGATCGGCCGCGGCGCCGTCGAAGAACGTCGACAGTACAGCGATCACGGATCCCTGCGGCACCGGCGGCGTGCGCCGGTAGCGGCTGTCGTCGCCCGCCTGTCCCGTCGACGAGATCGCTGAGACCACGCGCGCGAGGTGCCGGGATCCGGTGCCGCCGCGCACGGAGCGGCCGGCCTTGTCGAGCACGTGGTAAGCCACACGATCGCCCGCGCCGACAGCCGTCGTCGCGAGTGAGCGCGCCGCCTCGCGGGCGTGATCGAGCGACGTCGTTCCGCTGCGTGCGCGATCGGCCGTGCCCCACGTCGCGACCACCTCGCCGAGGTCGTCGGCGGCGTCCATCGCAATGACGACCGACGCGTCGCTCAGCGCATAGGTGCGTCGCACAAGGAGGTCGCCCGGCCTGCGCGCCGCCCGGGCGGTCGCCCGCCAGTCGACGCGCCGCAGCTCATCACCGGGCGCGAACGGGTGGATGTCGCGGAAGTCGCCGCCGTGGCCCGGCCGTGATCCCTCGTGAGATCCGTGCAGGCCTGTGAGGCGCGGGGCGAGCGGCAGCTCGCGGATCTCCCGGACCCGAGGCGGGACGGCGCGCCGGCGCACGGCGCGCGTCTCATCGGATCCGCTGAACGCCGCGTCTGCGGTGAGTGCCCGGCCGCGCACGCGAACCGCGTCGAGCGGGCCGGAGTGCCGGGTTCGGCTGCGCGTCGTGAGCGCGGCGCGCCCCGGCACGAGGACGCGCGTGACGCGCCGTTCGGCCTGTTCGATCAGCAGATCGACGGTCTCGGCCTCGGCCTCGATGGAGATCTCGTCGGCCAGCAGGTCGCCGCCCGGAACGCCCTGGATTCGAATCTCGGGCGGATCGCGCCGTGCGCGACGCTCGGCGCGCACGACGAGCAGCGTCCAGAGCGCAGGCGGCACGGCGAGCGCCACGATGTCGGGGCGCGACACCGCGAGCCCCGCACCGGCGAGTACGACCGCGGCGCCGATGCCGACGAGGATCGCAGGCGTGCGGATCCATCGCCGCGAAGCGGATTCCGGCGCGCTCGTCACGTCGCGGCACCGACCGTGGGAGGCACCGCCGTCTGATTCACCGCGACCTCGACCGTGCGCGCGGGGTCGACGCCCCGCGCCCACGCCTGCGGCGTGAGCGTGAGGCGGTGCGCGAGCACCGGCACCGCGATCCTCTTGATGTCGTCGGGCCGCACATAGTCGCGGCCGCCGAGGAGCGCGAGCGCGCGGCCGAGGAGCAGCAGCGCCTGCGACCCGCGCGGCGATGCGCCGACCGCGACGTGTTCGGCGTCGCGCGTCGCGCGCGCCACCTCGACGCAGTACCGGACCACGTCGGGGTCGACGTGCACGGCCTCCACGGCGTTCTGCATGCGCACGAGCTCCTCGGCATCGATCACGGGTTCGACGCGGGTCTCCTCGCGCCGACGGCGCACGCGCCCGAGCAGGATCTCGGTCTCCTCCGCGGTGTCCGGGTATCCGACCGCGAGGCGCACCATGAAGCGGTCGAGCTGGGCCTCGGGCAGGGCGTAAGTGCCCTCGTACTCGATCGGATTCGAGGTGGCGATCACGTGGAACGGACGATCCAGCGGATAGCTGTTGCCCTCGACCGTCACTTGGCGCTCGGCCATCGCCTCGAGCATCGCGGACTGCGTCTTGGGCGTCGTACGGTTGATCTCGTCGGCGAGCAGCAACCCCGTGAAGATCGGCCCGGGTCGGAAGACGAACTCGCCCGTGTCGGGCGCGTACACGTACGATCCCGTGACGTCGCCGGGCAGCATGTCGGGCGTGCACTGCAGGCGCCGGAATCCGAGACCGAGCGCGGAGGCGAGGCTGCGCGCGGCGACGGTCTTCCCGAGACCGGGCACGTCCTCGAACAGTACGTGGCCGCCCGCGAGGATCGAGCCGAGCGCGATCTCGAGCGTGTCGTCCATTCCGACGACGACGCCCTTCACAGCGTCGAGGATCCGGCGGCCGGTGTCGGCGATGTCGGTCGGCTCGGTCATAGTCGCTCCTGTGGTTCGGTGAGGTGTTCGGTGGTGTCGAGGGCGCGTTCGAGATCGGCGCGCTGCGCGCGCACCGCGTCGATACGCTGCCACACGCCGTCGCCCATGATGGCGTCGATGCGGGCGGCATCGGCGGGATCGTCGACGTCGATTCCGGCGGCGGCGAGGCGCCGTACGAGGATCGTGCGGGCGCGGCGGGTGATGGCGATGCCGGCGACGCCCGTGCGCATGTTGAAGCCCCAGGCGAGGCGCGCGACCTCGGAACCGCGCTCGAGCGATGCCGGCTCGCGCCTCGGACCGTCATCGACGCGTGTGCGCACATGCCGCAGCGCGAGCAGCAGGACGAAGACGCCTGCCAGCACGCCTGCACTCAGCGCGAACAGCGGCTCGAGGCCGAGGATCATCAGTCCCGCGGCCGCGACGACGAGCACGATCGCTGACGCGAGCAGCCTCCGGAGCGTCATCGCCAGCCCTCCTCGATCGCGACGAGTGCGCGGCGAGCGGTATCTCTGTCGCCGTCGGTCGCTTCGCGACCCGCGAAGCGCACGCGTTCGTAGAGCCCGAGCAGCGTTCCGACATCGCCCGAGATCTTCTGGCGATGGGCGATGACCCTGACCGTGAACTCAGCGGGCGTCTCACTGAGGCCGCGCGTCGTGCCCGCTTCGGCGGCGCTGGCCTCGAGTCCGACCCAGGCAGCGATGATCGCGTCGGCGGGCGCCGGATGCTCGTCCATGCTGTCGGCAGCCATGCGGATCCCCTGTCTGATCGTCGGCGCGGCTTTCTCGAGGTCGGGCTCGACCTCGAGAACGGCGGCGCCGGGACTCGCAGGACGGGAGACCGGAACACGGGCGCGCAGCGCGCGCACGATCGCCCGGATCGCGAAGAACAGCACCACCGCCACGATCGCCGCGGCGAGCGCGAGCAGGATCACCATCACGACGGTGCCCGCGGCGTCGCCGCCCGGCTCGGGCTGCTGCGAGGCTGACCCGGGCGTCATGGGCTCCGTTGTGGGCGGCGAGGCCGGCTGCTCCGCGGCTCCCCATTCGAAATCGCGGAGCTCGAAGTGCGCGGTGCCCTGGGACGCTGAGGCCGCCAACACCAGGACCAGCAGGAGCACCGCCCCGATCATCCCCGCCCAGCGCCTCATCGCTCCCCTACCCTACGCGTGCCCGGCCTTCTCGATCTGCCGCAGGGAGTACTTGAGGTCCTGCACCTCGTCGCGCAGCCGTGCCGCGAGCTCGAACTTGAGCTGCTCGGCGGCCTGTACCATCTGCGAGGTGAGGTCGGCGATGGCTTCTTCGAGTTGGTCGGCGCCCTCGGCTGCGATGCCCTCGTGCTTCTTCACGGGCGTCGCGGCCCGCCCTCGGCCGCCATCCTTGACCCGGGGGTCTTTCTTGCGCTTGCCGAGCAGTTCAGCGGTGTCGGCCTCTTCGCGGGCGAGCGTGTCGGTGATGTCGGCGATCTTCTTGCGCAGGGGCTGCGGGTCGACGCCGTGCTCGAGGTTGTATGCGACCTGGATCTCGCGGCGCCGATCGGTCTCGTCGAGCGCGCGCTTCATCGAGTCGGTGACCCGGTCGGCGTACATGTGCACCTGACCGGATACGTTTCGAGCTGCGCGACCGATCGTCTGGATGAGCGAGGTCTCGCTGCGCAGGAAGCCCTCCTTGTCGGCATCGAGGATCGCGACGAGCGACACCTCGGGCAGGTCGAGGCCCTCGCGCAGCAGGTTAATGCCTACGAGAACGTCGTACACGCCCTGGCGCAGTTCGGTGAGCAGCTCGACGCGGCGCAGCGTGTCGACGTCGCTGTGCAGATAGCGCACGCGCACGCCGTGCTCGTCGAGGAAGTCGGTGAGCTCTTCGGCCATCTTCTTCGTGAGCGTCGTCACCAGCACCCGCTCATCCTTCGCCGCGCGCACGCGGATCTCCTCGAGCAGGTCGTCGATCTGGCCCTCACTGGGCTTGACGACGATCTCGGGGTCGACGAGCCCCGTCGGGCGGATGATCTGCTCGACCACGCCGTCGGCGATTCCCATCTCGTACTTCCCGGGTGTGGCAGACAGGTAGACGGTCTGCCCGATGCGCTGCTTGAACTCGTCGAAGCGCAGCGGACGGTTGTCGAGTGCGCTCGGCAGGCGGAAGCCGTGCTCGACGAGCGTGCGCTTGCGCGACGCGTCGCCCTCGTACATCGCACCGATCTGCGGCACGGTCACGTGCGACTCGTCGATGACGATCACGAAGTCGTCGGGGAAGAAGTCGAGCAGCGTGTGCGGCGGCTCGCCCGCCTCGCGGCCGTCGAGGTGGCGCGAGTAGTTCTCGATGCCCGAGCAGAAGCCGATCTGCTGCAGCATCTCGAGGTCGAAGCTCGTGCGCATTTTGAGGCGCTGGGCCTCGAGCAGCTTGCCCTGCTTCTCGAGCTCGCCGAGACGCTGTTCGAGCTCGACCTCGATCGTCTTGATCGCGCGGGCGACCGTATCAGCGCCGGCCGCATAGTGGGTGGCCGGGAACACCGCCACCGCGTCCATCTTCTCGATGACCTCGCCCGTGAGCGGATGCAGCTTCAGGATCTGCTCGATCTCATCGCCGAACAGCTCGATGCGGATCGCGTTCTCTTCGTAGACCGGAATGATCTCGATCGTGTCGCCGCGCACGCGGAAGTTGCCGCGCGAGAAATCGACGTCGTTGCGGTTGTACTGCATGTCGATGAAGTGACGGATCAGCGCGTCGCGGTCGTAGCGCTCGCCGACCTGGAGCGCGACGAGCGAGCGCAGGTATTCTTCTGGCGAACCGAGGCCGTAGATGCACGACACGGTGCTGACCACGACGACGTCGCGACGGCTGAGCAGCGAGTTCGTCGTCGAGTGGCGCAGTCGTTCGACCTCGGCATTGATCGAGCTGTCTTTCTCGATGAACGTATCGGACTGCGGCACGTACGCCTCGGGCTGATAGTAGTCGTAGTACGACACGAAATACTCGACCGCGTTGTTCGGCAGCAGGTCGCGGAACTCGTTCGCGAGCTGTGCTGCGAGTGTCTTGTTGTGCGCGAGCACGAGCGTGGGGCGCTGGATCTGCTCGATCAGCCATGCCGTCGTCGCCGATTTTCCGGTGCCCGTCGCACCGAGCAGCACGACATCGGTCTCACCGGCATTGATGCGGCCGGCGAGCTCGGCGATCGCCTTCGGCTGGTCGCCGGACGGCGTGTAATCGCTGATGACCTCGAACGGGCGGACGCTGCGTGTGGTCTGCATGGATTCAGGCTATGCCGAACCACTGACAAACAAAGCCGGTCGGCGTGACGAAGGCGCCGGCGCACTGATTCGCGTCAGGCTCCGGGCCGCCTCGCAGCACGCGGATGCTGCCGTCAGCGATCGATGCGCTCCCAGAGGGCATCGGCCTGCTCGAGGGTGTGCTCGATCGTGCCCGACGTGTCGATCACGACGTCCGCTACGTCAAGTCGCTCCTCATCCGACGCCTGGTTGGCGATGCGCGCCGCCGCGTCTTCGCTGCTCATGCCGCGCTCGCTCATCAGGCGGTTCGCGCGCATCTCCGCAGGCGCGTGGGCGACGACGACCAGGTCCCATTCCCGCGAGCCGCGGGCCTCGGCGAGCAGCGGAACGTCGTAGACGACGACGCGGTCACCGGCCTCGCGGAAGCGCCGCTCGGTCTCGGCTCTGACCGCCGGGTGCACGATCGCGTTCAGAGCAGCGAGCCGGTCGGCGTCGCCGAACACGATGGATCCGAGCGCGGCGCGGTCGAGCGCGCCATCAGGAGCGACGACGCCGTCGCCGAACTCGCGCACGATCGCGTCGAAGACCGGTTCGCCGGGTCGCTGCAGATCGCGCACCGTCTGATCCGCGTCGACGACGACGGCGCCGTGCGAGGCGAGCCTGCGTGCGATCGTTGATTTTCCGGATGCGATCCCGCCGGTCAGAGCGATGAGTGGCATGGCATCAGCGTAGCGGCGCGCCTCAGCAGCCGGGCCCGGACGGGTTCTCCGCGCACGTCTGCGCGACGAGGTACGACTGCTTCTCGTAGATGTGCACGTCCGTCGTCGGTCCCTCGGCCACCACGTATCCGCCGACGGGGTGGATGCCCCACGGGCCGAAATCGACGACGGCCGAGTACGACACGTCGACCGAGACCGCGGCCGTACCGCGCTCCGCGTACGTGTGGCCCGTCGCCGTCGGGCTCAGCTGCTCCTGGCCGAGCTGCTCCCACGTCGGTGCGGCCTGCGCGACCTCTGCGATCGTGCCGTCGCCGTAATCGATCGTGAGCAGTTCGGGTGTGAACGTGACCGACATCGGCAGGCCGAACAGCTCGCCGCCGACGGTCTGCGACGCAGTCGCGATGGCGACGTTCATCGGCGCGCGAGCGATCGCGACGCCGAACGGCTCGATCGTCGGAGCAGCCGGCGTGGGTACGAAGACCTCGACGTCGTACGCCGTGAGGGGAGGAATCGCAGGCGGCTGCGCGCTCGGCTCCGGCTCGGTCGCCGGATCGGGATCGGGGGCCGGATCCGTCAAGCAGGTGCCGCCGATCACCTGTTGCGCGGGATCCAGACACTGCCACCCGCCCGGCTCGCCGCCCGGGCCGGCGGGTGTCTCGGGCCCCGTTCCCGGCCCCGGGCCGCCGATCGGCTGCGTCTGCCCGCCCGGCGGGCCGGGCCGCGATGGAGGTTCGGGCGCCGGCGGCTGGGAACCGGGCTGGTGCTGATGTCCGCCGATCGCGAGGCCAGGATCGCCTCCGGCCTCGCAGAGGCCGGCGCGAAGTTGTTGATACGTACACTCGTCGGGCAATACGAAGTCGGTGAGCGGAGCCGCGTCCGGGATAATCCCCAATGCCGCGAGGGCACTCCCGACAACAATTAACATTCCAGTGCCGCCGTCTCATCCAAGTGGGACACCAACAGCTCACCATCAACTGAAGCGAACGAAAGCTCAACGGCATAGATCGGATCTTCACGCGGGCTCGTCCAACCTCCACCATCGATGTTCATCTCAAACGTGGAGTCATCAAAGCACGCCAACGCATCAACAGATGCTTCGTCTCCGACGGTCCGAAACGATGTTGGCGTGAACTGAGTCAACACGGACTCGCCGCGCGTTTGTATATCGTGGCCTTCGAAAACGTCTTCGCCATCGTGCAACTCACGAAGATCGCCCGTCACGTAGACGCTCTCGTCCTCGTGCGATTCGAAGTCGCTCGCAGCGATATAAGCCCGAAAGACCTCCTCGGCCTCTGCATACGCCGCCTCCTCCGTCCATTCGGGTTCGGGTTCGGGCTGGGCGGCGCAGGCGGTGAGAGCCGCGGCGAGCGCGACGACGGTTGCGATGGCAGCTGCGGTGCGGGGCATCCCCACACGCTAGAACAGACGGCGAATGGGCGTCGAAAGTTATCCACAGCCCCGGACAGCCCGGTTCGCCCCACGAACCGCTGCCGTGTCAGGGTCTAATCGTCGTCATCGTCGTCGCTCTCGTCCTCATCATCGTCCCCATCATCATCGTCGTCATCGTCGTCATCGTCGTCATCGAGATCGACGGGGGGCGGAGGTGCGACCGGCTTCGGCTCGTCGCCGACGCCGGGGTTCGCGCCCGACCCCGGCTGAGCCGGTGGTGAGGGATTCTCCGACGGCTCGCTCGGAGGATCGGCGGGAGCCGACGGGTTCCCGGACGGTTCAGCCGACGGATCCGCCGACGGCGTCGGTGTGTTCGACGGCGCGATGAGCGGATCCTCGCGCACGAGCGTCGGTTCGTCATCGGGCGAGAGCGCCGCGGCGATCCCCACCGCGCCGAAGACGATCGCGAGCGCGCTGGCCGCGACGCCGATTCCCAGCAGTACGCCGCTCTTCCTCATCGTGTGCTCTCCATCATCGCGGGGGTCCTGTCTCCCAGACTGTCATGCATCGTTCGACTCCTCGACCATCATTCGGAACAGATCGCGGTGTGCGACCCGGCGCCCGGGCGGGCGCAGCAGGTGCACGCACGCGACGCGGAATCGTGCCGCGCGGCGCCACACGTCGACGGCCCGCTCGCGCACTCCGAGCTCACTCGCCGCGGCCGCGATCTCCTCGGCCGCGATGTCCCCACGCTCCGCCGTCCAGCGGCCCTGCGCCACGGCGAGCTCCGCATGAGCCTGGAGGTTGCCGAGGTCGAGCGCCGGATCCGCTCGCGCGCACGTATCGAGATCGATGATTCCGATGCCGCGCTCGTCGTCCCACAGCAGCTGCTTGTCGTGCAGGTCGCGATGCGCGAAGCGCGCGGGCGACGTGGGCGCCCGCTCGAGGCCGCGAACGAGGCGATCGGCGACGTCCCGCAGCGACCATCGTCCGGTCGTGCCGATGTGTTCGGTCGCGCGGTCGGCCCACTCTCGGAGGATGCGCGCCTCGTCGCTCGCGGCGTGGAGCGCGAAGCGATCGTTCTCCCCCGTACGAAGCGTCTCGACCCAGGCCGCACGCCATGCGCGCCAGGCGGAGCGCCACGCTTCCCGTGACGTCGCCGGATCCGCGCCGACCTCGTGCAGGGTGCGGCCCGGGATCGCGGTCAGCTCGACCGCATCGGCCGATCGCGCCGCGAGCTCGGGAACGACGAAGCCCCGTGAGAGCACGGTCGCCGCGCGCTCATGGGCGTCTGCGACGGATCCGCCGCGCCCGTGCCGCACCGCCTTCGCGAACGTGCTCTCGAGCCGAACAACCGCGCGCTTGCCGGGGCGGTGCGAGATCACTCGCCCCCGGCGCGCGAGCGCGTCCAGCGCGGGGAGCTTCGCGTCGTCGTTCGGAGCCATGAGACGCACGGTGCCGTCGGCGAGCAGATGTCCTCCGCTCACTCGGCCATCGCGATGCGCCTCGAGCGGCGCCGGGTCGCCCGGCCAGACCCGCGCGATCCGCCAGACTTCGCCGTCTGCGACAACGGATTCGGGCGCGTGCCGAACGCTCATGAGATCGCCTGCTTCGCCTGAACGAGTGCTGATGCCGCGGCAGAGCGCCAATCGTCGCACGCCGAGCGGAACGGCTCGATCGCCTTCTGCAGGTGCGCGATCGCGGTCCACGCGCACAGTGCGCGCTGATCGATGGTGCCACCGGCCTCGACGTAGCCGGTCACCAGCTCGGCGTCGCCGCCGGCAGCCAGGAAAGAGCCGAGATCCCGCTCCGGTGCACCGATCGCGATGCGGTCGAGATCGATGATGCGCACGTCGCCCGATCCCACGAGGATCTGGTCCGGCGAGAGGTCGCCGTGCACAAGAGTGCTCCGGGTGCCGGTCGCTGTTCCCGCAGCCTGGGCGACCCGCAGCGCGTCGCGCTCGAGATGCGGCGCCACGGCGGCGACGGCGCGCGCGGCCTGCTGTGCGAGCTCGGCGCCTGACCGCCGGAGAAGCGGCAGCGCGCCGAGGGGCGCGGCGTGGATCGCGGCGATCTCCTGTCCGGCGCGCCGCGCGAGGTCGGCGCTCGGGCGAGCGGCGAGATCTCCTTCACCCCACCATGCCGATGTCGTCACCCGAGCGCTGACGCGGCGCGGCACGATCACCGCGGCTCCGTGCTCGGCTAGGTGCTCTGCGGCAGCGACTGACTGCTCGGCTGCCGAGACCTTGACCACGCGAGATCCGGTCGCCATCACGAGCCGCCGCAGCGGGTTGTACCGCAGCGGGGCCACCCTCGGATCCGCGTCGTCGGGCGCCTCCGCGAGGCCCGCCGCGAGCGCCCGGTCGGCCCAGGCCGGGCCCGTCACCGTCGCGGGACCGACGCGCTCCGGCCGCGCCCCGGCGCGCCGCGCGGCGCGCTCATGGTTGCGCACCTTCGCCGGATCCGCGTGCGTCAGCACCCACGACGGGCGCCCTGCCTCGTCGCGCACCGCGGCGACGATCGACGTGCCCGGCTTGTAGCGGATCCGTTCGATGCGCACGCGCCTGCCGAGCGCATCGGACATCGCCTCCGCGTCGGCGAACAGCGCGCGATCGGACAGGAACGGATCGGTCGAGATCATGCCGCACCTCCGGAGAGCACGGGAGCGGACGTGCGCGCCCAGACGGCGAGCCGCGAATCGGGCTGCGTCAGGAGGTCGCCCGGCGATCCGTCTTCGAGCACGCGCCCGCTCTCGATCCACAGCACGCGATCGGCGGCTCGGATCGTCGCAGGGTCGTGGGTGATCGAGATCGTCGTGCGCCCCTCGGTCAGCGCGTCGATCGATGCCGACACGCGCTCCTTCGACTCGGGGTCGAGCCCCGTAGTCGCCTCGTCGAGGATCACGATCGGAGCATCGCGCAGCAGCGCCCTGGCGATCGCGATGCGCTGGCGCTGACCGCCAGAGAGGGTCGCGCCGCGGTCGCCGAGCTCGGTGTCGTAGCCATCCGGCAGCTCCCGGATGAAGTCGTCGGCCAGCGCGCGGCGCGCGGCCTCCTCCACCTCCAGATCGCTCGCGCCGAGGCGCCCGCACCGGATGTTCTCCCGCACGCTCGTCGCGAAGAGCACCGCCTCCTGCAGCACGCTCGACACGCTCGCCCGAAGGCTCGCGAGCGTCGCATCTCGCACATCCACACCGTCGATCGCGAGTCGGCCCGACACCGGGTCCGCGACGCGGGTCAGCAGTCCCGCGAGGGTCGACTTGCCCGCGCCCGACGGACCGAGCACGCACACCGTGCTGCCGGGCTCCACGCCGAACGACAGTCCGCGGAACAGCGGCCGCCCGTGCCCGTCATCGACGTCGAGGCGATCGAACTCGATCCGGCCGCGCACGCCGCCGGCGAGCTCGCCGAGCGGTCGCGCCCACGGGCGGTCGGCGATCTCCGGACGCTCGTCGAGCACCTCGGCCACGCGCTCGCCCGATGCGAGCGCCCGGGCGATGCGTCCCGTGAACTTCGCGAGATCCTTCAGCGGACGCAGCGCGAGCTTCAGGTAGGTCGTGAAGATCACGAGATCGCCCGGGGTCAGCGCCCCCTCGATGACGCGCCATCCGCCGATCACCAGCACGACCGCGAGCGCGAGGCCGACGATGACGTCGGTGCCGCGCTCGAGGCCGGCGGCGAGACGGCGAGACGCGACGCCCTGGCCGAGCGCGTTCTCGTTGCTGCGCTCGAACGCGCGGCCCCTGTGCTGCTCGAGACCGTACGCCTGCACCACGCGGATGGCGCCGAACGTCTCGGCGGCCGCGTTCGCGATCTGCCCCTCGCTCTTGCGCGTGCGGCGCGACACCGTCACGATCCGTCGGCCGCTCGACCGCGACATGATCGCGTAGGCGAGCGCCGAGCCGAGCACGACGATCGCGAGCAGCGGATCCATGAGCAGCATGACAACCGCGAGCACGACGAGCGTGATGAGGTTGCCGATCAGGGGCAGCCCCGCCGACACGGCGACCTCCTGCAGGCGCCCGACGTCGCCCACGAGCCGCTGCACGTTGTCGCCGTGCTGCGCACGCGAGTGGTAGCGCTGACCGAGCGACTGCAGGTGCGAGAACACCCGCGAACGCAGGCGCGTCGCCACGCGCGACCCGACGAGCGCGAACACGACCGTCGAGCAGTACTGTGCGATCGCGCGCACCCCGACGAAGCCGAGAAGCAGCACGCCGCACGACAAGAGCAGTGCCACGCTCGCGCCGGGCTGTCCCGCCGCGGCGCCCTCGGTGGCTCCGAGGCTCACCGTCACGGCGTCGATGACGATCTTCAGCGGCCACGGCTCGGCGACGCGCATCACGACCTCGACCAGCATCATCGCCACGCCGCCGGTCATGAGCCATCCCTGGCCCCGCAGGTGCGGGCGGGCGAGCGCCAGTGTGCGCCGCACGGATCCGGTTCCCTTCTTCCGCGCGCTCATCGCACGGCTCCCGGGAGGATTCGCTCGAGCGTGCGGTCCCAGTCGTGCCGGGCGACCGCGCGCGCACGCCCGGCAGCGCCGAGCCGGCGAGCGAGCGATCGGTCATCGCGCAGCACCCTGAGCGCCTCGCGCAGAGCGGTGGCGCTGCCCGGCTCGACGAGGATGCCGATGTCGCCGTCGTCGATGATCCCCGGGAGCTGGCCGGTCGCGGAGGCGACCACGGCCAGGCCCGCGGCGAGGTACTCGAACGCCTTGAGCGGCGAGAAGTACGAGTCGGCGCTCTCGGGGTACGGCGCGACGCCGACGTGCATGCCGGCGAGCACCCCCGGCACGTCGTCGTGCGGGATCGCGCCGAGCCAGCGCACGTGCGCGCCGCGCTCGGCCGCGAGCTCTTCGAGGCGCGCCCGCTCCGGCCCGTGGCCGATGATCGTCAGGCGCGCCCCCTCGAGGCCGGCGATCGCCTCGATCGCGACATCGACGCCGTGCCAGTTCTTGAGAGATCCGATGAAGGCGACCTCGAGCGGCCCGTCGCTCATCGCAGCGGGCGCGAAAGCGCTCGTATCGACGCCGTTCGGCGCGACGACGGTCGATTCGGGCGCGGATCCGTGTTCGCGCGCCCAGTCGGCCACCGGCTCGGAGACGCAGGCCACCGTTGCGGCGCCCGCGAGCACGCGCCTCGCCGCGGCGACCGCGCCTCGCTCGTCGACGAGCGTGCGGTGAACGCGCTGCTCGTCGATGAGGGGCGCGTTGACCTCGACGATCGCCGGGGCCTGCACCCGCGCAGCAGCGTCGGAGAACAGCGAGAACCGCTCGTACACGAGGTCGCAGCCGTCGGCGGCGATGCGATCGGCGATCTCTTCCGCCGCCCGAGCCACCGCGCGTTCGCGCTCCGCGGCGTCCCCGCGCCCGACCGGGACCGTCACGATGCGCGCGCCGACCAGGTCCTCGGCGTTCGACCGCGTCGCGTACACCGTGACCTCGTCGCCGCGGCGCTGGAACGCGCGCACGATCTGCTGCACGTGCACCGACGCGCCCTTCGAGCCGTCCACGGGGATTCCGGGGTCTGCACACACATAGGCCACGCGCATCACGCCACCAGCTCTCTCGGCGCCGTCTCGGCGGCATCGGTTCGCGCCTCGCCCGTGAATCGTGCGTGGGCCGCCGCCTGACGGCGGGCGTCGTGCCGGCTCTCGACGAGGGCGCGCGCCGCCTCGGCGAGCGCGACCGCGTTGATCTCGCAGTTCGCGATGCGGCGGATCGCCGTTTTCAGCGCCGTCGCGTCGCCCGGAGGGCACAGCATTCCGGTCTCGCCGTCGATGACGACCTCGGGGATTCCCGTGACCTTGGTCGAGATGCAGGGCACGCCCGTCGCCATCGCCTCGAGCAGCACGGTCGGAAGGCCGTCGGCGTTGCCGTCGGCCCCGACGACGCACGGGGCGACGAACAGGTCGGAGTCGCGAAGGAGCGCCGTGACGTCGCTCTGCGGCAGCGGTCCGGGCATGTGTACGACCCGCTCGAGGCCGAGATGCCGCACGCGTTCGCGCAGCTCTCCCGCGAGCTCTCCGTCGCCCGCAAGGGTCAGCTCGGCGTCGATCCCCTCTCGCTGCAGCTCGGCGAACGCATCGAGCAGCACGCGGAAGCCCTTCTTCTCGACGAAGCGGCCGACCGCGGTCACGCGCAGCGGACCCGCGATGCGCACGGGTGCGCGATACTCGAACCGGGCGACCTCGATCGCGTTCGGCACCAGGCGGATCTTCTCGGCGTGCGCCGGGGCGATCACCCGCAGGTACGACACATTGAAGGTGCTGACGGTCGCGACATAGGATGCGCCGCCAATGAGCGAGCGCAGGCGCACGGGGTCGACCGACTCGTGGAACAGGTCTTTCGCATGCGCCGTGAACGAGTACGGAATGCCCGTGATCATGCTCGCGAGCCGCGCGACGACCGCCGCAGAGGTCGCGAAGTGCGCGTGGAGGTGCGTCAGGCGCTCCTGACGAGCGTGCCGGGCGAGCGCGACGGCGGCCGCGGCCTCGTCGGCCTCAGCCGCCAGCAGGTCGGGCAGCGCACGGGCGATCCCATCGCCGACCCATGGCTCGGCCTCGCGCAGCGCTGCCCACAGCAGCGAAGGCTTCGAGGGGCGCGGCAAGTAGGTGACGGGTGCCGCGACGCGCGCGAGCTCCGGGTGGAATCGCGGATCCTGCGAGGGCCGCAGCGCGAAGACCGTGATCGTCTCGCCCGCGGCCTCGCGGGCGAGCAGCTCGGTCACGATGAACGTTTCGGAGAAGCGCGGGTAGACCTTCACGACGTAGCCGATGCCGCCGCGCGAACCGTCAGACTGCAATGCTCTCACCCTCCCGGATCGATGCCGCGGCGCCTCGCGTGAGGTCGGCCGCGAGAGACGGGATGCGCGCCAGTCCGTCGAGCGCGATGTCGCGCCGCGAGACGGCGCCTCCGGCGCGGTCGGCGAACCAGCGGCCGATCGAGGCGGGATCCACGGACCACGGCGACAGCGTCTCGATGAGGCCGGCCCGGGTCAGCGCGGCCGCCCGGATCGCCTGTTCGGCGCGCCGCCGCCGGCGCGGGGCCACGAGGGCGGGGGTCGTCGTCGACATGACCTCGCAGATCGTGTTGTAGCCGCCCATGCACACGACGGCCTCGGCGCGGCGGATCAGCGGCAGAGCATCGGGCACGCGCCGCACGACGCTCGTTCGCGGTGCCGCAGCCGCCTCCACCCGCTCGCGGTCGCTCGCGGACATCTGCGGACCTGTGACCACGAGGTGGTCGAGACCCTCCGGGACGGGAGCGGCGGCGCACGCGACGGCGAGGTCGATACCGTCGCTCCCGCCGCCGACGGTCGTCAGCACGTAGGGTGCCCGCACCGGGTGCTGCGGACCGTCGATACGCCCCTCGGCGAGGTAGCCGGTGTGCGAGACGAGATCGCGCAGCGACGCCGGGAGCTCTCCCGAGGTCGACACGTCGTGCACGCGCGGGTCGCCGTAGACCCAGATCGCGTCGAAGAGCGCCCGCATCTGACCCGCGCCGCCGAGCGCTGCCCACTCGTCTGCGACCACGCGCGGGGAGTCGAGCACGTCGCGCAGGCCGAGCACCACCCGGCAGTGGGGATTCTCGGCGCGGACCCGGAGCAGACCCTCCTCGAGCTCACGCGCGACGCCCAGCGGGTGCCGATCGACCACGATGAGATCCGGGGCGAACGCGGAAACGGCCGCGCGGAAGGCCGCGCCGCGCATTGCGACCGACGTCGCGAGGTCGAGGTCGAGCTCGCGCGAAACGTACGCGCGCTCGCCGTGGCGGATGCCGGGAAGGATGAGCCAATCCCATCCGCGCGGCGGGCGGAACCTCGTCGCCTCGGGACGGCCCGCGACGAGCAGACCGGTCACGGGTCCGTCCGATCCGGCGCTCAGCGCGTGCGCGAGCGCAAGATTGCGACGGATGTGCCCGAGCCCCGCCGAGTCGTGCGAGAACAGGACGATTCTCGTGCTCATATCTCCTCCTCATCCCGGCCCGGTCGATGCTCCGGAGCCGTTCGAGTTCTACACTCGTCGGGCTGCGGGAGAAGAGCATGAGGCTCGGATGAGAGGAATCTCATCTTCGCGGGCTACCCCACGAGGCGGTACCCCATTCCCCGCACGGTCTCGATGCGTTCCGCACCGAGCTTGGCGCGCAGATAGCGCACGTACACGTCGACGATGTTCGATCCCGGGTCGTAGTCGTACCCCCAGATGCGGCTGAGCAGCTGCTCACGGCTCAGCACCTGATCCGGGTGGCGGAGGAACTCCTCGGCGAGGGCGAATTCGCGCGCCGAGAGCTCGACGGCTCCGGTGTCATCCACGTGGGCTCGGCGTGAGCGCATGTCGAGACTCACCGCGCCGTACGACAGCGTCATCGAGGCGGCCGCCTCCGGCGGGGCATCCCGCATGCGCACCCGCACGCGCGCGAGCAGCTCGTCGAAGCGGAACGGCTTCGGAATGTAGTCGTCGGCGCCGCCGTCGAGGCCGCGCACGGTGTCGTCGAGCGAACTGTGCGCCGTGAGCATGATGACGGGCACCCGGCTGCCGCTGCCCCGCAGCGCTCGCAGCACGTCGAAGCCGTCCATGACGGGCAGGCCGACGTCGAGCAGCACGAGATCGAACTCGATCGATCGCGCCAGCTCGAGCGCCTCATCGCCGCGGCTCGCGCGCTCCGTCGCGTATCCCGCGGCGCGCAGCCCCTTGTCGACGAACGTCGCGATGCGATCCTCGTCTTCGACGATCAGGATCCTGCTCATCGTTCCTCCATGTCGTCTGTCGTCGCCGCGCTTCGCGGCAGGACCATCGTGAACCGGGACCCGCGCCCGAGCGCCGTATCGAGATCGATGCGTCCGCCGTGCGCGCGCACGATCGCCTGCACGATCGACAGGCCGAGACCAGATCCGGTGGTGCCGCGACTGGCCTGCGCGCGGCCGAACCGCTCGAAGATCCGCGTGCGCGCCTCCTCGGGGATTCCCGGCCCGCTGTCGTCGACCCAGCACCGGAGCCCGTCGCGGTCGAGCGAGCTGCCGATCTCGATGCGCGTGCCGGGGCCGGAGTACTTCGCGGCGTTGTCGGCGAGCTGCACCCATGCCTGTGTGATCCGCGCCGGGTCGACGACCGTCTCTCCGCGGGCGACGGATCCGAGATGCCAGTCGCGATCGGGAATGACGCGCACCTTCGCGAACACGCCCCGCGTGAGTTCGTCGGCATCGACCGCCTCAGGAGCGTGCGCACCGCTGCGCTCCGCCTCGGCGAGGTGCGATATCTGCGCGATGAGGCCCGACATCCGATCGAGCTCATCGATCGCGAGGTCGCGCGTCTGCGCGACGTCTGCCGGATCCGACGCGTCGACCAGTTCGAGATGACCCCGCACGATCGTGACGGGTGTCGCGAGTTCATGGCGCACATCGTTGACGATGCGCCGTTGGCCGAGGAACGCATCCTCCAAGCGCGCGATCATGGCGTTGATCGTCTCGGTGAGATCGGAGAGGTCGTCGTTGCCGCTGACGGGGATGCGCTCATCGAGCGCGCCGGCGGTGATGCGCGCAGCGGTGACGCGCAGGTCTCGCACGGGGCTGAGCAGGCGACCCGCGACGATCCATCCGACGAGGCCGATGACGACGATCACGCCCAGGGCCGCCCACGCGTAGACGCCGATGACGGAGCGCAGGTCGGCGAGGCGCTCGTCGAGCGAGATCCCCGAGATGAACAGCCCCTCGACCGCGGATCCGTCGATTGCGAGGGGAACGGCGAGATACCGCACCTCGCTTCCGCCGAGCGAATGAGTGCCGATGACGACGCCGTTCGACGTCGCAATGTCGGAGACGCCGGCGGCGAAGTCGCCCATGCTGAGGTCGATCGCCGTCGGCATGCCCGGCCGGTAGGCGGGCGCGCCGCCGACCATGCCGAGGGTGCTGCCGCCGAGCGGCGGGGGCACGAGGCGCACGACCTCCTCGACGAGCGCGTCGACGCTGTCGAATCCCTGCGGTTCCGCCGACGCGCTCGACTCGGAACCCGCGGATTGGGTGCTCTCGCCGTCGATGCGCGCGGTGATGCCCGTGAGCTCCTGGTTCAGCTCGGCGTCGATCCCGTCGACGATTCGGGTGTACTGCAGCACGAACGCGACGCCGCCCGCGACGATCAGGCCGACCGTCGCGACCGCGAGAATCGCGGCCAGGATCCGCACGCGCACCGGAACGCGCCATCGGGCGAAGGCCATGCGATCTCCCTCCGTCGCGTCGCGGATCAGCCTACCGACCGGCGCAGCGAACACGGAAACGGGCCGGATCCCGAAGGATCCGACCCGTTTCAGATGCTGCTGGCTGTATCAGTTGCCGGCGAGCTTCTCGCGGAGCGCCGCGAGCGCCTCGTCGTCGGCGAGGGCGCCGGCACCGGCGGCCTCCGACGAGAAGGAGCTCGACGCCGAACCGACCGGAGCCTGCTCGTCGGCGTTCGCCTCGGCCTCGATGGCCTTGGCGACCTGCTCCTTGTGGTTCTCCCAGCGAGCCTGCGCCTGAGCGTACTCCTGCTCCCACTTCTCGCGAGCCTCGTCGTAGCCCTCGAGCCACTGGTTCGTCTCGGGGTCGAAGCCCTCGGGGAACTTGTACTCGCCGTTCTCGTCGTACTCCGTGGTCATGCCGTAGAGCGACGGGTCGAACTCGGTGCCGTTCGGGTCGACCATGTCGTTGGCCTGCTTGAGCGACAGCGAGATGCGGCGGCGGTCCAGGTCGATGTCGATGACGCGGACGAACAGCTCCTCGCCCACCGAGACGACCTGCTCGGCCATCTCGACGTGCTTGTGCGACAGCTCGGAGATGTGCACGAGGCCCTCGATGCCGTCGGCGACGCGAACGAACGCACCGAACGGAACGAGCTTGGTGACCTTACCGGGCGTGATCTGACCGATCTGGTGCGTGCGCGCGAAGACCTGCCACGGGTCCTCCTGCGTCGCCTTCAGCGACAGCGAGACGCGCTCGCGGTCGAGGTCGACCTCGAGAACCTCGACGGTGACCTCCTGGCCCACCTCGACGACCTCGCTGGCGTGATCGATGTGCTTCCACGAGAGCTCAGAGACGTGAACGAGGCCGTCCACGCCGCCGAGGTCGACGAACGCACCGAAGTTGACGATCGACGAGACCTGGCCCTTGCGGACCTGGCCCTTGTGCAGGCCGCCCAGGAACTGCGCGCGGGTCGCCGACTGCGTCTCTTCGAGGAGGGCGCGGCGCGACAGGACCACGTTGTTGCGGTTCTTGTCGAGCTCGAGGATCTTCGCCTCGAGCTCCTGGCCGAGGTACGGCGTCAGGTCGCGCACGCGGCGCAGCTCGATGAGCGAGGCCGGGAGGAAGCCGCGGAGCCCGATGTCGAGGATGAGGCCACCCTTGACGACCTCGATGACCGTGCCCTTGACGACACCGTCGTTCTCCTTTACCTGCTCCACGTCGCCCCACGCACGCTCGTACTGAGCGCGCTTCTTCGACAGGATCAGGCGGCCTTCCTTGTCCTCCTTCTGGAGGACAAGGGCCTCGATGCGGTCGCCCACGTTGACGACGTCATCGGGGTTCACATCGTGCTTGATGGACAGCTCACGGGAGGGGATGACGCCCTCGGTCGTGTATCC
>Ga0308157_10002799_pt1 | contig 27197 bp, 22 predicted proteins | sample PhyBR1_FD_201035 | JGI IMG/M metagenome (GOLD analysis project Ga0308157, IMG submission 201035) | Phyllosphere microbial communities from UC Gill Tract Community Farm, Albany, California, United States - DLSLB.R1 | ecosystem: Host-associated > Plants > Phyllosphere > Unclassified | place: USA...
GAGCACCACAGGCCTGGGCCAAGTGGGTACCTGTGGGAGCTGGCTTGCCGGCGATAGGGCCGGTGCTGGCAACACATCAATCAGAGGTTGTAAGCCCGCTCATTGTGCTCCGCCAGGTCCAGCCCCTGCTCTTCCTCCTCCCGGCTGGCCCGCAGCCCGACAGTCAGCTTGATCGCGCCGAGAATCGCCCAGCTCACCACGAAGCAGTACACAAAGGTGAACGCCACCCCCTTTAGCTGCACCAGTGCCTGCCCGATGGGCGATACGCCCTCGACATAGCCCCCCAGCGAGGGCGCTGCGAACACCCCGGTCAGCACCGCCCCGACCATGCCGCCAACACCATGCAGCCCGAACACATCGAGGCTGTCGTCATACCCCAGCGTCTGCTTGAGCCGGGTCACGGCAAAGAAGCAGATGGCCCCCGTCAGCACACCGATCACCAGCGCCCCCAGCGGCCCGACGAACGCGCAAGCCGGTGTGATGCCCACCAACCCGGCCAATGCCCCCGACGCTGCACCCAAGGCAGTCGGCCGGCCATGCATCACCTTCTCGGTCAGCAACCAACCGACAATCCCCGCACAGGCCGCCACCATGGTCGCCAGCATCACCACCCCGGCCCCCTCGTTGGCCGCCAGCCCCGACCCCACGTTGAAGCCGAACCAGCCCACCCACAGCAACCCCGCACCCACCAGGGTAAAGCCGAGGTTGTGCGGCGGCATGGCCACCTGCGGGTAGCCCTTGCGCTTGCCCAGCATCAACGCCGCAGCCAAGGCAGCCACGCCAGAGTTGATATGCACCGCAGTACCACCGGCGAAGTCCAGCACGCCCCAGTTGACCATCAACGCCCCCGGGCCGCCCCACACCATATGGGCGATTGGCGCGTACACCAGCACGAACCACGCCGCCATGAACAGCAACGAAGCGCTGAACTTCATGCGCTCGGCAAAGCCGCCGGCAATCAGCGCCGGGGTGATGATGGCGAACGTCAGCTGGAACACCGCAAACACGCCTTCGGGGATAGTGCCGACCACGCTGTCATGGCCGATATCCAGCATCAGTGCCTTGTCCAGCCCGCCGATGAAACTGTTGAAGGTGAGCTGCCCCTCGACCATGCCGGTGGTATCGACCACCAGGCTGTAACCGAACAGTACCCAGAGGATGCCGATAACCCCGGCCACGGCGAACAGCTGGGTGAACACGGAGAGGAAGTTCTTGGCACGCACCATGCCGCCATAGAACAGCGCCAGGCCAGGGATGCACATCATCAGCACGAACATCGCGGCGCAGATCATCCAGGCAGTGTTGCCGGTGTCCAGGGTGGTTTCGGCGGCAGTGGCCTGGGTGGCCAGGGCTAACAACATTACAGCTAGGGTGAGGTGCTTCATGGCGTCACTCCTGTGGGAATGGGGGGGGCCCTTGGGGCTGCTTTGCAGCCCTTTCGCGACACAAGGTCGCTCCTACAGGGGGGCGCGCAAGCTCAGGCACGGCAATCCCCTGTAGGAGCGGCCTTGTGCCGCGAAAGGGCCGCAAAGCGGCCCCAAAAACGGTGGATCAGTACTGCGCCTGCCCCGGCACCCAGGCCGTCCCCGCCAACGGCACCCGCGCCATCGCCGCCGCTTCCACGGTCAATGCCACCAGGTCCTCCGGGTCAAGGTTGTGCAGGTGCGACTTGCCGCACGCCCGCGCCATGGTCTGCGCCTCCAGCACCAGCACCCGCAGGTAATTCGCCAGCCGTCGCCCCGCCTCTTCCGGGTTCAGGCGCTTGGCCAACTCCGGGTCCTGGGTGGTGATGCCGGCCGGGTCGCGGCCGTTTTGCCAGTCGTCATAGAAGCCGGCGGCCGAGCCAATCTTCTTCAGCTCGCAGTCCAGGCGCGGATGGTTGTCACCCAGGGCGATCAGCGCCGCCGTACCAATGGCCACCGCGTCAGCCCCCAGGGCCATGGCCTTGGCCACGTCGGCACCGTTGCGGATACCGCCAGAGACAATCAGCTGCACCTTGCGGTGCATGCCCATTTCCTGAAGCGCCTGCACCGCCTGCGGGATGGCCGGCAAGATCGGGATGCCGACGTGCTCGATGAACACTTCCTGAGTCGCTGCGGTACCACCCTGCATGCCGTCGAGCACGATTACGTCAGCACCGGCCTTCACCGCCAGCTTGACGTCGTAGTACGGGCGGCTGGCACCGATCTTCACGTAGATGGGTTTTTCCCAGTCGGTGATCTCGCGGATCTCGGCAATCTTGATCGCCAGGTCGTCCGGGCCGGTCCAGTCCGGGTGGCGGCAGGCACTGCGCTGGTCGACGCCGATCGGCAAGGTGCGCATGCCGGCCACCCGCTCGGTCACTTTCATGCCAAGCAGCATGCCGCCACCACCCGGCTTGGCGCCCTGGCCGAGGACGATCTCGATGGCGTCGGCCTTGCGCAGGTCATCGGGATTCATACCGTAGCGCGATGGCAGGTACTGGTACACCAGATGCTGCGACTGGCCGCGCTCTTCCGGGGTCATGCCGCCGTCGCCGGTGGTGGTGCTGGTGCCGGCGATGGTCGCCCCACGGCCCAGCGCTTCCTTGGCATTGGCCGACAGCGCACCGAAGCTCATGCCGGCGATGGTCACCGGGATTTTCAGGTGAATCGGCTTTTTCGCAAAGCGGTTGCCCAGCACCACGTCCGTGCCGCACTTCTCGCGGTAGCCTTCCAGGGGGTAACGCGACACGCTGGCGCCCAGCAGCAGCAGGTCGTCGAAGTGCGGCACCCGGCGCTTGGTGCCACCACCGCGAATGTCGTAGATGCCGGTTTCAGCGGCACGCTGGATTTCCTGGATGGTCAGGCGATCGAAGGTGGCCGACTCACGCAGTACCGGGGGGAATTGCTCGCTCATGGGAATGCTCCTGGATCAGTACGCGCTGGCGTTGTCGACTTTGAAGTTGTACAGCTGGCGGGCCGAGCCGTAACGTTTGAAATCGGCGGCCTTGTGGTCCAGGCCAGCCTTGTTCAGCAGCTCCTGCAGCTCTTGCAGGTGTTCGGCGCGCATGTCCTTTTCGATGCAATCCGAGCCCAGTGACTGCACCGAGCCCTTGACGTAGATGCGCACCTCATACAGCGAGTCGCCCAGCGCGTCGCCGGCATCGCCACACACCACCAGGCGCCCGGCCTGGCCCATGAAGCAGCTCATGTGGCCGATGTTGCCGCCTACCACGATGTCCACGCCTTTCATGGATATGCCGCAACGGGCACCGGCATCACCTTCGATCACCAGCAGCCCGCCATGGGCGGTGGCGCCAGCGGCCTGGGAGGCACTGCCCTTGACCCGCACCAAGCCGGACATCATGTTCTCGGCCACCCCCACACCAACATTGCCATGCACGGTGACACTGGCCTGCTGGTTCATGCCGGCGCAGTAGTAGCCGGCGTGGCCTTCGATATCCACCGCCACGGCAGCGTTGATGCCCACAGCCAGGTTGTGCTTGCCGCCAGGGTGGGTCACTTGCCATTCAAGGTCCTGCACCTCGCCGTGCAGGGACTGGTTGAGCACACGCACCGAAGTGCTGGAAAGGTCGATCGTCTTCATAAGGTTCTCCAGGGGTTCGGTGGCAGGTCAGGCGCTTTCGCGTTCCCAGACGTACAGCGTGGCCGGGGCCGGTTCCCAGACCTTGGCGTGCTCGATGCCTGGCAGGCCGGCCAGTGCCTGGTATTCCGAGGCCATGGCCACATAGTCTTCGGTCTCGGCCAGCACCGCCGGTTTGCAGGCAATCGGGTCGCGGATCACGGCAAAGCCGTTGCGGGTGCCGATGGCAAAGGTGAAGAAGCCGTCCAGGTCTTGCAGTGCGCCATCCAGGGCCTGGGCCAGGCTGTCACCCTGCTGCAGGCGCCAGGTCAGGTAGCCGGCGGCCACTTCGGTGTCGTTGTCGGTTTCAAAACTGATGCCTTCGCGCTTGAGCTCCTGGCGCAGGCGAAAGTGGTTGGACAGTGAGCCGTTGTGCACCAGGCACAGGTCGGCGCCGGTGGAAAACGGGTGGCTGCCTTCCATGGTCACGGCGCTTTCGGTGGCCATGCGGGTGTGGCCGATAATGTGGCTGCCCTTCATGCCGGCCAGGCCGAAGCGACTGGAAATTTCCGCCGGCAAGCCCATGCCCTTGAGGATTTCGATGCTCTGCCCGGCGCTCATGATGCGCACGTCCGGCGCGAGCGCAGCCAGCGCGGCGCGGGCCGCAGCTTCATCGGTATGCACCTTGAGCACTGCGGCGCTGGCGTTCTGGAACCAGTCCAGCGAGCAGCCCAGGTGCCCTTCCAGCTGGCCCATCAGGGTGGTCCACGGGTAATTTATATCGGCCGCTTGCAGGGTCAGTTTGACCCAGCCATCGGCCACTTCGTCGCCGTAGATGGCAAAGCCGGCGCTGTCCGGGCCACGGTCGGTCATGGCTTCGAGCATGGGTTCGAATAGCTTGCCAAGCTGGGCTTCCAGCTCGGGCTTTTTCAGGTACAGGCCTACAATTCCACACATGGTGATGCTCCTTACTAGGCAGTGGGCGACCGCTCTCGTATTGGCCGCCCAGGGGATTGGGGGCGGTCAGAAGAACTCGGTGTAACGCTGGATTTCCCAGTCGGAGACGTGGCGGCAGTACTCCACCCACTCCATGCGCTTGAGCTTGATGAACTCGTCGACGATCTCGGCGCCCAGCACCTCGCGGAACAACGGGTCGGCTTCGAGCGCGTCGGCGGCCTCCTTCAGCGATTGCGGCAGGGTCTTGATGCCGCGTGCGGCAATTTCTTCAAGGCTGAGGGTGTACAGGTTTTCATTGCACATCTCGCCCGGGTCCAGCTGGCGGTCAATGCCATCCAGGCCGGCAGCAATGATCGCGGCGGTGACCAGGTACGGGTTGCAGCCGGCGTCCGGCAGGCGAAACTCCAGGCGACCATAAGGAATGCGTACCATCGCCGAACGGTTGTTGGCCCCCCAGGCAACGAAGGCCGGGGCCCAGGTGGAGCCCGACAACGACCGGCCCACCACCAGACGCTTGTAGGAATTGACCGTCGGCGCCGCAAAGGCACACAGCGCCGGGCCGTGTGCCATCAGCCCTGCGGCAAAGTGGTAGGCCAGCTTCGACAGGCCCATGCCGCTGCTGTCGGACGGGTCGTGGAACAGGTTCTTGTGGGTGCTGCTGGCCAGCGACAGGTGAAAGTGCATGCCGTTGCCGGCGCGCTTGGGGTCGGGCTTGGGCATGAACGAGCAGATCATGCCCAGGTCGTTGGCGATCTCACCGGCGGCCATGCGGAAAAAGGTGAAACGGTCGGCCGACTCCATGGCATCGCTGTAGGTGTAGTTGATCTCGAACTGGCCGTTGGCGTCTTCGTGGTCGATCTGGTAGATGTCGAAGCCCACCGGCTGCAGCGCCTCGGTCAGGCGCTCGAGGAACAGCCGCGAGCGCGACAGGCCCTTGTAGTCGTAGCAGGGTTTGTCGAGGTTGTCGGAGGCGTCTACCAGTTGCAGCTTGCCGCCTTCGTCGCGGCGGAACAGGCTGAACTCAGGCTCAAGGCCGGTGTTCAGGGTCCAGCCTTTGTCGGCCAGGCGCTGCACCTGTTGCTGCAACACGTAGCGGGTGTCATAGGGCCAAGGCTGGCCGTTGACATGGCCCACGCACACCACGCGGCCATAGCCTGGCTGCCACGGCACCGGGACCAGTGTAGACAGGTCGCCGCGGGCCATGAAGTCCGGCCCGTGGGGTTCCATGCCCATGCCGCAGATGGCGAACCCGGCAAAGCCGGCGCCCTCCTCGGCTACCATCTTCAGGCCCGATACCGGCACCGATTTGGTCTTCGCCGAACCATGGATATCGACGAACTGCGCCAGCACGTACTTGATGCCGTGCTGGTCGAGGGTGCGCTGGGTTTCTGCTGGCAACATGGGTTGAACACTCCTGGGCAAGGGGCAATGATTCCGCAAGGGAAACTTACTTTCCTGACAGGAATGCAATGCGCTTGCCAAGTTTGTTCAGGCCGCGAACTTGGGGTGTCTGTTCGGGCCTCCTCGCGGGCAAGCCCGCGCCTACAGGTTCGCTGCAAAGCCTTGTAGGAGCGGGCTTGCCCGCGAAGAGGCCGGTGCAGGCAAGACAAAACCCAAGCTGATTTTCATGCTCTATTTATGGGAAACTTGTTTTCATCTGAGGAAAGAAGCGGCCAACGCAGCTATATTTCGCACTTTCCCAGTGCGAAAATATTATTCTTGAACTGAAACCGTGCAGGACATTCATGTCGACCGAAACCGAACCGCGTCTTCGTCTGGAGCAGTACCTGGGCCTGCAGATCAAGCGCCAGCGCCAGGCCCAGTCCCTCAAGCTCGCCGATGTGGCACGCATCGCCGGCATCAGCCAGGGCATGCTGAGCAAGATCGAGAACGCCCAGGTGTCCACCAGCCTCGACACCCTCAGCCGCCTGTGCGACGTGCTGGGCATGCCGATGGCCAAGCTGTTCAGCCAATATGACCAGCCCGATGGCAATGCCCTGCTGGTGAAGGCCGGCGAAGGGCTGGAAGTGGTACGCCGCGGCACCGAGAAGGGCCACACCTACCACTTGCTCAATCACGCCAGGGGGCCGAAGAAGAACTTCGAGGCCTATATGGTGAGCATGGACGACGCCAGCGAAGAGTTCCCCACCTTCGCCCACCCCGGCACCGAGTTCCTCCACTTGCTGGAGGGCGAACTGGTGTATCGCCATGGCAACCGGCTCTACCACATGCACGCCGGCGACAGCCTGACCTTCGACGGCGAAACCCCACATGGCCCTGAGCAACTGGTGCAGGTGCCCATACGCCTGCTGTCGATCATGAACTACGGCGACGAATGACGCGGCGCTGCAAGGCAACCGCCGATGTCGCGATCAGACAAGCAAACGTCGCCCGCAATCGGCTGCAAAACCCTGTATACAAAAATAATACACACATCGACCAGCCCCGCGCCGTGGGCTGGCCGACGTGGTAGCCGCGAGTAAAACAGCCTCGCTTCACAATTCCAACGCTGTGGCGCCTTTTTGCACCGGGCAATTCGCCTGGGCTCATAACGATAAAAACTCCCAGTATCAGAGACCTGCGCAGCGCCAGCAGGGAGTGTTTGCGCGCGCCACATTGTGAAGACTTGACTGCCATGATCGCGACTTCAATCCCCGTAGCCGGTGCCGCCACCGGCCACCGTAACGCCCTGTGCGTTGCCCATATCGCCGCTGTGCTGTTCGGCCTGACCGGCATCCTTGGTCACTTGATCGACGCCGACGCCAGCATCATCACCTTCGGCCGCGCCACCTTCGCCTTCATTGCCCTGGGCTTTGTCGCCGGCCTCAAGGGCACCCGCCTGCTCGATGCGCTTAAGCTGCGCAACCTGCCGGTGCTGGGCCTGACCGGCGCCCTGCTGGCAGCCCACTGGGTGACCTTCTTCATTGCCGTCAAAGTCGGCGGCGTGGCGGTGGCCACCTTGGGCTTCGCCAGCTTCCCGGCGTTCATTGCCATGATCGAGCGCGGTGTATTTGGCCAGCGTATCGGGGCCGTGCAAGGTTTGCTGCTGCTGATGGTTACCGCCGGCCTGATGTTGGTGGTGCCGACTTTCGACCTTCTGGACAACGGCACCATCGGCCTGCTCTGGGGCTTGGGCTCGGGCCTGGCATTCGCCCTGCTGACCGTGGCCAACCGCCGCAATGCATCAAGCATGAACGCCATGCAGGTGGCCTTCTGGCAGAACGTGGTGGTGGCCGCACTGGTGGCACCGTTTGCCTTCGCCCACCTGGGCAGCACCAGCCTGGCGGGCAGTGACTGGGTCAACCTGGCGCTGCTGGGCGTGTTCTGCACCGGGCTTTCGCAATTTCTTTTCGTCAAAAGCCTGGAAGGGCTGGAAGCGCGCACGGCCGGCATGATCATCGCGCTGGAGCCGGTGTACGCAATCATCGGCGCGTGGTGGCTGTTTGGTGATCAGCCGAGCCTGCGCATGGCCGCTGGTGCTGCGCTCATCGTGCTGGCTACCCTGCTGGCTGCGGCGCGCAAGGCACCGGCCGAGCAAGGCGATCCCCGCCGCTGCGCGCATTGATCAAAGCAAGGTAGATATAGCGCCCGGAACCAAGCATATTCCATAATGTTTGTATCAACTGATTTTATATTGCGTTTTAATATTAAAAATCAATTCCTATGGAGTAGCAGCCGTTGAAAGCCTTCCCACTTTTACCTTTGGGCATTGCCTTACTGGTGGCTTGCTCAACGGCCCTTGCGGGCTCAACGCTTGATCGTGTCCAGGGCAAGGGTGAGCTTACCGGGGTGCTGATGGAGAACTACCCGCCATTCTCGTTCTTGAATGAGCAAAACCAGCTGGATGGCTTTGACGTGGATGTCGCCAAGGCCGTAGCCGAGCGTCTTGGGGTGAGGCTCAAGCTCGAAACGCCCTCTTGGGATGTCATCGCCGCAGGCCGCTGGGGGGGCCGTTACGATATCTGTGTCTGCTCAATGACACCGAGCAAGGCGCGTGCTGAGGTGTTCGACTTCCCGGTCGAGTATTACCAGTCGCCAGCGGTAATCGTGGTCAACGCCAAGGACACCACCATCACCTCGGCAAAAGATCTGTCGGGCAAGAAAGTTGGCGTCATCAGCGCCTCGACCTACGAGGCTTATCTGAACAAGGATCTCACCATCGAAGGGGCAGAAGACAAACCTCTCATCTACCCGTTTGATAACGCCCAGGCTGCGCCCTATGACAACGAAACTGTCGCCTTCCAGGATCTGGCACTGGGTGCCGGCGTGCGCCTGGACGCAATGGTCACCAATCTGATCACTGCCAAGGAGCGTATCGCCCAGGATCCCCGCTTCAAAATTACAGGCGAGACTTTGTACGCCGAACCCAACGTAATCGCTATTGAGAAAGGCGATCCGCAGTGGAATGAAAAGGTCACTGAGGTCATCACAGCACTCAAGGCCGATGGAACACTGGCCAAGATTTCCCAGAAGTGGATCGGCGCCGATATCAGTAAATGACAGTCCTCAACCCACATCCCGCAAAGTCCGTTCTCGCACCCAAGGTGAAACCGAGCCTGCTTGGTCGGGCCTTTGGGTTCAAGACCCGCCTGTATCTGACCTGGGGGGCGTTGCTTGGCCTTTGCGTCTTCTTCTTCCTGAGCTTTGACCTGAAGTTCTCGATCATCCTGGATAAATGGCCCAACCTTGTAGGCCTGCGGCTGGGACCCAACGGCTTCCTTCAGGGTGCAGCACTGACGCTGTTCCTCTGTATTTGCTCGATAGGGTTTTCGTTGCTGCTGGGCTTTGTTACGGCGCTGGCGCGGTTATCACGCAGTGCTGTGGCGTTCGGCGTGGCGAGCTTCTATGCATCGTTTTTCCGCGGTACGCCGCTGTTGATCCAGATCCTGCTCATTTACCTGGGCCTACCGCAACTGGGTGTGGTGCCGGGAGCGATTAGCGCAGGGATCATTGCACTGTCGCTCAACTACGGCGCCTACCTCAGCGAAATTTTTCGTGCCGGCATCATGGCTGTCCCACCCGGGCAGCGAGAAGCGGCTGCTGCGCTTGGCTTGAGGCCGACCTCGGCGTTCCTCCATGTTGTGCTTCCGCAAGCGATGAGGACGATTATCCCCCCGACCACCAGCCAGTTCATCTCGATGCTGAAGGACTCGTCGCTCATTTCGGTAATGGGGGTGTGGGAAGTGATGTTCCTGGCGCAGTCCTACGGACGCTCCTCATACCGTTATATCGAAATGCTCGCCACTGCCGCGCTCATCTACTGGCTGCTGTCCATTGGGCTGGAGCTCATTCAGCACCGTCTTGAACGCCACTTCGGCAAAGGGTTCCAGCATCAGCGGTGAGCTGCCAGCTGATATCAATGAAGACAGGAAAAATGATGTCCGACCCCAAACCCCTATTGTTTGCGCTATACGAACAAGCGAGCGTTGGCTGCGGTGGCGCCCCCAGCCTATGGACTCATCCAGCGGATGAGCGCCTGGCCGCCAACACGTTTGATTTCTGGTCGAACCAAGCCCGTATCGCCGACCAGGCTAACCTCGACATGCTCTTCTTCGCAGATGTCCTGGGCTTCTACGACGTCTTCGGCGGGAGCGCTGAAGCAGCAGTGAAGTGGGCGGTAGAAGCGCCTGCGAACGACCCGTTGATGATCATTCCGGGGCTAGCTGCGATCACCAGGAATCTGGCATTCGGCGCTACCGTTACCACGACCTACGAACATCCCTTCACGCATGCCCGGCGCTTCAGCACGCTCGATCACATGACCAATGGCCGGATCGCCTGGAACATCGTGACGTCCTACCTTTCCAGTGCTGCTCGCAACTTCGGCCTGGAAGAGATGATCAAGCATGCCGACCGCTACGAACGCGCGGAGGAATTCATGGATGTGGCCTACAAGCTCTGGGAGGGCAGCTGGGCGGACGACGCAGTGGTGCAGGACAAAGCGGGTCAGCGCTACGCCCGTGGCGAGCGAGTGAGACCGATCAATCATTGCGGGGAGCGCTACCGCGTGGCAGGCCCTCATCTGACAGCGCCTTCCCCGCAGCGAACCCCGCTGCTTATCCAGGCAGGTTGGTCAGGCCGGGGCCGCGAGTTCGCAGCCAAACATGCAGAGCTGATTTTCATCGCCAAATCCAACCCACATGAAATCCGCCAGGGTCTGGAAGAAATCTGGACGATGGCACAGGCTCGTGGACGTGATCGGGATGACGTGAAATCGCTTACGGTGCTGCGGATCGTCACGGCGAAAACCGAGATTGAGGCCCAGAGAAAGTATGACGAGCTTCAGAGCAACTATCACCTGGAAGCACAATTGGTCAGCTATGCCGGCGATACAGGCATCGACCTCAGCCGCTATGCGGACGGCGATGCGCTCTCGACCCATACCGAAGGTTTGACCTCCTACATGATGCGACCAGACGGCAGCGGCAAGCCGTTGACGGCAGGTGACGTCAGAAAGCGTTTTGCCAACGTCACACGCGGTACAGATTTGATTCTGGTAGGAACGCCTGAGCAAGTCGCCGACCGTATCGAGGAGCACGCCCGCATTTCGGGAACCAGTGGTTACATGCTGAACCCGCTCACCAGTCCTGGCACCTTGGAGGATTTCGTCGAGCTGATTGTGCCTGAACTCCAAAAACGCGGGCTTTATCGCACGCAACCGCAAAGCGGCACCTTCCGGTCTCGCCTCAGAGATGACCGCTCGAGCCGCCTGCCATCATCTGCTTATGGAGCGTCTTTCCGGCAGCAGTGAAGGCGAAATCAACTGACCACTCGGCCTGGATACCGAATCAGACCAGGCCGATAACGAAGGCATACTTGATGACGAACGCTGACCTGTCAGCAAACCAGGGCCCTGCTGGCTCTGGTTTGCTCCTGCATGGCCAACCTGGAACGCGGTGCGGGGCAAGGCGGATTCAACTGCCCCCTACAGCTTGAACTTCACACAAATCGTACTGTTCTCGGCTAGCCGGTCCAGCGTAATTGCATTGGCCCCATACCCTGAATAGCTTTTCACCAGCCGCATGCCCAGGCCTGTTCCGCTTGGTTCGGGATAAGACTCCGGAAAGCCCTCCCCCTCGTCCCTTACCGTAATGACAGCATGGTCGCCTGCATCCTGGACGCTCACGCCTATGGTGCCCTTGCCGTACTTGAGGGCATTGGTGATCAGCTCGGAAATGACCAGGCCCAACGGCGCCATCCGCTGTGGAGGGAGAATGAAAGCATCGGCGTCGAGGACGATCTTTCGTTCAGCCAGCGCCGACCCCAGGTCACTCAACAAGGCGCCAAGATACTCTGGTGCCAGGACGCCCTGGGTTTCTGCGGTCTGATAGAGGCGTTCATGCACACTGGCTATCGTCAGCACACGGCTGGCTGCCGTCTGCAGCTGGATCTTGACCGCCTCATCCGCCGACAGGTTGGCTTGAAGCTGCAGCAGGGTGTTCACCAGGTGCAGGCTGTTCTTCACCCGATGGTGAATCTCTTCGAGATAGAGATCGCTGTCGCTCAGCTTGGTGTTCTGCACGGCAATCAGCGACAGCAGCTGAGCCTCATGCTGGTGCCGCTCGGTGATGTCCCGCGACACCGCGATCAGTCTGTCCACCTTGCCCTCAGTAGTCAGAATGGGGGCGATGGTGACGTCCCACCATCTCGGCTCATCGGTGGCTGTAGGGCAATAGGCTTCAAACCTTGCCGACTCGCCGGCTACGGAACGCGCCATGGCATCACGCACCACCGCCTTGGAATCATCAGGCCACAGCTGGGCCCAAGGTTTGCCCCGCACCTCTGCCAGCTCGCCGATGTGCATGAGGCACATCCCAGCATCATTCATGAATTCGATGTCGCCGTGGGTGGTGAGGATCTTTACGCAGTCCGGACTGGCATTGAGCATGCTCTCGGAATAGCGATCCGGTAACTGGTCATCCGCCCCATTTGCCAGACGCTCCACGGCCATGGAGATGACATTGGAGATACCCTCGAGGAAGACCAGGTCGCTTTCGATGAAGTCGTCACCGTCGGTGCTATCCGCCTCCAGCACACCAAAGGGCCTGAGCGCACCCCGGATGGGCACGTTGATGGCGCGTTCGATTCCGTATTTTTTCAACAGGTCCGGCGTGCGGAAGCGTTGCTCCTGGCCCAGATGGTTGGAGAGCACCGGGCGGTAGGTGGAGATGGCATAACCCGCCGGACTGGCCACATCCCCACCGACCTTGGCGTGGCCGATATCCGAGGGATCCCAACCGACGCCGTGGGTCAGCAAAAAATCGTCACTCCCAGGCAACGGCATCAACACCTTGGCAAAACGCGTGCTCATGCCGTTGGCCACCACGGTACAAGCCTGCGTGAGCAAAGTATCGAGGTTCGTCGACCTGAGTGACGACACGCCATACTCCACCACCAACTGATGCTGCTTGTGTAAACGGGCCTGTGACTTCTGTAGTGCAAGCCTGATCATTTCATCGGGAGGCAGTTGATGCATGGGTTCTCATCCACAGCTGGCCAATATGGAAGATTATTTTCGAGCGTGCCTTTTGACACCGTGGCCCCTGCGCACGTGCCGGACCGGGATCGAAAAAGTTTCGTGGTTTCATTTACCAACGATCCTGGATCGATGGCAATGACAAAAACCATCTAAGCCCGACGGTAATGGGCAAGTATAGATCGCTGGGCTGGCCAGCAACCCAAGCGCCACCCGTCAGCCGCGTGAAACCACTGGTCATGGCCGCTGGCCGTATGGCTACATGATCGGGGTTTTTATTATGGCTTGCAGTGTATTGGTGGTAGAGGATGACGAGTTGATCCGAACGCTCGCCTGCGAGGCGCTGGAATCGCTCGACCTCGACGTGCTCAGCTGTAGTTGTGTCGATGAGGCGATAACGGTGCTGGAAACAATGGCCCACCTGGACCTCGTATTGACCGATATCCAGATGCCTGGCCAACTCAATGGAGTGGATCTTGCCCACCTGATCCTTGATCGTTGGCCTGCTACCGCCGTGATCGTGATGTCGGCCGGCCAACTTGATCCCGGCGCTCGCCTGCCTGAGTGTTCAACGTTCCTGTCCAAACCCTGGACGGTTGACCAGTTACTGAACGCTGTTGAGCGACAGCTATCGCCTAAGGCAAGTGTTTAGACATCGGCATTTCTGCCAGGTCAGCTAGCTCCTCATTTATCCGCTTTCAGGTAACAAACTGCGGTCAAACATGAATGGCTTCCCCCCCTGCGGCGTGTACTGATACACCTGCTGCGGCCTGCCCAGCCTAGGCTGGTGCTTCTCCCCCGTATCCCTCACCCACCCCAGCTCGCGTAGACGCTCCAGGCGTTTGCGCACAGAGGTACCGTTCACCGCCTGGCCCAGGCAGGCCTGCACCGCCCCGAGCGCATCCTGCACAGTAAACTTCTGCGCCAATAGATAAAGCGGCAGGCTGCTGTACACCGTCTTTGCCGCCAGGCGTTCGCGGGCCCGCTCCACCAGCAAGTTGTGGTCAAAGGGCAACAGCACCTTGCGCCCCAGCACACTGTCCAGATCGAAAAACGCCAGTTGCTCGCCTTCGACGGCCTGCGCGGGGTCGAGCAACGCCAGGTAATAGGTGCTCAACGACCACCCTCGTGGATCGCGGAATGCATTGCCCTCGGTACCCACCTGCTCCATGTAGCAGGGTTGCACCCGGGCCTTCTCGTGCAGGGCCCGGCTGGCGGCATCTTCCAGACTGGTGTCGGGGGTACGCCCATTTACGATGACCCCAGGCAAGGCCCATTGCCCGGCATGCGGCTCGCGCTCACGACGGTGCAACAACACTTGCAGATGCTGGGCATCAGGGGCCAGGCGCAGGGCGACGATGTCGACACTGGCCAGGACTTCGACTGTACTCACCGTGCAGCTCCTTGTTCAGTAGCACAATAATCCACCAGAGCATCTAAGTAAGGCAACCACCAACCCCATATCGTTTACCACTTGACATACTTAATACACCAGGTGAATTATATAACCATTCCAGCAAGGAGAACCGCCATGAAGATCGCCAGTTTCGATGTCGACGCGCAAAACGGCTTCACTGCCAACGCCCCGCTGGAGCTGCCGGTGCCCGAAGGCGACGAAATTGCGGCTGACCTGAACGCCATGGCCTTGCGCGCCGACCTGCGCCTGGGCAGCAAGGACGCGCACCCGGCCAACGCCGCCTGGGTGGTCGCCGACCCTGCACACATGCTGCAACCCCTGCAACTGGCCAACGCCGACCTGACTTGGGTCAGCCACTGCGTTCCCGGTACACCGGGCTTCGCGCTGCTGCCCGGCCTGCCCGCCCCCATCGACTACGACTACTTCGGAGCTTTTGTGGAATGCAGGATCTTGTCAACTGCATCTGAATGCCTTATGGTGCGTGGACTGTAGGCAATCAATACAAGGCAGAACTATGTTGACAACCATCAACCAAAGCCCCCAAAACCCCGGATTACCTGGCCTCTCGGCCAACCCGTCCCTGCGCCCAACCCAGCTGACCAACGCCACCTCCCTGCCTACCGCCGCCCTCGCCATACACCCCCTCCGCTCCATACGCACCTCCCACTGATCGCACCCCAAAATTTTCTGCCATCGGCTTGGCACCTCAAGCCGTGAACTGCCCGGGAAGATCGCCTGCCTGACATGCCCTGTCGTGCCCGCCTGACAAGCGCTAGTGCGCCTGCCTGACGCGAGCCATGGAGCCTGCCTGACAAGCCGCCTACCCCCGTGCACCCAACGTTTTTTTTGAAGGAATTTAAATTTGATCATCAACGCGATTGCACGAGTAAAGGCCTACCCCCACCGCATCCTGCCGGCAGCCTTCCTGGACTTAATGAATGAACAGGCGGCTGCCCACAAACAGCCAAACAGCAAGACGGTCTTGAAACTTTTTGAGTGCTACTGCGAGGTCACGCAGACCCCTTTCAACTTCACGACCCTTTCACATCATAAATTCAAGGACATCATCCAAGGGTTTGTCGGCGCATTGCTATCGGATGATTTTGTAGCCGGAAAGTTTTACACCCGAGACCGCTGGGTTAAAACGTTCACGAACACGCTGTACTTCTTGAGAAAGAACATCCCCGGCATGCCAGACCCTATCGCTGCGTCTGAGGTCTATAAAGACTGCAAGGAAGTTTGGCACGAACAATCCAAGAATAACTTCCAGTATCTGGATCCACTGGCAGTTCGTTACTGGCAGGGTTGGACAGTCACGTACGGCAACGGCACAACCAACGCCCTTGTTCTCCAACCGCTGTGGTTTTCTCACGGCCCACAGTTTACAGAAGAGCTTTATGTGGGCTGGCGAAACATGACCGCGAAGTATTTGATGACACCATCGACAGAGCTCAATCGATTTGTGGACTTCATTGCACGCAATAAAGAGGATTGGCCGGCAGAAGCATTCCAAGATCCTGTAAAACTCAAATTCATGTTTATCGCATGGAAGAAAGAGTACGTGACTGTCGGATTCAAAGAAAACAGAAAAATGCTGCAAGAGGTTTGGAACATGTTCATCAGCAAAATCGAAAGCGCATTCATCAAACCCGCAGTGTGGGCAACGCCCTTCACTGCTTTGCCACGCTACACCGGAAGTTCGGTAGAAAATTCCGGAACAAAGATCCGAAAAAACAAAAACGACGCGCTTGTCCAAGACCAGTTACTGACCGAAGTGCCTTTACACGTCACTGACAACGAAGCGATTGAAATCATCTTCAAAAAACTTCAAGGTGATATTCAGGTCGTAAAGTCCTGGGCACAAGCGCAAGTCGAAAGCTTATACAGCCGAGCGCATCGACGCGTTCAACTGGCAAAGAAAGGCCAGGTATTGCTGCACGGCAAGATGAGTGGTGTGTTCCCAGAATCTCTGGAGGACAAGTGCGCAACCTTTGAACATACCGGATTCACAGACGATGTGAATCGGCTTCGGGAAATTTATGGATACCACACCTTGAGAGAGCAACTGGCCTACGACCTGGGCATCCCGACCAAGTCAACGCTGCTGCCTTATCAGTGCTTGCTGGTTTCTGAACACCCGAAAATCACACCGTATTACCTTTACGGTCTGGAGTTGTATAACAAACGCGGCGTGCTGAGCGGCTTCCTGCCCACTGATACAGGACATCAGCTGATCGGCTTTAAAGATCGCCGCGGCCCTAATCTAAGCGAAATCAAGATTGATCTGTCAGAGAAAAGCGCCAAGTGGGTACAAGAAATCATCGAGATTACGACACCCCTGCGAAACTTCCTCAAAGCCCGCAATGATGAAAGATGGCGGATGCTGTTCCTGACAACTGGCGCAGCGTTCAGAAACCCTTCGCCAGACGCGAACTTAAGACACCTCACGGGAATCAAATGCCACCCTAATCTCGCAGAACGCGTACTGAAGCAATTCGAGCCCTTTGTAGACTTGCGCGGTGACGATCTGAAGCAATTCGTTTCACGCATCAACCCCTCCCGGATCAGGGCATCCTGTGGCGTAGCGATCTACCTTGAAACCCGCGACGTCAAGAAAATGGCAGAGGCACTGGGGCACGCTAAATACTCTGCAAACTTGCTTTCGCACTACCTCCCGGAGTCGATTCTTGCGTTCTTCGAGTCACGATGGGTGCGTATCTTCCAGCGGGGGATGGTCTGCCTGGCGATGCAGGACAGCCCGTTCTTCATTCAAGCGATGAATTTCGCCACGATGGAGGAACTCCATGCGTTCCTTGAGAACCATGCCATCAAGGAGATCCCCACGCACCTTGAGGATCCAGAGCACATCAAAGAAATCACCAAACGCCGCGCGCCTGCCAACAACGGCACCCCCAACAACGGCATCACAAAAAACGGCATCCCAAAATCTAGCACGATGAAAGTACAGCAGCTGTATATCCAGATTGACCCTGGAATGCTGACGGCCCTGCTATCGCTTGAACAAGCGGTCGACAATGCTGCGCAGCCTTCCAGGGTAACTGGGAAAGCCCGCTACTGGGCTGAATTTTCCAAAATGGTTCAAGCAGAAATCGAGCGTGATAACGATGGCCTGCTGAAGGCTCACCTGGCCACCGCGAAGAACAATGTTGACCCGACTCGCATGGAGACCTTGATGTATGCGGCCTAATACTGATGCGCAACTCGAGCGCCTATCCGAGTACCTGACAGATCCAAGGGCGATGTTCCGGCATGCGCGATGGTTGCTGTCGGACTTCGACGCTCCTACCTGGGAGATCAACATCGACACCAAAGGCAATCAATTCCTTGATTGGAATGTCATGCTCGAGGACGGCTCGACCCTGCTGGCCCCCAAAAATGCAGGGTTGCTTGCGGGTCTTCGGACTTATCTGGTGGCTGTCACTAGAAACTCTACTGACATGTCCATCGAGACGAACTCAGCCAAGTACCAGCGTGTCGAGTTTGATAGGGCCTTCCATATCATCGATCACTTGCTGCTCAATAGCGAGTACTACGAGCTTGGGCAGTATGGACTGGAAGCGCTGAATCAAGACCACCTTATTTCGATCCTCAAACGGATCTGCGATTTTGGGGATCCGGAAGGCTTCTTTGCGTGGCAACCGTCAGTAGGCAAGCTTGCGCTGGAGCTGATGAACCGCACAGCGCCAGAGGCTATTGATCAGGTGCTTAAAGAGATGCCTGGCATTAAGGAAGTCACTCTTCTGCAGGAGGATGAGAACCTCTTAGGCATCGCCTCGAGCGAGCTGCCACGCGCACGCGCTGCATTGATGGTTCATGGGTACATGCACCGGGTCGCAGGCATCTGGAAGCCAAATCACATTCTACTTGCAGAGCAGGTATACAAGAACACGTTGGTGCTAAAGACCCGCCACCGCGGCCCAATCGAAGCATTGCGCTTTGGCGGAAAGTCGTCAAAGGTGATGCGCGAGTACCCCGCAGTACCGTGGTCAACCCGTGACGAAGATCTCCCCGTATACGAGAGACTGGCGAGCTATCAGAGAACGATTTACAAGCTCGGTGTCCTGCATGAGGCAGGACTTGCAGCACCCCCGATTACGGGCTTGAGGGAGACGTTGCTTTATGAGCACAAGCTTGCCAAGGGAGGCCGACATCGCTCACTTCCAAGTGCCGTAGCGCTCGGCGCAATGAGGAAGGCCATTGAGTTTCACTTGCAGCATGGCGAACACCTGGTTGACAGCTTCTGTCTACTGGCGCTGCGCAGTGTACGCACGGGTAAATCGCCATCCCAGTTCAAACATGACGCTCTTGCAAAGATCATTCGCAAGGAAACCACCCTGCTGGGCGTCAACCGCGCTGCTGCCGAGGTGCCTACGACGCGACTGAGCATTGAGGAATACCATTCGAGATTTCGCGAGAATCCTAGTCTCATCGACCTTGTCAGGGTGTATATCGGGTCAGTCCAGATCGTTGTTGGAGCGCTGATGGCTCGTCGGGTGGGCGAGCTTAAGGATCTCAAGACTTTGGAGTGTCTTGACTCATCTGAGCTCTGGCTGATCTTCCTCAATGAAAAAAGTACGAAAGGGCTTCAGGGACTGCGTAAACTGAAGTCACGCCCTATCGACCCGATTGCGGCTCAGATGGTCAAAAACTTGATTCGCATGCAGAAAATCCTGGTGCGCATCGGATACATCGACTCTGCGAGCACACTCTTCTCCAGTCCGTGCCATAGAGGGTCAAAAAACTTCTTCAAATCGACCAAGGAAGTATTCACAAGAAACCTGGACATTTTCTGTGACTTCTTTGAAATGCCCTTGAATTCCGAGGGGCAGCGATATTACATCCGGCAACATCAACTCAGAAGGTTTTTTGCGATGCTATTTTTTCACACTAACAGCTTTGGTGGACTGGAAACCTTGCAATGGATGCTGGCTCATACCGACAAGAGCCATGTCTGGCACTACATTACCGAAAGCATGGACGGTGCTGCTTTGATGGGTGCAAAGGCACAATTTGTGGCAGAACAACTTCAGCACGGGGAGAACAAAAGCTATGAGAGCCTTGAAAAATTGCTTCACGAGCTATATGGCACTTTAGACTTCGCGCTTGTTGATGCGAATGAGCTGGAGGATGGGATCACCGAGCTTTTGAAGGATGGTAGTGTTACCATTGAGCCAGAGTTTTTTGAAGATGAGACTGGCGAGCAAATGCGCGTCATTGTCAAAGTACTAGGTGATCAGGATGAGTAAATCTAACGTATCGTTCACAAAGAATGCCAATTCCCTACTGGCGCTTCGTGACCTGCTGCAGCTCGTCATTAGGCAACCAGCGCCGTTCGCTGAGAATGAGGCGCTTAAAAAGGCACTGAAGAGCCAAGGCGGGATTGCTACATTTGAAATCACCTTTGAGGATGACGGGCAGGTCAAGCATAAGGAGCGGATGAGCGTAAACACACTGAAGTCCCACAGTGCCAATGTGTTTGAACAGGGGTTTGAGGGGCTGGATGCGTTACGAATCGCTGCACTTGAAAAGATCGAAGCGTTCAAGGAGAGGCTGAACGCCTCAAACAAGAGAACCAAGCAGGGACTCTCTCAACGTACTGCGGAACTGCAGGAACAACTTCAGAACCAACAGCGCGTCAACATGGTGCTTCTGCAGGGCATATCCCATGCTATCAGCACCCTGCGTACGATTCGGCAAGACGTGAAGCCGGTGCTGATGGAAAAGAGAGCTAAGGATCAGGTTGATGCACTGTTAGCCCTGCTGACCATTAACCCGGCGCCGTACAGCGCTCCCTCTTTTGATACGCGGGCGCAAGCGGCTGATACACCACCGGATATCAAAGGCAACGTGGCAGACCTGGATGATTATCGCAAATGAAAGAACTTCAGAAGCGAAAGCTATACAAGTCACTGGATCCTTTGGTTCTCTATGGGCATTATGGCATTGACAAGCTGGTAACCAAAGATGGCTCCGGCTTGCCATTTATTAACTGGCCAGATGACACACCTTGCTCGATCGCCAATCTCTACATGTTGTCGTTACTCAATCGACCAGGCAGAAACGGAACTCAAGGCCTGTCCCGACGAGGCGATAACGGCGGTACTATTGGGGAATACGCCTCGAAGATCAGCCCGCTGATACGGTACGCGTTTCGCACCAAGACGGATTTCATTGACTTCAGCGATGGCCATTTCACTGAGTTCATTCGTGAAATGCGCGCAGAGGGTTCAGCCGAAAACCCGAATGTTCGCGCACGCACTGAAACAACGCTTTTAGAGATAGGGCGCGTTTGCATTGATTTTCTGCAGTTTGTAGGACGCCTTTATGGTGATCCTCAGTTTGTCGCGGACGGCGGGACAATTCGAGTGGAGGAAAAACACCAAATAACAACAGGCAGAAACGGTCAGGCAGTCAAAAATACCTATCTCCACCATCACTCATTGCCACACACCGGTCGTCGGAAGCATAGCCGGAGCCCGATTACCGAGGTGGATATCCAGAAACTTCGTGACTCGGTGAATAGCATTAGCTCAACCAGGAATGTTCAGCTTAGGCGCAACCTGATGCTCTCGCTTTACGAGCACACCGGCGCAAGGCGCGGAGAAATTGGAGAGCTTCGCGTCGAAGACATCAAGAATGGACTACGCCTGAAAAAGCCGATGCTTCGCATGATCACGCTAAAAAATGGCGCGTCAGAAGAGCGTTATATCCCGGTTTCCCGCGCGGTGCTGACTGAGGCCAACAAGTACATACAGATGGCCAGGGCTAAATCCCTGCGCAAGTATGGAGGGAAAGACCATGGCTGGTTATTCGTCCAGGAGCTGACGGGTAAACCATTGCAATACAAGACCTTCAGCAAGGAAATCGGGATCCTCAAGAAACACGCCGGCATTGAGCACCAGGTCTGTGGGCATATGTTCCGCCATGCCTTCATTACCAATCTCTTCGTGCTGCTTATCAAGCGACACAGGTTCAAAAACCATGATGACTTCCGCAATGCTTTCCTCAACACGGCCCAATTCATGACCGATGTCATGATGTGGACGGGGCATCGGAGCGCAGCGTCCGTCGAACGCTACATCAACCTTGCGTTTGCGCGGCTGGATGGCTACGAGGAAACGTCTAGCACCGTGCACATCATTCGGGTCAACCGTACCTACGATCGCGCCGAGGAAGCACTTCTGAAGCAGCTTGAGGGCGGGCTTGATGCAGCTGAGTACGTGATGCAGCTCCAGGAACTCAAGCGTCAACGTAAGGCTGATCTGCTAGACGAAGCCAAGCCAGGCACCGAGGCATTAATAGCGATCCAGGAGACGTACCTGGAGGGCGAATAGCGACATGTTCACAGGCCCAGATCGCGAGCCAGAGCCAGCTCGCGGTCTTCGTCGCCTACGTGACCATCCGCAGTCAGTTTCCGCAGAAGTATTTGTGTGAAGTCGCCCCAATCCACTGAGCCGAGACGAGGCTTCGCCACCTCATTGCTTAGGCCTACACCCGCTTCGTACAGCGCGGTGCAAAGCGGCGCAACAGGCACATAAGGCTCCTCAGTATCGCCCTCCTCCAGGCTTGTGCGAGCCGTCACACGCATCGCTGGACTGAAGATTGGTTCCAGAGATTGGCCCCGGAGAGATTCAACGAAAAGCGCGTTCAACTCCGTCTCTGAGTAGTGCACCCCGGCCAATATCCAGATACGGTCAATCGTGCTAACCGAAAACTTGCTTCGAACCCCGCCTACCAAAACGAGCTGCTGCGCGGCCTCGGGGATCAGGCACACCAACCATGGCTTACGCTCGCCCGATGCTTCGTTGGGAAAGCCTTCCAGGTCGACCATCTCCAGAAAATCTGAGATGGCGATAAAGTAGTCCGATTGAAGCTCCTCGTAGCGCTGTTCCGCTGCATTTACATCCATAACAACCCTTCAATTCATCCCCACTGAGTCGGTCGGTCACCTGGCAGGCGCCGTTCGGGGTATCGATGCCGGGCATCCTCTCACGCTTGCCGGCGTCGGCCAACCACCCTAAGCAAAGCCTCATAGAAGGTTTTCCAGGATTGGATCTAGAAGCCGAGGCAGTCCCATCAGAGGCCATCAGCGAGATATTTGAAGGGCTTCCATAGCCCGTCTTGCTGGCTTTTAGACCAAACGCCACAGCCACCCTAGTGGCCGGCGCTTGTACAGACGAGGAACATGCCCCAAGCAATCGCTCGGCATGTCCAGCGAAGAAAGAAGCAAGCCAACGCCAATCATCATAACCGAAGGAAGCAGAAGCCTCAGTCGCTTTCCTAAACATTAAAGCTGACACCAATCACCTGGATCGGATCACACACATCGTCAAAGGATACATCTGTACTCTTTTCTAGCAGGCCTTGCCTACTATGCACCTCCGAAGAACCTGTGAAAGACGGCACAACCCCTCCCTCGCTACCTCAGAACCAACGCCTGCCGCCACAACCCGCCTAACCGCTCGCTGCCACCTCAGCAGCATGGCCACCGCAGCGGCGATCAACTAGGCAGGTTGGTCGTTGCAATATGATAGTGCTCTATCAATTCACGCCCAGTCACGCCGCAATGCACCAAACAAAGGATGCTAATGTGGCCCGCAATAGATCCGCGGGCTGGCGATACGCAGCGGGCAATCAGTTTCCGTCTTACGAGACAGCCAAAGTCGACTGCCTGATCGCGGTTCCTGTCAAATGATTGGCCCCACTGCGTGTAAATACATGTGTAGTCGAGTGCTACCGGGTGCGGGTCTCTCCCACTGGACGGTACTGAAAGCATGCTTAGCGGACACCTCTTGGGCATTTGTACTCCACGTAGACGTAGACCGCATCATTTTCCGAAAGGGGTGCTATAACTTAGAGACCTACATCCCAGAAATATGACGCCATGCTAAAAATTAACGTCATCAGTTGGTTGGTATTAGCTTCCTTTAGCTCAGCTAGCGTTGCAAACGGACTGGTTATACCCCAGAACAACAGCCTGTCTCATTTACCAAAGTGCACTGAGTCGCCAATGCGGGCCGGGGCACTAAACCCTATAAGCCAAAATGGACAAAAAATCTCAACGTTCGGAAGCGGATTCGCTGATGTTAAATACGGAATCCCATCCGTCACCATATTCAACAACCCAACCAAGACTAACTGGCGAATATGCAACAGCACTACCGGCTGGGAAGCCACACTGACCAGCCCTGACTTTGAAAGTTTAGAAATATACATCCCAAACGAATCATGCCTTGATATTGAAGCCAAGTCACTGAGCGCAGAGTATACTTGCCCTTCTATTCACCATACATCTGCCAACTGCAATGATCGCTATTATCGTGCCGCTAGCAAAGGTGCGAGAGATGGCCTTGCTCCGGATGCACGTTACTGCATAGGCAAAAAGTTCGATCCAAAAGAATTAAATTATTTTAAAATTCGCGCCGCCATGCTTCACAGTCTAAAACCTAATCCCAACCAGGAAAGCATCAAAGGAATGTATCGACTCCCCAAAAATTATCTTGGCAACTCTTATCTAGTAGTGCGCGCCAACCCGACACATTACAAAGTTTGCGGGCTAGGCATCACTGTAAATTACGCGCTTCAAGCCTACAGCAGTCAAGCTGATGGAAAAGTCGAACTTAAGATAGGTAATGCCTGCACGGTAGTTGAGGCCTCAACCATCTGGCTTTCAGAGCCAACCTCAAAAAATGACATTATAGGTACTTTTGAGGAAATCAAACCGTAACATAACGATGCTGACCACACACGCATGAGATGTATGGCCAGGCTGACAATGAGAATCTTGACTGGAAGATGAGTCAAAGCATGAACTGCACTCATCTTTAGGTGGGAAACACTATATCGCTTCAGTAATAGTTGATAGCCATTATTCGAAATCCTGAGCCATGCTGCTTGATTCGCCGGCACCCTCAGGTGAACGCTCTTCCGCGATAACAGCTCGATGTATAAATGCGAATTGATGAGCCGTTATCTTCGCAGGCTCTCCATCCTGATAGTAATCTGGATCGTCCAGTTCACTCCCATAGCGAGCACGAAGATTATCGAGCATGTAGCCTGGTGAAACAATAGAGGCGATACTGTTGTAGCTCTCTCGCCTTAAATCCGATCTAACCGGCAAGCCACTCTCTACTTCCCACCCCTCCCCGATGTAGGTATCAAGAAAAACATCGACCATTGCAGGGTCTTTATCAAAGATGGCACGCAAGCCCGCTTCGATTTCTTCTCGACTACCTCCCTGCAACCAGCACCAGTAGAGGTGCGGTGCGTCTTTCCCCTCCTGGATGAATAAAGGCGTAGCTTCGTTCACGTCGCGAATTCGACGTGCGAACATATGGTAGAGCCCCTCATCCGCGGCATCCGGGAGGACTCTGCGCTCTTCTGGCCTGTCTTTTGAGTGAGTCAGCCAGCGTAGGCATTCCATACCCATGACCAGTGGAGCTGCCGATCCGAGAACGGCCTCTACAGCTGATTGCCTTTCAGATAAGGGGATGCGCCTGATCAGATGATAAATCAGGATTCCCGCCGACGTCATCGTACCACCCATGACAAACGCACCGCGCTCGCGTGGAAGCAGATCGCCATTGCTCGCAATAGCAGTGGCGATGGCTAACGCTGCAGCTCCATCCAGAGAATCCGATCGATTCCGAAGCGCCTGGATCAATTGCGGCATCGCACGCTTGGCATATGAGCTCAACAGCTCGCGCTGCGAGTCAGCATCGGCCACGACGAGAGCATCGATCAAGTTAGCAATACCGCCGTCCGACACCTCTCCTGCAGGCACCCCGTAAACAAAATAGCGCTTGAAATACCGGCTGGAACAAATTCTCTGTTCATCAGCCCACTCCTTCTCCCAATCTCCACCGTATTGCGTGTTGTCGATACGTGGGAACAATGGTGTCAAAAGACGCTCTCGCAACTGCATCCTTTCTTCTGAAGTTGTATGAGGCATCGCATCTTCGATAACTTTATCAACAGCGGATGGAGTTCTCTCCAAGCCTTGCAAACCATCTCGCGACTCGCCTTGCAAAAATAACTCCGGGTTATCACGAATGGCCGCGTGCAGCTTCGGACAGACGACCCTCAGTCCCTCAACGAGCATGAACTCCGCAATATTGACTTCACCTTTAACGAGAGGGAGCGCAAAGAGGAGAGCGTTTGTATACAGCTTCGCAACTCTCGGTGTTTCGAACCGGGGCTCAAGGCCGTCTACAAAATGCCGACAGAACACATCGACCTGATGCTGATCTAGGACAATCCGGGCTTGCTTGATGGCGTGATCAACGCCTTCGAAGGTTATTTCACGTAAGCTAATTTGGTCAGCGGGCGGCAGATGCAAAGGCACTTGGATGATTTTTTCCAGGAAAGCCCGACCTGCTTCTTGCCCTCCGTCACCGTAGCGATCGCCCAAGGCAGCAGCAACGACTTCGTCATCGAAGGCCAAAACATAACTGGTGTATTTGAAGCTTGCGGAGAGCTTTACCAACTTGAAAATTGCGTGGGTTTCTTGCCTGTCCAGTCGGTCGATGTCGTCAATCAAAATGACCAATCTTTTGCCGCTCTGACCTAGAAGTGCGTCAATCTGATCCTTCAGCTTATCGAGGCTGACTTTGGATAATGACTCTCCAATCTGCTTCGCTGCTTCACCGGGATTGATCTCAACTCCCGGAACGGTGACTGAAATCACCGAGAGAATTCCACCGTAAGACTCAAGCAGCGCTGCCGCTTTTTCTTTGAACGCCGGCTCCTTACCCAAGGCTGCAGTCATGGTCGCGAAGAAGCCGCGCAACAGCGCATCTTCGGTAGAGAAGTGCCAAGGATTGAACCGAATGGTGATGATGTGGCCGTGCGCCTCAAGCGACTCCTCCATCATCTTGAGCACCGATGTTTTCCCGTCCCCCCAAGGCCCGAACAGGCCGATGACGATGCTGGAGGGATCGCGACGCTTGGCGATGGTGTCAGCGATGCGCACTGCATAAGGCGCTCGTCCGAACCGATCTTGAACCCTCGATGTAATGGGCTCATCAGAAAAGTACTGATCACTATCGTCATCGTTCTGTCGCTCCTGATCCACCTCTCCGGCGGCAGGCGCATCCGAGGAAGACGCCAGGCTTTCTGTAGACGAGCCGAAAAGTTTGCGAAACCAGTTCATGCTGCCCCTCCTCCTATCTCAACCATCCTCAGAAAGCCCGCCGCTAACGCCAAGCAGGCTGGGCTTTCCCTCCCTGATGCTAGTTATGCAGACACACCTCAACGATCTTCTGGAAGATTGAGGTCTTGGCCGCTTCACGAAGCCTCACGATGTCGTAGGTGAAACTTGAGAAGAACAGCTCGCCCAGCGGATGGTTCAGGACAGGAATGCGAGTACCTGCCTCATCGGTGATGACGACGTTGTAGACCAAGCTCTGCTTCGCGATGGTTCCGTTGGTGGCCTGGTTGGACGCGACGAAGAACCACGCACCTTGCTGACCATTGTCCTGGATGAACACGCTGTGGCGCTGATTTTGTTTGGTGGGCGTGAGGTAGTAAGGCAGCGAAGCCACTTCAGCGCGAACCTGGCGGGATGGTGAGGTACCGTCGTCTTGCCGCTCCTGGTTATCGAACAGTGCGTTGCCAATGATGCAAGGCACTCGCAGTGTGTTGTAGGCGTTCAACCAGGTGTTGGTGTCCTTATCACGGATCAGGAATGCGCCATTCCAGAGGACATCGAAGGCCTTGGCGCCCTCTTTCCCAAACACCGCTCCAAGCTGCTTGAACTCATGGTTGAATTCGCCTTTGCACGTG
>Ga0308157_10002800_pt1 | contig 27196 bp, 27 predicted proteins | sample PhyBR1_FD_201035 | JGI IMG/M metagenome (GOLD analysis project Ga0308157, IMG submission 201035) | Phyllosphere microbial communities from UC Gill Tract Community Farm, Albany, California, United States - DLSLB.R1 | ecosystem: Host-associated > Plants > Phyllosphere > Unclassified | place: USA...
CCCTATTATAGGTATTAGAATAGGTTTGAGAAAAATATCAAAACGTTCGTATCCAGAAAGCAGTATAATGAGGTACACTATACTAAAAGCAGCATAAATTTTAAAAAAAGAAGAGTTTCTCATAATAGGGGTTATGAATTGATATATTGGTTTTGGTAGGTTTTAAAATTAAAATTAACAAAATAAAATGTGGTTAAAAAAGATAAGACCAGGTAGGTAAAAATAATATAATTACTATTTGGAATTACACGATTTAAACCAAACCAATCTCCGTAATAGCCAATAATACAAATTACAATTCCTAATCGGAAGCCTTCCCATAAAACGGCATATTTACTTTTATCCATTAACTCTGTATAGCTATATATTGTTAGAAAAATAAAAAAGCCATAAATAAAAATATTTGGAAGACCTATTTTGGCAATGTTATCAAACAGATAGCTTACAAAAAGCAATGTTATTAAAACCTGTGCAACAGACCAGTATATAAGTTTTTGAGAGTTTTGCGTGCCATATTTTTCAAAATTAAAAACATTCTCAATTTTGTTAACAGGATATTTTTCTTCAAAGTTTTCGGGACGCCAGCCTGTTGGTTTGAACCAAATGGTCAGTTTGTCTTTCCATTTCGGTGCTCGCCAAGCATCTTTTATTAATAAACTTAAATGCTGGAAATTTATTTTAATCGGATTCCAAGTATTAGCTGGTCTTGTGATCCCAAAAACAGGAGGAACATCATCTAATTCTTCTTGAAAAGTACCAAAAAGTTTGTCCCAAAAGATAAAAATCTGAGAATGGTTTTTATCTAGATATTCTGGATTAATTGCATGATGCACACGATGATGTGATGGAGTAACCAAAATATGCTCAATAAATCCCATTTTTTTGATATGCTTGGTATGATACCAAAATTGTAAAAATAAATGAATAGGTAATGTAATAGCAATTACAGAGGCAGGAACGCCAAGTAAAGCTGCGGGAATCAATAAAAAAGTAAACAAATTGACTAAACTAGCAATAGGCTGACGGAGCGCGCAGGCAAGATTAAATTCTTCACTGCTGTGATGTATGGCATGTTTGTTCCAGAGAAAATTAATCTGATGTGCCAGGCGATGGCTCCAATAACCGTAAAAATCGATAACAAAAAAAGCAATGCAATAGGAGAGAACATTGGCGTCTAAATGCTGTAATGCAATTTTGGAAACCAGCCATTCATAAGAGAGAAAAGTAACGCTAAGACCTAAAACATCCTTAACCGAATTGGTAATGCCAGAACTGATGCTTGATACGCTATCTATCAATGGAGCAGTATCGTTCTTTTTATAAATGCCGTAGATTTTTTCAATAACAATTAAAGCTAAAAAAACAGGCATTGCAATAATCAATATCTTTCCGTATTCTTCCATAAAAAATGCATTCTATTTCATTCAAATATATAATAAAAACGAATGCATTTTGAATTATTTGCAATTAAAGCGCTATGAATGTATTATTTATTCAAAATCTAAATACAAATTATTGAGGTTCAAAAGGATATTTCACCGGATAAGACTTCACAGTTTTTGGAGTTTTTATATTAAATCGAACCACTTCTTTAATAATTTGAAATGAGTCGTATTTTAATTCTAATTGTATTTTATTTTCAGCGTTTATAACACCATATTTATTATTTTTCTTAACAACAAATTCTCTTGTTCCGTAAATCTCTGTAATTGCATCATATTCTGCCGGAATTGCAATTTTGTTCTTATTGCTATAAACTCCAAGTTTGTTTTTGTCTTTAAAAATCTGATAATTACTCTTAAAAAATCCTCTGAAATTTGAATTGTTTTTTATGAACTCATCAACAAAGATTTCAGTTTCAGTGTAATTATTGTTTTCAACTGTAAGAAGGTATTTTTTTGAGTTTTTACTAGCAAAAATTTTGTTTTGGGCGATACTATAAAAATCATACTCCTCAGGAATTATAATTTCTCCTTTCTTAGAAAGCATTCCATCTTTGTTTTCTTGATTCGTTATGATATAGTAATGAGAAAAAGGATCAATGTATTTATATGATATCGGAATGATTTCCTTTTCTTCATAAGGATTAAAAATACCTTGCAAATTGTTTTTATAAGCAAAATAATGGTTTTTGAACGAGATGCTATCTTTAGTAAAAACAGCATAAACATTATCATAAATTAAAGGTTTCAAAACAGAATCTTTGCGGTCTACTATTCCGTCTTTTCCATTGTTTTTTGCGATATAAACTGAATTTGAAGGATAAATTTCATCATACTTGCATTCAATTTCATATTGCCCATTTGAATTAATAATTCCTTTTTTCTTCGTGATAGTATTAAGAATAAGGAAAGAATCTTGAGCTAGTATTCTCTCAAACTGATGATTTTTGATTGGATTCAAAACGATATTTCCGAAACTGTCAATTATTAAAGTGTTTTTATTTTGAAGTGTGACAATAGATCTGCCATGTTGGAAATACTCAATATCAAAAGCTTGAAAATTGGTAATTTGTTTTCCTTTTGCATCAAATAGATCAATACTGTTGTTATTCTGCACAAACAAAATTCCGTCACTGCCCATTATACTGGTATATTTAATAGGCAAAATGATTTTGTTTTTAGTGTCAACAACTCCCGTTTTATTGTTTTTTGAAACTCTCACTAGATTATTTCCTAAATAATAAACATCTTCATATTCAAAAGGAATTTTAATATTGCCTTGTAAATCAATATATCCTCTTTTGAAATTTTTATTTGCAATAATTCCCGCTTCAAATATGTTTTTTAGATCTTTTCTGTTCTCTATATATTCATAATTAGGTTTAAGAATCACATTACCTAGAGAATCAATTAAACCCATTTTTCCTTTAAAGGTTCTAAAAACGGCATAATCATTTTCAAAACCATAAACATATTCGTAAGTCTTATTTTCGATCAATTGTTTGCGAATCGCCTCAAATTTTGATTGGCCTTTCGTCATAAACGACAATAACAGAATTATAAAAAAAAGGATATTTTTCATGATTTGTAATTAATGCAAATAAAAACGCATTCTATTCAATTCTAGTATAGAATAAAACAGAATGCGTTTTAAAATTATGGGTCAATTAGACAATTTCGGCGCTAAGACCAGCTTCCAAAAGTTGCGTGCATTGAGGTTTAAGTTTTTCTATCGGGCCTGTTTTTACAGTGCATTTTCCGTTGTAATGTACAATCAAAGAGCATTGCTCGGCTTGTTCTGCCGTATGGCTGCAAACACGCATAAGAGTATCAATTACGTGATCAAAAGTATTTACATCATCATTGTAAACAATGATCTCGTTATTAAAAGCAATGGCTTCTTTTTCGCGAACTCTTTCTCTTACTTTTTCTTTAGTACTCATATTGTTATAGTTTTTGTACTGAATTGATTATCAATATCTAATTTACATATTTTAAGGATGCCCAGTTATTTCTTTGAAGCTTTTTAACATAAGTTAAACCTTTTTCTACGCAAGAAGCGTCAATAAATGGAATATCTTCTTCATAGAAACCGCTAAAAAGTATAATGCCTTTTGGATTTAAAGCATCAACATAAGCCTGCATATCATTCAACAAAATATTTCTGTTGATATTGGCAATAATTAAATCATATTTTTTTCCTGCCAACAATGCTGCATCGCCTTCATAAACGCTGATGTGTTTGCAATTATTGCGTTCAGCATTTTCGATAGAGTTGAGGTAGCACCAGTTGTCGATATCAATGGCGTCAATTGGTTCAGCACCTTTCATTTCTGCCAAAATAGCTAAAATGGCAGTTCCGCATCCCATATCAAGTGTTTTTAAACCCTTTACATCCATTTCTAATAAATGCTGAATCATCATGTGTGTAGTTTCATGATGTCCAGTTCCAAAACTCATTTTTGGTTCAATTAGAATATCAAATTCAGCATCTGTTTTTGGGTGAAAAGGAGCACGAACGTGGCATTTTCCGTCAACATCAATTGGTTCAAAATTCTTTTCCCATTCTTCGTTCCAGTTTACCTGATCGATTTCTTCAATTGTATATTCAATTTTAAACTCTTCAGATTGTAAAATATAAATATCATCTAAGATGTTCTCATCCCATAAATCTTTCTTCACAAAAGCCGAAATTCCGTTTTCAGTCTCTGTAAAACTTTCAAACGCTTTTTCGCCCAATTCAGCCACTAAAATTTCAGAACCCAATTCTTTCGGCTCAATCGTAAAATGATATCCTAAATAGATGTTTGACATAAATAAAAATTTTTGCAAAGGTAAGAATCCGAAATATAAAATTATGCTAAAAACGTATAAGATTATTTGATCGATTAAAGATGAAATTTCGGCATTGTATTTGTAGGAAATTGCTTTATTTTTGTATTTCCATTATGAAAAAGTTTTTACTGTTATTAATTCTTATTATTCTGTTTGTTTCGTGTGATAAAAAACATGAAACAATCAGATCATTTTGTTATTGGAAAACCGATTTGAACTTTGATGAAAAAGATGATTCTATTATTAAAGAATTAAAAGTAAAGCACTTATATGTCCGTTTTTTTGATGTAGATTGGAGTTCTCAGGATAATGAACCTGTGCCAGTTGCTGATATTAGAAATGTCAAACTTAATAAAAGTCAGTTGGAAATTACACCAAGTGTTTTTATTACTAATGAAGTTTTTCTAAAAACAAATAAAGGGCAATTGGATACACTGGCTTTGCGAATTGTGAAACGCATAAACCAAATAGCAATAAGAGAAAAAATACTTCCAAAAAATGATTTTCAAGAAATCTTAATTGATTGTGATTGGTCGCCGAAATCTCGTGAAAACTATTTTTACTTGTTGAAACAAATTAAAAAGAGTTTTACAAAAACAAAACTTTCTGCAACGATAAGACTTTGGCAATATAAATACGCAACTAAAGCAGGAACTCCACCAATTGATAGAGGTTTATTAATGTGTTATAACATTACTAAACCCAACGATCTTAATACAGAAAATTCTATTGGTACGAGCCGAGAATTGTCACAATACATAACACACAATAAATACAAACTCAAATTAGATATTGCATTGCCGCTTTATAGCTGGGCAGTTGTTTTTAGAGGAAATCAGTATAAAGGAATTATTTCCGATTATGAGCAATTGATAAATGGCCAGACAAAAATGAAAGAGATTGCACCAAATAAATATTTATTAAAAGAAGACATTTTGATTGGGAAAACATATCTAAGAAATGGAGATTTAATTAGAATAGAAAAAATTTCGGATGAAGAGCTTGAAAAAATGATTTCTATTGTAAAGAATAAAATTGATATTGATAATAAAACAAAAATATCTTTTTTCTCTTTCGATGAGAAATATATAAACAATTATAAAATTCAAAATATATCAAAATACTATGCGCATTTTTAGTAGTTTAGTTTTAGTACTGACATTTCAGTTTTGTCTTGCCTGCATTGAGGGGCCAAATGCATCGGAACATACCAGAGTCGCAATTTTTGAAGCACAACGAAATGGTTTTTCTAGTCTTATGCCTTTTCGTTATTCGGCAGATCGTTTTTATTTGTATTCTGAAGATGATTATATAAATAATTACGATTATGGAGCTGACAAGAAATTAAATTGCGTTGAATGGCAGAAAAAACTAAATAGCCAAATAAAGGTAGAAGATATTTATTTGATTTTATATAAAACAAAAGCCAAAGAATTTATAGATGCTTATGAAAATAAGTCATTAAGAAACGTTTTTAAAAAGAATACATTCGTCAATATATTGACACAATCAAGATATAAAGTATTTCTAGATTATATTTTATTTTCAAAAAAAATAGAATACAATAATCGTTCTTGGAATTTAGGAATTAAATACAAATTAGATATAGAAAATAATAAACAAAAGCTGCATAATGTAAATGACAGATTTTTAAAAGAACGATATGCATTTTTACTTTTGAGAAATTATTTTTATGGTGATAATTCTAAAGAAGTTATTCGTTTATACAATACTTATTTTGAAAAAAACGCAAATACAATTTTAAGTATATGGGCTTTTAATTATAGATCTTCTTATTTTAAAAATGGAGCTTTTACAAATTATTTGATAAGTAAAACTTTAACCACTGCCAAATATAAAACGTACATCATTTTGCAAAATTACAGATGGGATTTAATAGAGGAAACATTAGCTTTAGCAAAAAGTGATGATGAGCGAAGTGTAATTCTAGCTATTGATAATTTACGAAATCCGGCTCCATGTTTTAATGAAATTAAACAAATTTCAAAATTGAGTCCCAATAATCTTTTTTTGGGATTTTTAATTGGCAGAGAAATAAATAAGCTGGAAGATTGGATTTATACGCCTCAATATACCAAATATAGTCCTTCAATGAGTTTTGGACATGAAATAGATTGGGAAAATTACGAAGAGTCAAAAAAAGAAAATGACAAAAAGGATATTTTATATTTGAGAGAATTGCGAAGTTTTTTAATCAGTATTTATAATAAGACATCTGGAGAACAAAAAGATTATATCGCATCTGCAATTGCGCATCTTTCTTTTATGGACGATCGGGTTGATTTAGGAAAAAAATATACTAATATGATTTCTAGTAATGCCAATAGCACAATACAAATGCAAAAAAATATACAGCTGGCATTGCTATCTCTTAGAGAAGATAATTTGAAGAGTAAAGAAGTGCTAGATCAGCTTGCGGTGTATTTTAATTCAATAGAAAATTTAGCAAAAAAGGATAATAGCTTAGATAAATGCATGTACAGCTTGTACTTGATTGCTAGCGAAGAATTCCTTAAACGTGGCGATGCTGTCTATGGAGGTTTATTTTCATTAAAATCGCATGTAAAAAATGAAGAAGAATTTCCTTATGATTTTGCTATCATTGATTATTTTGATCGTAATGCAACAGTAAATGATATGGAGCGAATAATTCAATTAAAACAAAAGAAAAATAAAACATCTTTTGAAAAGTTTATTTGCTCTAGTGCTATGCCAGAAGACATTAATCTTTTAAAAGATGTTAAAGGAACAATTGCTTTTAGAGATAATAATTTAGAATTAGCGTATAATACCTTTGCTGATATTCCTAAAGATTTTTGGGATAAAAAATATGAATTTAAAGATCACTTAAACGAAGATCCATTTATACCTAAGGTTTTACAAAAAACTAAAGACCGTAAATATGATTATCATTTTAATAAAGCAGAATTTCTGTCTAGTCTTATCAAATTACAAAAGCAAAATACAGCTAAAAACAATTTATTGCTTGGGCATGCTTATTTTAATGTTTCGTTTTATGGTAATTCGTGGATGATGGTAAGTTATTATTGGTCTAAGGGTTTTGGATATGAAAGTAAAAGCGAGAATGAAAAAAAATATCAAAACGATAATTACTATTGTTTAACAATGGCTGAAAGTTATTATGAAAAAGCTTTAAAAATGGCTCAGGACAAAAATGAAAAAGCCTTAGCTAGTTTGATGATTTTTAAATGTAAATATGCTAAATATAAATCTACAGGCTTTAATTCTTATCAAATGAATTATTTTCCTGTATCTAATATGCAATATAGATATCCTCTTTTTTATGAATACTTTTATCCATATAATGACGATCGAAATTTTAAAGGAATTCAAGAGCTAATTAATTTCTATTCAGTTTATAAATCCACCGATACATTTAAGAAATATAATTGTCCTTTGTTGCGAGAATTTATTAATTAAAATAAAAAAAGCGTTCATAATTATGAACGCTTTTCATTTTATATAAATCTAAAAATTAGATAGCAGTAACAATAGCTAAGAAATCATCAGCTTTTAAAGCAGCACCTCCAATTAAACCACCGTCTACGTCTGGTTTAGAGAAGATTTCTTTAGCGTTTTCTGGTTTTACAGAACCACCGTATAAGATAGAAACTTCATCAGCGATTTCTGCTCCGAAAGCTTTACGGATAGTTTCTCTGATAAATTCGTGCATTTCTTGAGCTTGTTCTGGCGAAGCAGTTTCTCCAGTTCCGATAGCCCAAACTGGCTCATAAGCTAAAACAATTTTAGACCAAGATTCTTTAGCGATATGAAAAACACCATCACGTAATTGGTTTTCAACAATGTTGAAGTGATTTCCTGACTGACGGTCTTTTAATTCTTCTCCGAAGCAGAAGATTACTGTCATATCATGTTTTAAAGCTGTATCAACTTTGTCTGCGATTAAAGCATCTGTTTCGTGAAAAATAGCTCTACGCTCAGAGTGACCTAAGATTACTGTATTAACGCCAATGCTAGTTAACATATCTGCAGAAATTTCTCCTGTAAAAGCACCACCTTCAGCTTGGTGAACGTTTTGAGCAGAAACTCCAATAGTTGTGTTTTTTAATTTTGTAGCAGCAGCTTGTAAGTTTACAAAAGTTGGAGCCACAATTACTTGTGCATTTGTTTTTGCTGGAATTTTAGCAATTAATTCGTTTAATAATTCTTCAGTCTGTGCAGCGTTTTTATGCATTTTCCAGTTTCCTGCAACAATCGATTTTCTCATTTTGGTAGTTTTTATTATTCTTTTAATTTTTTGTTTTTAATATGTCTGAGACTTATTCATATTGTGTTTCTTTTACCTTCTCATTGATTTTATCAAAATCAGTTTCAATAGCGCGGTATAGTACAATAGTGCCAAATCTGTCAATAACAATATATCTTGGAATCCAATCTAAATCAATAGCTTTTCCGAAAACACCTTTCATACCATCATTCATCATAAAGTGATCTCCTTTTAATTCGTGTTTTTCAATTCCTGCCTTCCATTTGTCAGCTGTTTTATCGGCAGAAAGGAATAAATAAGATACATTTGGATTTGCAGCTTGCAATTCTTTTAGTTTTGGCATTGCTTTTACGCAATCTCCACACCAAGAAGCCCAAACTTCAATAACTAGATTTTTTCCTTTGTATTTTTTTAAAATGTCTTTAAAAGCAACTTGGCTTCCATCTGCGGCTAATAATTTTTCTGATAACGCTTCTTGTGAAAAACTTGTTTTCTGCGCTTTCTGTGCTTGGGAACAAGAAAATGTAATAAATGCAATAACGATTAGGGCTAATTGTTTCATATAAGTTTATAATTTAAATTTAATACTGAATTCACAAAGTTAAACAAACAAATGGAATGCCAATTGTAGATTAACAAAATTTGAAGAGTCCTTTATTTTGTAACAAAACAGCGTTTTTTGGTTGAAAAAAGTGTTTTGAAAACGTAATAGTTGGCTGGAAAATCATGTATTTTGTAGAAACACTTTCTCTAGAAATAGATAAAAAGCATTTTTTTTGTTTTGGAACGAAAAAAATGAAGCAAAAAAACGTCAGATTTCAAAAAAAAAAGCCTTCAACAAATTTAATTTTATTGACGGCTTTTTATCTTTTTTTGAAACTTAATTCAGCTCGTAATTTCCATTTGCCCATTTTTTGCTAGGAACAAGCCAATTGTCTGCAGCTTTGTACAAAAAACCATGTTTTAGACCTGTGTTAAGTTCAATTTCTTTAAAATGCTCTATTTTGCATTTCGAAGTTTCTTTTCTTTTCTTTTAATAGCAGAAACTCCGTAAATATCTGATTTTTCATAAATAGTTAAAATATTGCCACAGAAATTAATATCCGGAATCTCTTGAATATCAACATCTCTAAAGCACCCAATGAAAACAAAATTCACCTCTGGATTTGAAAGAAAAGTTGAAACAAATTGAGCAATGTAACCACCTTTTGAAGTTCCAATTACTGTAATATGATTGGGTGGAACTCCTTTTTTAATTAATGCTTTTACCTGTTTAGTAATCTTTTCTGCATAATCAATAGCGTTTGTGTTTTTCTTTCTTTTTTCGCTAAAAACAATAAAGTTATCTTTTCTATAAGATTCTAAAATCTCATTGTATTCTGCTTTACCATATTCTGGATGGGCTACATTTAGATAGTTTTCTTCTACAAATTTGTTATGAAAAAAGAAAATGTAACGTTGGTCCTTACTAGCAGTTTTTTCTTGGCTATAGCTGTTAAGATTTAATAGAAAACTCAAAATAAAAGTTAGAAAAAACTTTGAAAATTGTTTCATAAAAAGAATGGTTTTATCTGATTGTTTCAAACAAATATAAAAACAAAACGATCATTTTTATTATTTTTCCTACTTTCAATTTTAAGAAGATTATGTTTTAAAAAAAGCGCTAATTCACTCGAATTGGCGCTTAAATTTATATTTCTTACCTTACTTAACAATCTTTTGTAAAGCTAAAATTTCGTCAAAATAATCAGTCTTTAGTATTAATCAGAATTTTGTATACCCAAGTTGTATTATCTTTTTTCAATTCTGCATTTTTGATTTCTACAGATTTTATTACTACCGATGAGCATTCGCCTCCTGTTCTCTTTTCTGTGACAGCGTATATTTCGCAAACATTTTTGCCTTCAATAGTTATAGCATATTTAAGTGATTTTGACTCCCATCCTAAGCTGAAAGTGAGGCGGTTTAAATTGTCACTATTCACATAAGCAGATTCAATTACTTTGTTTTGATCTAAATCTGTAATAGTTACCTCTTTTTTAGAATCGAAAGTACCGTTTTCAAACAGGTTTTCTCCTGAATCTTTGTCTACAAATTCGACAGTAATAGTTGCTGGTCCAGTAGAACAGAGCACATCTGATCCACATCCCGTAGTAAAAATTAAAACTAGAAGTAATGAAATAGATAATAGTTTTTTCATGATTAGAATAAGCTTTTGGTTTGATCAAATGTAGGATTATTATTCGTAATATAAAAGATGGTTTTTGTATGAAAATAATTAGAATAAAAAAGCGCCAATAAACGTATTGTTTATTGGCGCTTTTGAAATTTATATTTTTAAATCATTATAATTTCAAATCATCTACATCATTATAATGCACTTTTTGAGCGATAGTTCCGTCATGTATAACTACAATACTTGGATTTGCTCTTTCAACTGTTTTTAAAGCAGTTCCATCGCAGAAATAGAAATCGATGTCTAGAGCATAGTCTTTTTTCGCTTTAGCAATTTCATCAGCTCCAGAAGCAGTCATTCCAATTACTTTGTAACCTTTTGCTTTTGCGTCTAAAGTAACTTTTGCTAATTTTTTCATTCCTTCTGGATTTGATAGATTCAAATCGTAAGTCACATAGATTAACAGTTTTGGTTCTTTTAATAATTCTTCTTTGTAATCAGAATCATCTTTTGTCATGGTAAAATCATGAATAGGAGGAACGTAACCTTCAGAGATTACTTTGTCTTTTCTGTCAACAAATACTGCTCCTTCAGGAATATTCATTAAATCTTTTTCAGTAAATTCTTTATCGACTCCGTTTACTTTATAAATAAAAATCATTTCTACAACTGATTTCGGAGCGCCTTCTGGAATTTCCATTCCTTTTTCGATGTTTGTTCCCACTTTATATGGACGGAAATCTTTGATTGGATTATGATTGATAACCCAAACCGCCATAAATACACATAAAATAATGCTGATTAAAGTGATAATGTTGGTAACCAATTTAGAAAATAAAGGTTTTACCAGTTTTTTGTTGATGAATAAAATCAAGATAAAGAATAGTAAAACAACATCTTTTGTGAACGATTGCCAAGGCGTCAAGTGTAAAGCATCTCCGAAACATCCGCAATCTTTAACCACATCAAAATAAGCAGAGTAGAAGGTAAGGAAAGTAAAGAAAATGATCAATAGTAATAAAGCCCAAATCGTTAGTTTTGATTTATAGCCAACCAACAGCATTACACCTAAAACTACTTCTAAGATCACTAAAAAGATCGCCAATCCTAAAGCCAATGGCTCTAAAAACGGCATATTGAAAACTGGTTCACTGAAATATTCAGCTAGTTTGTATGAGAATCCAACAGGATCGTTTAGTTTGATTAATCCAGAAATAATAAATAGGACACCGACAAATAATCGGGAAAATTGAGTAATGATGTTTTTCATAATGAATATTTAAAAATTCAAATTCCAAATTCCAAGTTTAGTATTGGAATTTGGAATTTAAAACTTGGAATTTTATTTAGTAATTGGGTTTAAGATTAAAGCAAAAACAGAGTAATTAATCATATCCTGATAATTAGCATCGATTCCTTCAGATACTATTGTTTTTCCTTTATTATCTTCAATTTGCTTAACGCGAAGAAGTTTCTGCAAAATCAAATCGGTTAAAGAACTCACGCGCATATCACGCCAAGCTTCGCCGTAATCATGATTTTTTGCTTCCATTAAGTCTTTGGTCAATTTTACTTTAGCATCGTATAATTCAGTTGCTTTTTCTACGTCAAGATCTGGCTGATCTACAACGCCAAGTTCTAACTGAATCAAAGCCATGATAGAATAATTGATGATTCCGATGAATTCTCCTTTTTCATCTTCATCAACTTTACGGACTTCATTTTCCTGCAAACTTCTAATTCGTTGTGCTTTTATGAAAATTTGATCTGTCAATGATGGCAATCTTAAAATTCTCCACGCACTGCCATAATCTTTCATTTTATTGATAAACAACGTACGGCAAACCGCGATAACATTATCAAACTCTTGGGAAGTATTCTTCATTTATATGCTGTATATTTGCTAAAATTTCTTCAAAAATAAGGATAATTTTTTAAGAGTTTCAAGTTTAAGGTTCGCTTTGTTTCAAGTTTTTTCTAAACAAAGTGTTAACGGACAACTTGAAATAGAAAAATGTTTCAAGTTTCAGGTTTCAAGTTTTACGTTCTAGAACTTGCGAAATCTGCATCAACTTGAAACGTGAAACCTGAAACAAAATAAAACAAGCAATGACAATTAATTGTAAAGGCGAACTTATAGATTTATCAATTCCTAAAGTAATGGGAATTCTCAATGTTACGCCAAATTCTTTCTTTGACGGAGGAAAATATAAAAACGAAGACGAAATTATTTTGCAAGTAGATAAAATGCTTTCTGAGGGCGCGACCTTTATTGATATTGGGGCATATTCTAGTAAACCAAGCGCTGAGTTTGTATCGGAACAAGAAGAAATTGACAGAATTGTTCCAGCAATTGAATTGATTTTAAAGCATTTTCCGAAGACTTTATTATCTATTGATACTTTTAGAGCTGAGGTTGCAAAAGCAAGTATAGAAAGTGGTGCGGCAATTATAAATGATATTGCGGCTGGAGAGTTGGATGATAAAATGTTTGATGTTATTGCAAAATATAATGTTCCGTACATTATGATGCACATGCGTGGAAATCCGCAGACAATGCAGAGCTTGATAGAATACGATGATATTATAAAAGAAATGCTGTTCTACTTTTCTGAAAAAGTAAAAAAAGCAAGAGCTTTAGGAATCAATGATTTGATTTTAGATCCAGGTTTCGGTTTTGCTAAAACAACCGATCAGAATTATGAAGTAATGCAGAAAATGGAACTTTTTAATATTTTGGAATTACCTGTTTTAGTCGGAATTTCTAGAAAATCAATGATTTATAAAACACTTGATATAACACCACAAGAAGCCTTAAACGGAACAACTTTTTTAAATACTATTGCATTGACGAAAGGTGCTAAAATTCTTCGTGTTCATGATGTGAAAGAAGCGGTGGAATGTGTTACTTTGTTCAATAAAATGAGTTTATAATAGCCAGTTTTGTCATTTCGACGAAGGAGACTCGAGCAACAGCGAACAGGCGAAGCAAATCTTCGTTGCTAAATCGACAAAGATTGGATTCCTGTTGGCGAGCTACTTGCGAAGATTTCTCCTTCGTCGAAATGACATACTTTATCTAATATGAATTATAAATTATGAAATACTTCACTTTAATTATCGCTTTATTTCTTTTTTCTTGCGGGAAAAAAGAAGACGTTTTATTACCAAAATCAAATGTTTCAATTGTAAAAGATGTACAAGATCATTCGCCAATTTACGTCTTTTTTAAAGTTGATGGAAAAGATACAATCGCCGATTTAAATCGAAAAAGTGCTATTATATCAACCAATTGGATTTTCAATATAGACAAACGATTGCCATTAAAAGTGGTAATTCCGCAGGTAATAAAAATGCAGGAAAAAAAACGTAACGAGAAAATGCATCAAAACGAAGAATCTGAAAACTATTATTCTTACGCAGATTCTATTGGAAAAAATCTAGCTTTTCTTCCTTTCACGAAAGTGTTTTACAAAATGGAAAGACCTGCCAATGGAAGTTTTGTGGTTTACTTTAAAAAAGGAAAAAAACAGGTCTTCATGGGAAATACAGAAATTAAAATATCAGAAATATTAAAGCATTTCTATAGTATAAAGTTTGAGAAAGTGCCAAATCTGGTATTTTTATTTGATAAGAACATGAGTTATGAAGAATACATTCAATATAAAATTTTACTACACAAACATGTGACTTACAATCTTGATAAGCTTCCGGTAGAATTTATTTTCTAAATACCTTGCGGTAAAACAAACGGTAAAATTTAAAAGCCTTTCTCTATTAAAAGAAAGGCTTTTTTTTGTGATTTAGTGATTAGTATCCACCACCACCGCCTCCGCCGCCTCCGCCAGAAGTGTCAGTTTTTGTCAGAGTACCGCTGATTTCGCCATTAGGATAAGCAGTAGTATGTAAATTAACGTAATAATGATTAGCCATCAGCTCAGTAATTTGTGCATCAGTTATAGAACCAGATACAGATATTGGAGAGGTAGAGACACTGGCATCAGGAAACGGAATAACAATTGTACCGTCTGCTGCATGTATATGTCCATGTATTGGCACTAATCCTGTAAAATTTACTTTAAGATCAAATGTTTTTGCAGTCTGATTTAATTTTAATGTAGCACTACCTGAAGCTGAAGAAGTCACACCTGCAACTGGGGTCAAATTAGCAGTAAATGTCACAATTACAGGTGGTGTGTAATTGTCGTCATACCCATTAGAACAAGAAGTTCCAATTAAAAGCAAAAGTAGGATTGCCGAAAGTTGAAATAAAGATTTCATAATTATATGCTTTTAGGTTAGAAATAAGGTCAAAAAACTATAATTATTAAATTTTATTAAGATTTAATAAATCACTATAAATTTACGATTTTATTTTTGTTTTAAGGTTTAAAATGTTGATTATTAAATTTTTATGAATTTTAGAGGCTGTAGATTTTTAAATTTGAAATCTAAAGATAAAAAGAGACTTATTGATGATGATAAGGTTCATTTCGTAAAATAGTAAATCCGCGGTACAATTGTTCGATAAAAAACAAACGAACCATTTGGTGCGAAAACGTCATTAATGAAAGCGAAACTTTTCCCTGGGCTTTTTTATAAACCGTTTCAGAAAATCCGTAAGGACCGCCAATTACGAAAACCAAAGTTTTTACACCAGAATTCATTTTCTTTTGCAACTCTTCAGAAAAGCCTACACTTGAGAAAGTTTTTCCATTTTCATCCAATAAAATTAATTGATCGGTGGCAGAAAGTTTTGAAAGAATCAATTCGCCTTCCTTTTCTTTTTGCTGGCTTTCAGATAAGTTTTTTACGTTTTTGATGTCTGGAATAATTTCCAATTCAAATTTGATGTAGAAAGACAAACGTTTGGTGTAATCGTCAATCAAAGTTTGAAGCGATTTGTTATCTGTTTTGCCTATAGCTATAAGTTTGATATTCATTGTTTTTTCTTTTAGCCACAGATTTCACAGATTAAAAGGATTTTTAAATTGAGAATAATTTAATCTGTGTAAATCTGTGAAACCCGTGGCAAATAAAATCTATTTTTTATTTTCAAAAACCGTTTCAAAATGTTCTACAATTGGAAAAGGTTCGTAATAGTGATGTAAAATCTTTTTCCATTCCAAATATGCTTCAGAAGCTCTAAAACCTACTGTATGATCTTCAAGTGTATTCCAATCGACCAACAAAAGATATTTATTTTCGACTTCTAGACACTTTTCTAATCGATGTCCTAAATAACCTTCAATTGAAGAAATGTATTGACTTGCTTTTGCAAAATCAGCTTCAAATTGATTGGCTAATTCTGGTTTTACATAAAGAAATGCTGCTTCTAGGATCATAATCTTATTTTTTTGCACGCAGATTTTACAGATTTGAGCAGATTTAATTTTTTAGATAAAAATCTGGACAAATCAGCTTAAATCTGTAAAATCTGCGTGAAATTAAATATTAGTTTTTAGAAAATTTCGATTCAAAAGTTTTAAAACGATTATCTAAATCTTTAATTAATTGTTTTTTTACCGATGCATCTTGAATGAAACTATAATTAATACTGTTGTAAACATACTTTTTGATTGTTTCGTAGTTTACATCAGGATATCTTTTTGCTAGTAAAACATATTGCTCTGTCATACTGCTTCTTAAAATTCCTGCATCGTCTGTGCTGATAACAATTGGTACATTAAATTCTTTGTAAAGTGTAAAAGGATGTCTGTTCTCTTTTACTTTTAAAATGAATTCATTACTCACCAAATTGATTTCAATCGGAATATTGTTTTTAGACATATATTTCAACAAATCATACGAATTAGCTTCATAAGCAATATCCACTCCGTGACCAATTCTGTTGGCACCTGCCACATAAATTGCATCGTTGATATGCCACGTTAATTCTTCTGGTTGAACCAAACCTAAAGTCAATTCACCTGCATGCAGTGTGTATTTTACATCTGGAAATTTAGAGTGGCAGTATTTAAACATTACCATGTGTAGCCAGTAATCCTTCATAGAATTTTCACCATGTTCTGGAGAAACTATATTTACACCAGCAGTTAGTTTGCTTTCGCTTGACGAAATAAAAGCAATAATAAGATTCTTAAATAAGTCTACAGGTTCCATAAAACGAAGCACAAAATTTTGATAACGCATTGTGAATTTTTCGTCATCCATTTTCAAATCTTTATGCAGTTTGGTAATGAAGTTATTATTGAAATCTTCGGCATATTTTTTAGCGTCTTTTTTCTGAAGCGATTTATACAATTCGTCTAAAAGTTTCAAAACTGCTTTTTCATCTTTTTGTTCTGCAGCCTGGCGAAGTTTTGTGTTGAAATCAGTTAAATCAGAGACATTCATATCGCACGGAATTGTTGATAATTGTGTTTCGATATACGTTACATTTTCGGCAATGGCACGCTTTTTTAATTCTAACATTCCTTCTGCAAAATGACCTTGAATTGTAGGCTCAAATTTCATAAAAGAATCAAAGAACTGATCGTCAGACGGAACGGAACCATTATAATCTTTAACAGACCAAGTCTGCATAATTTGCTGCTCGTAATATTCTAATTTTCCTTTGTTTTTAAGAGACGAAAAGTTTTCCCAGTTTCCGTTTGCAGGTTTGGTTTTTGAAACCGCCATTGTTTCTAGGTTCAAATAAAAGTCTTCTGCAATAGCTCTTTCTAAAAGAGGTTCTGCATAAACTGATCCTGAAAAATGGTGGTGTAAATCGCCTCCTTTTGGCATTTGTTGAAAGAAAGCTGTTAAGAGAGCTTCATTATTTCTGATTTTTTCTAAATAACTCTCAGCCGATTGAGAAAAGCCGATTTGTGCTATAAAAATACAGAAAAGCGTAATTATCCTTGTCATACTCTAAGTTTAAATTACGCGCAAATATAGGAATTTCCGCGGAAATTTGAAAACCGAATTTCATTGTGTTGAATTTTTACCGCAAAGAGCGCTAAGATTTATCGCAAAGTTCGCAAGGTTTTATTCCAAGCTTAACTTTATAAAAGTACAAAGTTTGCAAAGCTTTATCTAAAAAAACTTTGCGAACTTTGCGTTATTCTTTGTGTGCTTTGCGGTAAAAAAAAACTTAGAACCTTAGCATCTTAGAACCTTTAAGAGAAAAGTACATCATGTATTTCAGGAACCTTATCAAAAACGCTTTTAGCAAAAGGACAAAGCGGAATAATTTTTAAGTTGTTTGCTCTTGCATAATCTACTGCTGCCATAACAAGCTTTTTACCCACACCTTTTCCGTTAAAATCAGGACTTACTTCAGTGTGGTCAATAATGAATTTAGAATCTCCTGCCCAAGTGTAAGTCATTTTTCCTGCTTCTTTTCCGTCTTTTACGGCTTCAAAATAGCCTCTTCTTGTATCGTTTATTTGTTGAATTTCCATGATAATTATATTAGTGTGGTTTTGATTTCGATTGCATGTGTCAATGTTTTATGTATCGGACAGCTGTTTGCAATCGTTTCTAATCTTTGTCTTTGCGTTTCGTCTACTTCTCCTATTACTTCAATTTTTCTGGTAAATGAGGTGCAATTTCTCTCTGAATCTCTTTCAAAATCAATCTTGATATTGATTTCTTCGACGTTCCATTGCTTACGATTAATGTACATTCGTAAAGTAATCAAAGTGCAAGAAGCCAATGATGAAGCTAAAAGTTCTGTTGGATTCAAACCTAAGTTTTTGCCTCCTAATTGCTGAGGTTCATCAGAAATTAAGACATTTCCGCTGGCAGATGTGATTTCCGTTCGATACAAACGGGTGTCTATTTTTGCTGAAACTGTATCCATAATTATTTGATTCTTGGTTCTGGCAATGGAACAAATTCGGTTTCGCCTGGAACTTTCGGAAAAGTTTGAGCTGTCCAGTCCTGTTTTGCTTTTTCGATGAGGTTTTTATCAGAAGAAACAAAGTTCCAAAAGATAAAATGTTCTTCAGGAAATGGTTGGCCACCAAAGATATAAACAGTTGAATTTGCAGCAATTTCGAATTCGCAAAGAGAACTTTCTGTAGTAATCAAGATTTGTCTTGGATCGTAAGTATGTTCGCCATTTTTAATGCTTCCATCTAAAATATATAAACCGCTTTCGCCAAATAAATGATGCCCGATATTGATTTTTTTCGCTTCTTTGCTTTTAATTTCAATAAAGTACAATGGGCTATAAACAGGAACTGGTGATTTTCTACCAAAAGCTTCTCCTGCAATTAGTTTAAAAGAAACACCGTCTTCTTCCCAAGCTGGAATATCATCAGCTTCAACATGCGTAAAATTAGGATCCATTTGTTCCAATTCTTTTGGAAGCGCAACCCAAATCTGTAATCCATGAAGCATTTTATCTGTATGCCTTAAATATTCTGGAGTTCTTTCAGAGTGAACGATTCCTTTTCCAGCGGTCATCCAGTTTACAGCGCCTGGTTTTATTTCTAATTCTGTTCCTAAACTGTCACGGTGCATAATGCTTCCTTCAAACAAAAAAGTTAGCGTTGAAAGTCCGATATGCGGGTGCGGAGGAACATCCATATTTTCATGATCACTTAGATGTGCAGGTCCCATATGATCGATAAAAACAAATGGTCCGACAGCTCTTTTTTCGCGGAAAGGCAATAATCTACCTACCATAAAATTGCCAATATTGGCAGCGCGTTCTTCGATAATTAAACTGATATTTGACATGTGGTATTATTTGATTTGAAAACAAAATTACAGTTGTGATAGAAATCTGTAACTTAATTTAGATTAAGAAATGTTGTTTTTTGTATTATCTATAAAAGTAAGGAAAATGTATGTTTTTTCAAATTAGTTTATTTGTCACGTTTTGTTGTCATTTCGACGAAGGAGAAATCTTCGCAAGAAACTCTACAAAGATTGGGTTTTCGTTGCGGAGCTACTCGTGGAGATTTCTCCTTCGTCGAAATGACAAACTAAACGGTTAAAGCGTTAGATGAATTAAAAATGTGTTTTTAATCAACCAACTCAAACTCTAAAACTTCACTTTCAGTTCCATTAATTATAATAGACAATTGATGTTTTCCTGTATGAAAAACACGAGTCGTAATCAATTTAAAAGACTGGTTTCTTTCAATCTTAGTTAGTTGATTTGGATGATAAATTTTTTCGCTGATTTTGAAGACTTTTTTCGCCAAATGCCCTTTTGATTTTTTATAATGAACAGCGTATTCTAAACGAACTGTTTTTGGTTCTTCGTTTTTATTATTCAAGTGAAAATGAAACTGAAGATAATCTCCAATTTTTACAGTTGGTGTTTTGATTTCGAAAGACGAAAGCTTAATATTTGTGCTTTCTAAACCATAATGGCTTAAAATTTCAGGATGACCTTGTTTCAATAAAGTTCTTGAGCCATGTTTGATAATTCCATCAGTTTCTTTGCTTTGGTTTTTCCATTTCGATGCAATTTCTAATACAATTTGGGGATTATCTTTGGCGATATCATTTAAATTATTTGCAACGCTTCTTCGGACATATTCTGATGGATCATTTTTTAAATTCTCTAAAATTGGAAGAATAGAAGAGGGATCTTTCTTCAAAAACGGAATCGCCATCGCCCACGGTAATCTCGGGCGCGAACCTTCACTTGCTAAACGACGCACATGATGATTTTCGTGTAGAGACCATTTTATCATTTCGCCAATCATTTTTTCTTTGTATTTTAAAATAAAAGGACGAACGGCAAATTCACAGCTTATAAATTGAGTTATAGAAACAAAAGCTTTCTTCGAAGTTTCTAAATCGTTTAAACCATACATTTCGAGATAATCGGCAAAGAAAATGAAAGCCAAATTGCTGTCTGTGAAGTTGTTTTTCTTTAGGTTTTCTATGATTTTATCAATTAAAACAACGGCTTCAGGGAAATTTTGAGGCATAAACTGATGAAAAACAACTGTTGTATGTTTCATTCTTTCTTTCCATTCTTTTTGAGCAAAATCGCCTTCGTAAATTGCTTCAATAAATTTATGTTTGTTGAATGCTGGATATACTTCGGCAACAGCTTGACTAAATTTTTCGTAAAAAGAAACGGAGTAAATGTCTTTAATTAATCCCATAGTTTTGTTTGATTGAATTTCAAAGATATTTAATTGAATACTTATTATTATACTAAGTTTTGTTAAGAATTGTAACTTTATTTTTCTGAATATCTTAATGGTTAAAAAAGAGATATTTAATGTTTTGTATAATTTTTCATGTTGTAGGAACTTTCAAATCCATAAAATATATCCTAATTTAGCATTATTATTAAAAACAGAAAAATGATAAGTGAAGCTCAATTTCAAGCAGAATTACAACTTTTAATCAGTAATGCCATTAGAGAAGATGTGGGACAAGGCGATTACAGTTCGCTGGCTTGTATTCCAGATACTGCTCATGGTAAGGCAAAACTATTGGTAAAAGATCAAGGAATCATTGCCGGAGTTGAACTTGCCAAAATGATATTTGAACATGTAGATCCAAAACTAAAAGTGAAAACTTTTATAGAGGACGGAACACGTGTGGAATATGGTGAAATCGTTTTTGAAGTTTCTGGAAGTTCGCAATCTATTTTGAAAGCCGAAAGGGTAGTTTTGAATACGATGCAGAGAATGTCAGCGATTGCTACAAAAACAAACCATTTAATGGGGCTTTTGGAAGGAACAAATGCTAAAATATTAGATACTCGTAAAACGACTCCAAATTTTAGAGTTGCAGAAAAATGGGCTGTAAAAATTGGCGGAGGTGAGAATCATCGTTATGCTTTATATGATATGATTATGCTAAAAGACAATCATATTGATTTTGCAGGCGGTATCACTCGTGCAATTTCTAAAACAAAAGAGTATTTGAAAGAAAATAATCTTGATCTTAAAATTATTGTTGAAGCTCGTAATCTGGATGAAATCAGAGAGATTTTATTGAGCGATGGAGTTCATAGAATTCTGATAGATAACTTTAATTATGAAGATACGAAAACGGCAGTAAATTTGATTGGTTCAAAATGTCAGACAGAATCTTCAGGAAATATCAGCGAAAAAACAGTTCGCGAGTATGCTTTGTGTGGCGTAAATTATATTTCATCTGGCGCTTTAACGCATTCTGTATATAATATGGATTTGAGCTTGAAAGCTTTTTAATGGAGTTATGAATTTTGAATTGTAAGTTATGAGTTTGATTTTATAATATTTGCTTAAAGAATGTAAAATCTGAACTCTAAAATCTAAAATCAAAAAATATGTCGCAAGAGATAGAAGATCGGATTGAGAAACTGCCTGTGGTGCGGTCATTAGCCCGACTTTTGAAGAAAATAAAACTGCCTTGGCTGGAAGGATTTTCATTGTACGATTTGCTGGAAATGTATACCATCGGAATTATTGATGGTGCTTTTTCGTATCATGCAAGTGCTGTTTCTTTTAGTTTTTTTATGGCATTATTTCCTTTTGCTCTATTTATTCTAAACTTAATCCCATTTATTCCGATAGATAATTTTCAGGAAGATTTCCTGCAGTTTGTGCAGCAAAGCGTTCCTCCAAACACGTTTGACGCAATTAGTAAAATTATCAGCGATATCTTAAATAATAGTCACTCAGGATTATTATCATCTGGATTTTTGCTTTCGATTTTTTTAATGGCAAATGGAATTAATGGAATTTTAAGCGGTTTTGAATCCTCAAAACACGTTTTTGACAAACGCGGATTTTTGCATCAATATTTGGTTGCTTTGGCTATTTCGCTTGTAATGACTATAATTTTATTTGTTACGGTGGCAACAATTGTCGTTTTTGAGGTTTTTATTCAAAAAACAATCATTCAAGATGTGTTGAGCGACCGAATTCCTCTGATTATTTTAGGACGATATTTATTCGTTATCTTAATGATTTTGATAACATCTTCAATATTATTGCGTTATGGTACAAAACAGTATAACAAAGTGCCTTTTATTAGCATTGGTTCTGTTTTTACAACGGTCTTAATTGTTATATCTTCGTTCTTTTTTGGAATTTGGGTTATAAAATTTTCAAAATACAACGAACTTTATGGTTCAATTGGGACATTATTAATTCTAATGTTTTATATTTGGATAAACTGTATGATTCTGCTTTTAGGGTTCGAATTGAATGCTTCTATCAGAAAATTAAAACAAAAAAAAGAAAAATAATATGAAAAATTTGATGCTAACTATCGGAGTGTTCTTCTTTGCCCTAACCATGCAAAGTCAAAGTGTAATTGGAAAATGGAAGACAATCGACGATGAAACTGGTGAAGCAAAATCTATTGTAGAGATTTATGAGAAATCTGGAAAAATATATGGCAAGATTGTAGATATACTTCGCGAAAGCCACAAAAAAGATGTATGTGTGAAATGTGAAGGTGCTGAAAAGAATAAACCAATTTTAGGAATGGTCATTATAAACGGACTTAAAAAAGATGATTCTGAATATAATGGAGGAACAATCTTGGATCCGACAAGTGGTAAAAAATACAAATGTTATGTTACTTTAGAATCTGCAGATAAATTGAAACTTCGTGGTTATGTTGGAATTTCTTTAATGGGAAGAACGCAATACTGGACGAGAGTCAAAAATTAATTAAAATCTAATGCGAAAATTAGCGTCGATAATTTTATTCTTAGTTGCAGTTTCAAATAGTTTTGGACAATCTAAGAATTCACCATTACAAATAAGTCATCTTACGGGTGACTTTTATGTTTATAAAACGTTTCATGATTATAATGGAACGCTAATTTCTGCCAATGCCATGTATGTCGTTACAGACAAAGGCGTTGTACTTTTTGATGCCCCTTGGGATAAAACGCAGTTTCAGCCTTTGCTTGATAGTATAAAAGCAAAACACAATAAAGAAGTTGTTATGCTTTTTGGCACGCATTCTCATGAAGATCGTGCGGGCGGATTTGATTTTTATAGAAAAAAAGGAATTAAAACCTATTCAATTAAATTAACTGACGAGATTCTAAAAAACAAGAATGAGCCAAGAGCTGAGTTTATAATTCCAACTGATACTACTTTTACGGTTGGGCAATATAAATTTGAAGTCTATTATCCAGGAAAAGGACATGCGCCAGACAACATTGTAGCTTGGTTTGCTAAAGAGAAAGTTCTTTATGGCGGATGTTTTATAAAAAGTGAAGAAGCAAAAGATTTGGGATATTTAGGAGACGCTGATATTAAAGAATGGGAGAAATCAATAAAAAGAGTTCAGTCAAAATTTAAAAATCCAAAGTATGTAATTCCGGGACATGATGGAGGAACAACCAATAAATCTATAAATCATACTTTGAAGCTGATTCAGGATTATAATCTTTCAAAAAACGCTTCGCTTAAAACTGGCCAAAAATAATTACTGGCTTATAAAAAATCATGCATTTCATCGAAGTCATTTTACCGCTTTCTTTAGCAAAGACATTTACTTATCGAATTTCTGAAGCTGAATTTCATTTCATTAAAAAAGGAATGCGCGTTGCTGTGCCATTTGGTAAAAGCAAAATATATACTGGACTTGTTTTAGATGTCCATGAAAATGCTCCAACTCTATATGAAGCGAAAGAAATTCATCAGATTTTAGATGAAAAACCAATTGCGACCGAAATCCAGATTAAACACTGGCTTTGGATTGCGGATTATTATATGTGTGGCATTGGAGATGTGTATCGTGGAGCATTTCCAAGCGGATTATTGCTGGAAAGTGAAACCATTATTTCGCATAAACCAGATGTTGTCGTAAACGATAGTGAACTTTCTGATGATGAGTTTTTAATTTATGAAGCTTTGCACCATCAGAGTTCGTTAAAGGTTCAGGAAATTACTTCGATTTTAAATAAAAAAAATATACTTCCGATTCTGCAAAAACTGATTGCGAAGGATATTATTTTTTTAGATGAAGAAATAAAAGAAACATACAAACCAAAATTGGTTCGATATGTAAAATTACATTCCAAATATGAATCTGATAATGGTTTGGAAGAATTGCTGATGGTGTTGAAGAATGCTACTAAACAAAAAGAAATTGTTTTGGCATATTTTCAAATTAGCGCATCAGAGAAGAAGCCAATTACAGTAAAGAAGCTTACAGAAGTCTCAAACGCAGGGTCGGCGGCGATAAAATCATTAGTTGAAAAAGAAATATTTGAAGAATATTATTTACAGCATGATCGTGTTACGTTTGATGGGGAGAAATCAGATAAAGAACTGCATTTAAGTGAAGCCCAAGAAAATGCTTTTTCAGGAATTAAGAATAGTTTTTTGGAGAAAGAAGTGTGTCTGCTTCATGGTGTAACTTCGAGCGGAAAAACTGAAATTTATATTAAGTTAATCGAAGAATATCTGCAGACAGGAAAACAGGTTTTGTATTTGCTTCCCGAAATTGCTCTTACTACTCAGTTGGTTTCGAGACTGCGTCTTCATTTTGGAGATAAAGTGGCTGTTTTTCATTCTAAATATAGTAATAATGAAAGGGTTGAGGTTTGGAGGCAAACGCTAGAAAACTCTCCAAAAGCTCAAATTGTAATTGGAGCGAGATCGGCTTTGTTTTTACCTTTTAATGATTTAGGATTACTTATTGTTGATGAAGAGCATGAGCAGACTTTTAAACAAACAGATCCTGCACCAAGATACCACGCTAGAGATGCGGCAATTGTTTTGGCTAATTTTCATAAAGCTAAAGTATTGTTGGGTTCGGCAACGCCTAGTATTGAAACCTATTTTAATACGCAAAATAATAAGTACGGATTAGTAACGCTTTCTGAGCGTTATAAAAATGTCCGCTTGCCTGAAGTGATTTTGGTTGATATAAAAGACAAGCATTTCAGAAAAAGAATGACAGGGCATTTTAGCGATCTTTTAATTGAAGAAATAGCTGAATCGTTGTCGTTGGGTGAACAGGTAATCCTGTTTCAAAATAGAAGAGGATATTCGCCTATAATTGAATGTTTGACTTGCGGACATGTTCCGCATTGTCAACAGTGCGATGTGAGTTTGACTTATCATAAACATAAAAACCAGCTTCGCTGTCATTATTGCGGTTATTCAATTGCAAAACCTACTAATTGCCATAACTGTTCGAGTATAGATTTAACCACAAAAGGATTTGGAACAGAGCAAATAGAGCAGGAGTTATCGTCACTTTTTCCTAAAGCGAAAACGGCTAGAATGGATCAAGATACCACGAGAGGTAAATTTGGTTTTGAGAAAATAATTGATACATTTAAAAATCGCGAGATTGATATTTTAGTCGGCACACAAATGCTGGCTAAAGGACTTGATTTTGATAATGTAGGTTTGGTTGGGATTATGAATGCCGACAATATGCTGCATCATCCCGATTTTAGGGCTTTTGAACGTAGTTTTCAAATGATGACACAAGTTGCGGGAAGAGCAGGAAGATCAGAAAAACAGGGGAAAGTTGTTATTCAGACTTATAATCCAAATCATAATACAATTCAGCAGGTTACAGACCATAATTATATAGGTATGTACAAAGAGCAATTGTATGATAGGCAAATTTATAGATATCCGCCATATTTCAGGATTATAAAGCTTACGCTAAAGCACAAAGATTTTGATAAGCTAAAAGAAGGAGCGATGTGGTTATATCAGGTTTTGAGCCAGAATTTGGGAATGCCGGTTTTAGGGCCAGAAGAGCCTGCAATAAGCAGAATACGAAATGAATATATTAGAACTATCTTGATTAAGATTCCGCAAAACCTTCATTTAGGGAATACAAAAAAAACTATTCAGAAAATGCTGAATAGTTTTGAAGCTGTTGCTCAATACAGAGCTATAAAAGTTGTGATTAATGTAGATTTCTATTAAACAGCAATTAAATTAAGAAGAAGTTGAAAGTGCTTTTACTAAGTCCTCTTTTTTATTTCTGCTTAAAGGTATTTTAGTAATTCCTATTTCGGCAAATTTACTGTTAAAGCGCTCGACCTTATCTATATTAATGATATACGATTTGTGAACACGAATAAATTTGTCTTTTGATAGATCATTTTCAAAAGATTTCATAGTAGAAAGAACCAGATTGCTGTCATCTTCAGTTACTACTCTTACGTAATCTCCAAAAGCTTCAATCCATTTTATTTTTGAAGTAAAGATTTTAAGTTTTTTTAGATTACTTTTGATGAATATATGTTCGCCTTCTTCTTCTTTGATGTCTTTTTTGAGCAGATGCATATCGATTGCCCTTTTTACAGAGGCGTTAAAACGATCCACTGCAATTGGTTTTTGAAGATAGTCGGTAGCATCATAGTCGAAAGCTTTTAGGGCATATTCGGCTTTAGAAGTGATAAATATAATCTGCGGTTTTGATTTTAATCCGTCAAGGAAATCAAAGCCGTTAATTACTGGCATTTCTATGTCAAGAAATATTAAATCGATATTATTTAATGAGATACAACTTTTTGCTTCAATTGCATTAGAAAAATCCCCGATTAAATGCAAGCCTGGGTGA
>Ga0308157_10002801_pt1 | contig 27196 bp, 24 predicted proteins | sample PhyBR1_FD_201035 | JGI IMG/M metagenome (GOLD analysis project Ga0308157, IMG submission 201035) | Phyllosphere microbial communities from UC Gill Tract Community Farm, Albany, California, United States - DLSLB.R1 | ecosystem: Host-associated > Plants > Phyllosphere > Unclassified | place: USA...
GCGTTGCGGGGTTGTTCGACAGAGTCGGGGTGACAGGATTCGAACCTGCGACCTCACGCTCCCAAAGCGCGCGCTCTAGCCAAGCTGAGCTACACCCCGATTAGCAGTGAACAGTCTAACCCGAGTTATCCTGTATCCACTAATCGTTTGTGATGCTTACTAGTTACCTTTGACGGTCTTTAGTGATCACAAGATCTAAATTATATTTAGCTCTCAATTTTTTATGTCCAGAGATCCTAAGATTTCAGTACATAAAGTCGGGGTGACAGGATTCGAACCTGCGACCTCACGCTCCCAAAGCGCGCGCTCTAGCCAAGCTGAGCTACACCCCGATTAGTCAACGATTCACTGATTTTCGCAGCGATCACGTCTAACCGTTAGTTGGCGAATCTGATGAATTATTACTAACCCTCAGTTTCATTGAATCCAATTTCTTGGATCCTTACTATGGTCAAATTCCTTTGATCCATATTGTCGGGGTGACAGGATTCGAACCTGCGACCTCACGCTCCCAAAGCGCGCGCTCTAGCCAAGCTGAGCTACACCCCGATAAAGTTCGGAAAACCTTACTTCATCTGGACATTTCGTCCTGCGAACATCTGGGGAATCATTTGTTTCCCGTGCTGATCACAAGAAACTAAGTTACACGGGTTCGAACCAAAAGCAAAATCGAGTGTTCGTCATGTCTTTGCTCCAAAGGAGCAAAATTCCGCGAAATTCCGGTAATCACACGCTTGATTTGGGCTGCTTTGAAGTTATACGTGAGTTGAATAACAGGAATATTCCAATATTCGCACGCTGGTGCCTCGTGATTGGATGAGCGTGGCCATGAACATCGTGCGAGTGCACGGCCTCGTGCCGCAAAATTTTCGTCAGGGTCTTTGGCGAGCGCCTAACAGCATTTCTGCGACGAGGACTCATCAGCAACAAAAGTAAAGGTTCAGCACCGACCAGGGCGCAAAGAACCCCAGTTACGACGAAAAGACCCCGCTAAGCGGAGTCTTCTCTTTTGGAGGGGATGACGGGAATCGAACCCGCGTAATCAGTTTGGAAGACTGAGGCTTTACCATTAAGCTACATCCCCGTATCGAAGCTTCTGCGCTTCGAACAAGATCGAGTCTAGACCATAAAAGATGCGCTTTGCAAATCGGCCATTCCCCGCCTCACTTGGAGCCTCTCAATTAGCACCAAGAAATAGCAACTCAAAGCAACACACGCCGATGAATCTGAGAAAAACTATTTCGTTGGTCTCAATTTCTCCCGCTATCGCCTATTTACCTTTTTTGGTGAGGTAGCTTCTGGCACTTTGGACACCAATAAAGTTTTCTTGCTGCTACTTCCGCCATCGAAATTTGTCCCGAGCAACGGCGACAGCCCATTCCTTGACGCTGATAGACGTAGTAGGCGTTGTCAGGCCACACTGGCAACCATTCCTGACGGTCTTCAGGCAAAGTCGTGATGATCTTTCCATCGCGGACTCCATCTTCCATGACCGAGACAATATCCAGCCAGAGGCTCTTGGCCTTCTGTGCAGAAAGTTGGTTCGCGGGAAGTTCGGGTGAGATTCGATTGCGAAAGAGAGCTTCGGCCCGATAAATATTGCCGACGCCACTAATGACACTTTGGTTCATTAGGGTCGTTCCAATGGCAGCTTTGGTACGAGTCAGGTTCCTTCGAAACTCTTTATAGCCTGCTTCTAGAGCCGCCTGTGATGCATCGGTGCTCGATTGAGTCCTCGAAGATCTAAACTCAATTGCAGCGGGCTCTAATGGATCTGGACCTAATTTACTTAGTTGGACCTGCACTTGGTCGAAGTCCAATACTTCGCAGGCAGTCGGTCCACGCAGATCGGCCCAGCCATGTTCTGAGACTATACGTGCTCGGACAGCACCGACAGGCTCAGGTGGTCCAGCATAATCAGCAGGGGCTTCGTCACCTGATACCTCCTTCTCTCCGATCTTGCGTGGAGCTCCAATGGACGAAGCACCAACAAAGTGGCTGTCCCCTCCAAAGCTGAATGCTCCGTAGAGTCCAAGATGAACGCGGAGGTACAGGTCGTTGGAAAACCTACAAAAAAGCTGTTTGCCCTTTGCAAATGCCAAGTCAAGTTGCTCGCCGTCTATACGTTCAGCATCTACGCTAAATCGTCCTTGTGGCGATGAAATTCGAACCACTTGCCCGCCAAAGACGTCGTCAATTTGGCGGGCAAGGCGGTGAAGGGAATGTCCTTCAGGCACGATTAGTCGATAACCTCGCCAGTAGTCTCATAGGTTGCAATCTTGCCGATACGGCGCACGTGACGCTCTGCCTCGCTGAAAGGCTCAGCCAAAAATGCCTCGATAAGTTCCGCGGCCTCTTCAACCGAGTGCTGACGTCCGCCAACAGCGATGACATTGGCATCGTTATGCTCGCGGGCAAGCTTCGCGGTATCCATGTTCCAGGCGAGGGCCGCACGAATGCCTTCAACTTTATTTGCGGCGATCTGCTCTCCGTTGCCCGAGCCTCCCAGTACAATTCCTAGTGCGTCCACCCCTGCTCGCTGATCCGCTACGACAGCCTTAGCAGCATTGATGCAGAAGGCTGGGTAGTCATCTTCCGGATCATAGGACTTCGGACCATGGTTCACCATGTCGTAGCCCTTGGCGGTCAGGTGTTTCACCAAGTAATCACTCAACTCGAGTCCGGCATGGTCTGTGGCGATATGCACGCGCATTATCTTTAGCCTCATATATCTGGGAGGGGGCAAATACTTTCTCATCTAGCTTAGCGATTACGAGTGAACCAATCGTCATATTGAGCCAGCTAGACGGTATTTTTACGGATCCGCACTGTGCCAGAAGACCTAAAGCGCCATGTTTTCAGTGCAAATCTAAAAATTGAGTAAATTGATCCCTGAGATGACTTGCTTTACACCCCGCTCCCGGTGACACAATATACAAATATTCAATATCCGTTTCACAACTGATTCGGGTATACGCCTCATGAAGAACTGGAGACCCCATGCCAGGAATGAACCTCACTCGCGACGAGGCTTCAACTCGCGCAGACCTGATCAATGTTGATAGCTATGAGGTGATCCTGGATCTTACCCGCGGCGAGCGAGTGTTTACCTCTCAAACCACCGTACGTTTCAGCGCCGTCGAGGGTTCATCCACATTCATTGATGCAGTGACTGACTCGGTCCGTTCAATCACACTCAATGGCGTTGCTCTAGACCCAGCAGAAGTCTCCGATGGCATCCGAATTCAGCTACCGAACCTTGCTTCGGAAAATACCTTGTCAATTGATGCCGACGCGCTGTATATGAATACCGGCGAGGGTCTTCACCGTTTCGTGGATCCGGTTGATAACGAGGTTTACCTATACACGCAGTTTGAAGTGGCAGATTGCCGTCGAATGTTTGCTGTTTTTGAGCAGCCAGATCTCAAAGCAACCTTCCAATTCACGGTGACAGCCCCCAAGTATTGGAATGTTATTTCCAATGCTCCAACCCCTGCGCCCTCCGAACAGGGCGAGGCTGCTACCTGGTCGTTTGCACCTACGGAGCGCATTTCGTGCTACATCACCGCGTTGATTGCCGGACCATACCAGGTAGCCCGTGATTCGCTCGTTTCTTCCAGCGGTCGAACCGTCGAGCTTGGTGTCTTCGTCCGTGCGTCAATGATGGAATACCTAGATGTTGAAAATATCGTGACCATCACGCGTCAGGGCTTCGAGTTCTATGAAAAGAACTTCGGTGTCCCCTACCCCTTCGAAAAGTACGACCAGCTCTTCGTGCCTGAGTTTAATGCCGGCGCGATGGAAAATGCGGGTGCGGTAACTTTCCTCGAAGAATACGTGTTCCGCTCCCGCCCGACCGGTGCCATGATTGAACGCCGCGCCATCACCATTTTGCATGAACTTGCCCACATGTGGTTCGGCGATCTTGTCACCATGAAGTGGTGGAACGATCTGTGGCTCAACGAATCTTTCGCTGAATTCATGTCTACCCTGGCCGCCGCACAGAACACCGAATTCACCGGCGCCTGGACGACATTCAACTCGCTCGAGAAGAACTGGGCCTACCGTCAGGATCAGCTGCCTTCGACGCACCCCATCGTGGCACCGATTAATGACCTCGAAGACGTTGAAGTTAACTTCGATGGGATCACCTACGCCAAGGGCGCCAGCGTGCTACGTCAGCTCGTAGCTTTCGTCGGCCAGGAAGAATTCATGGCTGGTGTTCGCGAGTACTTTGCCAAGCATGCATGGTCCAACACCGAACTGCCGGATCTGCTTCGCGAATTGGAGGCCTCCAGCGGTCGTGATCTGAGCGGTTGGGGCGCGCAGTGGCTTGAAACTGCCGGAGTGAATACTCTCACCGCTGACATCAACACCGATGACGCAGGAATCATCACCTCCTTCATCATTCGCCAGTCAGCTGTTGCTGAATACCCAACTATTCGGCAGCATCGTCTAGCCGTCGGTTTCTACAGCCTCGATGATGCCGGCACTCTACAACGAGTCCACCGTGAAGAACTCGATATCTCTGGTGAATCGACGCAGGTTGATGCCCTGATTGGCCTTGCACGTCCAGACTTGGTCTTGCTCAACGACGACGACTTGACCTATGCAAAAATCCGCTTGGATGAAGCATCCCTAGCTACTGCTACCGAGCACTTGAAGGACTTCAACGAATCACTGCCCCGCACTTTGGTCTGGTCAGCAGCTTGGGACTCGGTGCGCGACGCAGAATCTTCAGCAAGTACCTACGTTCAGTTGCTGCTGAACAACATCGGCCACGAAGTTGATTCTTCAGTCATCATGGTTCTCTTGCGTCAGCTAAATACTTCGCTAGATCAGTACGTTGCGCACGAACACAGCGAAGAATTGTCAATCCAGGCCGCAGATCGGTTGTGGGAGTTGGCCAACGCAGCGCAGTCCGGATCGGATGCACAATTGCAACTGGCGAAGTCCTTCGCACATCGTTCCCGCACCACTGAACAGCTAGATCGAGTCCAGGGTTTGTTTGACGGATCGCAGGTCCTTGACGGATTGGAAATCGATACCGATCTTCGTTGGTCTCTGGCCATCGCCCTGAGCGCAGGTGGCCGACTGGCTGACGATCAAATAGACGCTGTGTTGGCACAAGACGACACCGCAAAGGGCAAAGCTTCGTGGTACACGGCACGTGCCTCACGACCCACCGCTCAGGCCAAGGACCAAGCCTTCGAAGCCATTGCGACTGCAACGTTGTCCAACGACCAGCAGAGTGCGGTAATTGCCGGATTCAACAACGTGCATGACTCGTCGCTACTTGCCGGCTACAACGAAAAGTACTTCGGCGTGCTCATCAATGCGTGGGAGACCTTTTCGCACGAAATGGCCAAACAAATTGTGCTCGGCCTTTACCCAAGTTCGCAGATCTCACAGGAGACGTTGGATCAGACTGACGCGTTCCTTGAAACCCTCGGCGAGAAGCACCCGGCACTACGTCGACTGTTGACCGAGTCAGCTGCTGATGTACGACGTGCGCTTGCAGCACGCCGTGCTGATGCCTGATTCGTACCTTTAGCAAATAAGTCACAATCGCCGGTGTACTAGGAGCCAATCAGGCTCTTGGTGCACCGGCGTATTTTAAAAGTGTAAGAATGAACTTATGGATCTATCGCGACATGGGTATCAAATCAGCCTGGAGTGGACTGGGAATCGCGGTACGGGGACACAAACCTACCGAGGTTATGGACGTGACCACATAGTGCGCGCTGACGGTTTACCCGATCTTCCTGGCACCGCCGATCCGACCTTTCATGGCGATAAAGACCGCTGGAATCCGGAGCAACTCCTGTTGGCCGCGTTGAGCCAATGTCACATGCTCTCTTATCTTCACCTTGCCGTGAATCAGGGTGTCCACGTCACTGGCTATAGCGACATCGCAGATGGGCTTCTTCGTCTTAACCGAGACAACAGTGGAGAATTCATTCAAGCGGTTCTTCACCCCGCGGTTAGCCTTGCCGACGAGACTCAACGCGAACTCGCCGACGCATTGCATGAACAAGCCAACAAGGTGTGCTTCATCGCCAGATCCGTCAACTTCCCGGTCCTTCATGAACCGGTCATGCCGAGCCTGCTTAAAGGAACTGAAAATGAGTGAACGTCCAGAACTACCGCATACTGTCAGGTCTGCACCGTTAAATAGGCCCATCGTATTAGGGCCCTCGACGCAAGAATTTCTTGACCTCGCCGAGCTACCCGTTGATGTTTCCCAGTACCCTGGTACTTTCTACTCCGAGGTTGGTGGGCGCGAAGTCTTTGCGAAGATAACCAAGGCTTTTTATGCTTCAGTAGCTGAAGATACGGATTTTCGCGCAATGTATCCGGAAAAAGATTTACATCCTGCGCAGGTTAGATTGCAGCTTTTCCTCGAACAGTACTGGGGCGGCCCAACCACATATTCCGAGCATCGTGGCCACCCTAGATTGCGAATGAGACACGGTAATTTCCCCGTGAATTCCCACTACCGCGACGTATGGCTGGCACATATGAATAAAGCCATCGATCAGTCGGGACTATCACCGCTGCATGCAGAGACGCTCAGAGACTATTTCGAACGTGCAGCCCACTCGTTGCAAAACACGCCCGACTGATCTTCATCTAAATATGGGACGGAACCACGTTTGGTTCCGTCCCATTATTTGTCTCGCCAGGTTGCTAGCCAAGTAGCGAAGATTGACGAAGGACTGCATGCCCACGACCGTTGCTAATTCGGTGCCATGCTCCTTGCTTGAGCACTCGGCTTTCACCATCGGTGGATAAGAAACCGAGCGCATGCATAGCGAAAGCAGCTCCCATCGGCAAAGCTGGGGTTTGATCAGCAATGTTTGACGACCAAATACGTTGACGAATTTGGGAGATCACCGGTTTACCAGGGTTCTCAGGTAATGCCTGCGCTACAGCGTCAATTCCTGTCTGTGCTGCCTGCGATAATTCACGATCCGTAATCGTGCCTGCTTCTTCCCAACCGGAGAGTGGAACAGAAATCCCGGCCCATCGAGCTGTAGCTTCCACCGGTGGCAGAGAAAACTCGACAGACGAGTCTGCCATTCTGGCCAATCGATCCTGGATTGATGACAGTGAATAGCTTGCATTTATCTCAGCAGGTTGGGCGAGACGATGCACGCGCATCCCGAGAATTGTGTATTGGCCCTGCCCCAATTCGGCTGGTACCAGAACGGGTACATACACAGCCAGCGCGGTGCCCCTCGCAACAAAAAGTGCAGCATCATCTTCAATAGTTTTTGCCCGACTAATAAAGTTCGCAAGATCGCTTACGGAATTTACATCGTCAAAAATCAACACATCACTTGCCATATATTTATGCTCTCACGCTCCCCCAACATGAATCCGCATAATTAGCTTATGGCGTGATGTGCTCACAAAAATTCGTATAGATTACTTACGAGCAGGGAAAACCGCTCGACAACATTACCGCCGAGTAATATTGTGTTTGGTTCTACCCCACAGCACTGCAAGGAGTTCAAACCGTGGCCGAAGACCTTGGAACTACCCAGATATTGTTAGACCTTCTGAACCTAGATGGCGACAATAAGGCACGAACTGACGAAGACATATTCGTCGGCCAGACGCCAAAACAAAACCGTAACCGAGTCTTTGGCGGACAGGTACTTGCGCAATCGATCATGGCCGCGACCCGTACCGTCGAGGGCTCTCGTCCGATGCATTCGCTGCATGGCTACTTCTTGCGCCCCGGGGATCCTAACCAAAACATCACCTTCGGTGTTCAGCGTCTTCGTGATGGTCGGTCTTTCTCAGCTCGACGGGTTCATGCTTACCAAAACGGTGAGCCAATTCTTTCGATGATTACTTCCTTCCAAGAACCGGCAGAGGGTCTTGAGCATCATGATCCGATGCCACTGAACGTGCCAGATCCTGATTCCCTTCCCACAACTGCAGCACTTGTGGGTCATCTAGACCATCCGGTTGCCAAAGAGTGGGCTTTTGAACGACCCTTCGATATTCGTCATGTGACTGAGCCGATTTATCTAGCAGGCGATAAGAGTCCAATAGCTGATAGCGCAGTCTGGTTGCGAACGACGTCTGCTATGCCGGACGACTTGAGTTTGCACCGCGCGGCATTGGCCTACGCCAGTGATTACGTGCTGTTGGAACCAGTATTGCGTGCTCACGGCTTGGCATGGGTGCACCCAGGCTTGAGCATAGCCAGCCTTGATCACGCGATGTGGTGGCACCGAGATTTGAGGGTCGATGAATGGCTGCTGTATATTCTACACTCACCTTCAGCTTCTTCTGCTCGCGGTCTTGGAACTGGACAGTTCTATAACCGTGAAGGACAGCTGGTAGCCACGGTTGCTCAAGAGGGCATGGTTCGTCTGCCTGAATTCGGTAAGAACTAAGAGTCAAACATCCGAATCTCGACGAAAAACGACTAGATAGCCAGTTCCACATTTCCCGCTGGGACAGATACACAAGTAAGTATCTGTCCGGCGGAAATACTTGCGCTAGGTTCCATCGGGTACGAAACGCTTCCGCTGAGCAACTTGACGGCGCACTGCCCACATGACCCTGCCCTACACTGGCTCGGGGCTCTGACATTCTGCGCCTCTAGCGCTTCAAGCAGAACACCATCTTCAGGTTTCCAAGTAAAACTTGTATCCGAGCCTTGGCAGCTCACGCTCGCTGTTGGGAAATCTTGGAAGAGCTTTGACAAGTCGGTTTGCGGCGATACAAAAGTCTCGCTGTGGACTTCTTCCGGCAGAACTCCCTGTTCTATACATATGTCGCGGACCAGTCGTGTGAAACCTTCAGGACCACAAATGACAACGCTATTACAACCGGCGACAACTCGAGCGATTTCTTCTTGAGTAGGACGACGTTCTGAACTATCAAAGCGTTGATATATAACATTTGCCTCAACAGTGTTCAGGAGATCCTGCACCTGTACCGACAATTGACTCGACACACCACGCTCTACGTGTAACACATGCAAGTCTTCAACGCGTGAATTTATCTCGGAATCACGAAGCAGAGCTAGTGCGGGCGTAATTCCAATCCCAGCAGTGACAATGGCAGTTCTAGAACGAAGCACGTTGGGTGCAGTCATCGTTCCATATGGTCCAGAAACTAAGAGTTCATCGCCTGATTTCAACATCGCCAGACGCCGCGAAACCTCCCCCTGAACTCTCACAGCGATCCTAACCTCACCCGGTTCTACCGCGATGATCGTATAGTTTCTCCACAGTGGGTCGGCAAAATGAACGCGAAGATACTTTCCAGCCTCATCATGCTCACCGAACCAACCAAACGGGTCATTGAGGGTGAGCTCGATAGATTCGGGACTCTGTCGCACTGCATTGAGCACAGTAGCAAACCTCGGTGAACGTTTTGCGGGAACAGGATGCGACTCCCCTCCCTGCGTCTCATCAACTTCGATTTGTTCCCCAACGTTCAACGTTCCTGAACTTATGACCGTGCCATAAATTCCGCAATGAAGATGGCCAAAATGCGTTGCGAGTAAACGAGGGCCGTTGGTATCAACTTCGGTTGTTGCGGGATTGACCGACGTCGCAGAGCACCGTTCGATGGACTTCGTGATCGCAATTTTCACGTCACCGATTCGTAATGTTTTGCCGATCAGACCGAACTCGGCAAATGCAGGAAGACCCTCCACCAAGATGTTGCCTCGGTAACGAAGCGGGTCGAGCTCGATAGATCCCGCATTTGAAAGTTGCCTCACGGTATTTGGGTTGATAATCGAAATCCCAGATAGTCGAGAATCGAACATCCCATGAGATGTCGAGACAACGTCCCTGCGGTGAGAGCCTTGGGTGGGAAGATGCGCCGATAGGTACTCACGCAACTCACGTTTCCCGCTCGCTTCAGAAGAATCAAAAGTCAGTGATTCTTCCGCCGATGCCTGTGGTGCGACAACCGTGATCAATGGTGGCTCCGATGTCACTGACCATTTTTGCAAGCTCTTGTTGTTCTTAAGGATGGTGAAGCTGAGACAGCTATTCCATTCACCATCTGAGACTTCCACTGTTCCGTTTGAGAAGGCCACGGCGCGGTCACCGAGTATTCCTCCGGATGCCTCCACGGGTGCAAATGCGATTGATTCGCCAGGCAAACCCTTGATTGGAAAACGGAACAGCTGATCAATTCTCATGTACCTAGTCTAGTGACACATAACAACAAATAATCACCACATGAACCCAGACGAACAGCCAGAGCCTCGCCTAATCAGAGCCCTTATTCGGCAGTTTCAGCTGGATCAAGTCGCCTAGCTCCCGTTCCCTGCCGAGATAGCTGGTCGTGTGGGTTCAATAAGGTGCAAGCTTGCATCGATAAACACCCGCAACCAATACAGCCCATAAGGCGGTCTTCCAGTTCTTCTATGGCCCTTCGACGCGCCTCGAGCACACGTTTCCACTGGGCTGTGGCACGAAGCCAGTCTTCCTCGGATGGTAAATGATGCATCGGAACTGGAGCTAGAGCGCTCTTTATTTCGCTAAGCCCAATGCCCAATTGCCGACCAACGGTTATCAGAGAAATCCGGCGAAGCAAGTGCCGAGGGTATCGACGTTGGTTCCCTGCCGTACGTAATGAAGCTATGAGACCTACTTCTTCGTAATAATGAAGTGCAGATCGAGCCACGCCGGTGCGATCGCTCACCTGGCCGATAGAGAGAAGCTCTTCAGCAGGTGGCTCTTGACCGCACCCTTCTTCGCCTGATGTGCGAATCATCACCCCTCCTCACCTTGACCTCAAGTTTACTTGAGGTCTTAGTGTTGAAGTAATCAGTATGATCTTTGGGAGTGCCTATGCACTCCTCATCAACAGCTGAGCAACGCCTTTCGTCTCAGCTCAAAGGAGCAATTAATGAGCCAACTATCAGATGACTTTCGAACCGCATTCCGTCATCATCCAGCTGGAGTTGCGCTCATAACCGCGACAGTGGATGACGTTCCCTACGGGCTAACGATTTCCTCCTTGGCCTCATTGTCAATTGCCCCAGTGTCCGTTTCATTCTCGCTTTCGAAGGAATCGGGCGCAGCGGGAGCTGTATTGGCTGCACCAAGTTTCATGATCCACATGCTTGGTGAAGAACATGAAGAACTAGCCAATAATTTTGCGCATCCTGGTGCTCCCCGTTTCACACCAGATCAGAACTTCCAATACTTGCCTACTGGCGAGCCCTACTTCGCCGGCGCACCAGTTGCCTTTCGCTCCAGCATTCATTCTTCGGTAAGCGTCGGCGGATCGCGTTTGATTGCGGCAGAAGTTCACGAAATCATTCAAGGTCCCGACCATCAGCACCTACTACACCAAAACCGCAAGTACCTCAGACTTTCAGCACTTCTTGCCGACTTACAGCAAGATTGAAAATCCAATCAAAATTCCCTGTTAACGTAGCAATGGCCGCCAATAATGACGGCCATTGCTGCATTTAATCCTAGTCGCGAGTCAGTCGACGGTGGGTTACACGATGTGGCTTAGCCGCATCAGCGCCCAAACGCTCCACCTTGTTCTCCTCATAGGACTCAAAGTTACCCTCGAACCAATACCAGTTCGATGGGTTCTCTTCGGTACCCTCATAGGCCAGAATGTGCGTTGCAACTCGGTCCAGGAACCAACGGTCGTGAGAGACCACGACAGCGCAACCTGGGAAATCAAGCAAGGCATTTTCCAACGATGAAAGTGTCTCAACATCCAAGTCGTTAGTTGGCTCATCGAGAAGCAACAGGTTGCCACCCTGCTTCAAGGTCAGTGCCAAGTTCAAGCGGTTACGTTCACCACCGGAAAGCACACCAGCCTTCTTTTGCTGATCCGGTCCCTTGAAACCAAACGCCGATACATAAGCGCGGGAAGGCATTTCAACCTGGCCGACGTTGATGTAGTCCAAACCATCAGAAACAACTTCCCACAATGACTTGTTAGGATCGATGTTTTCACGGTTCTGGTCAACGTAGGAGATCTTTACGGTATCGCCAATCTTCAGCGATCCACTATCAAGCTCCTCCATGCCGACAATCGTCTTGAACAGGGTTGATTTACCGACACCGTTCGGTCCGATGACACCAACGATGCCATTTCGTGGCAACGAGAACGACAATCCGTCAATCAGAACACGGTCGCCAAAGCCCTTCTTCAGATCCTTGGCCTCAATAACGACCTGCCCCAGACGAGGGCCCGGCGGGATCTGAATCTCTTCAAAGTCGAGCTTGCGGGTACGCTCTGCTTCGGCAGCCATTTCCTCATAGCGAGCAAGACGAGCCTTAGACTTCGTCTGGCGGCCCTTGGCATTCGAACGAACCCACTCGAGTTCTTCAGCTAGTCGCTTAGCAAGCTTCTGATCTTTCTTGCCCTGAACTTCCATGCGCTCGCGCTTCTTCTCCAGGTAAGTGGAGTAGTTGCCCTCATATGGGTGCAAGCGGCCACGGTCAACTTCACAAATCCATTCGGCGACATGGTCAAGGAAGTAGCGATCGTGGGTTACCGCAAGGACTGCGCCTGGGTAAGCAGCTAGGTGCTGCTCCAACCAGAGAACAGACTCTGCGTCCAAGTGGTTAGTAGGTTCGTCCAGAAGCAGCAAGTCTGGCTTCTGTAGCAACAACTTACACAGGGCGACACGTCGACGTTCACCACCGGATAGATGGGTGACCATTTCGTCGCCTGGAGGACAGCGTAACGCGTCCATAGCCTGTTCGAGCTGATTGTCGATATCCCAAGCGTCGGCCGCATCAATGGCTTCTTGCAGTTTGCCCATTTCTTCAAGCAATGCATCGAAGTCTGCGCCCTCTTGGGCCATCTCTTCTGAAATCTCGTTAAAGCGAGTGATCTTTTCGTAGATCTCGCCAACGCCTTCCTGGACGTTGCCCAGAACGGTTTTTTCTTCATTCAGTGGTGGCTCCTGCATCAGGATGCCTACCGAATATCCTGGCGAGAGTCGAGCCTCACCATTGGACGGGGTATCGAGTCCCGCCATGATCTTCAAGATCGTCGACTTACCAGCACCATTGGGTCCTACGACACCAATTTTTGCGCCCGGGAAGAACGACATGCTGACATTGTCGAGAATGACTTTGTCACCAACGGCTTTGCGAGCCTTGGTCATCGTATAAATGAATTCCGCCATGTTCTTAAGGCTAGTCGGTGTGAGGGGACAATATCGAATTATCACCCAACTATTTTGAGTTGGCGGTGTCCGGTTTCACATATACGAACCGAACAGCGCCAATCATCCCAAATTTAGGCGGCTTGATCCGAATCTTTCGGCCAACTCGAATCTCCATCTTTTAAGGAGTCCTGGTGCGAAGCTCTTTCGGTTTCACCCGTGTCAACACGAACCCTGGCGAAGGAACTCGTCCCAAATCGCAGATCATGGCCGATGCTGTACGCCTCAATATCAGCACTGGTTCCTTTAGTGCCATCCGCACGTTCATATTCTCGGATTTGCAACTTACCGAAAACCATCACGTGGTCTCCTTGCGACAGAGACTCCATCGAGTTTTCAGCCAGGCCCCTAAACGCTGATATCGAGTACCAGTTGGTAGAACCATCGACCCACTGGCCTGATTCCTGATCTTTCTTCCGTTCATGCGTCGCGGCTCGAAACTTCAACACGGCAACACCTTTTGCTGTCACGCTTAACTGTGGATCGGTGCCAACGATGGCACGGATGGTAACCAGATCACTCACGAGTACCTACTCCTTAGACTCTCAGCACCAAGGACTCTTCTCGGTGTTGGTTCTCATCGTGCAGCACGAGCAGCACGTAGGAATCCCCGCACTAACGAACTGTGGAAACTACATCCTTGGATGGTTTACGGAAAGCCGTGACGCACAAGATGATCGCAATGACTAACCCCGGCAAAATCCAGCCAGTCCACCCCAAGATTGAGGACTGAGTCGTATCAAGAGACGCACCCAATGTCATGAAGAGTGAAGTCAAACCGAAGCTGGCGTTGAAAACACCATGCGCCAGTGCGGCCGGCCAAACCGAGTCACTATAGGAACGAATCCACCCGAGAAACGCGCCGAGTACGGTACAAGCCCCACACATTGCAAGAACTCCCCATTCGGGTGCGAACGGATAGTTGTATCCAAGAAGTATCAATGGGGCATGCCAGGTTCCCCAGATAACTCCTGAAATAAGGATTGCCCCTAGTTTTCCTGAAGGAGCGAGTCTGGGCCAAAGCCATCCTCTCCAGCCAACTTCTTCTCCGATTGCCAAAAGTGCATTCGTCAGTCCCGCAAGAACAATTAGCACCGCTTGATCTACCAAGTACAGCCGTGGCCCCTGCGATCCGGCTACAAAATGCAAAAGCGCAAAGTTTTCGAGGTCACCGGGAAACACTCCGAGCCACGTCCCAACGAAGGGAGCTTGAATCACCAATAAGACTGGGACAACAAATGCAAGAACTACAGCTACCACGACTCGTAGTGGTCTACGAATGGGCCAAATACCTGTGTCACATACAAATTTAGACCCGCGACGCTCTAACAAGGTGACGATTAGTGCCGCCGTGGCCGGCGTGAACATCATCAGTGAAGCGACAGTTGAGAAGTACGGTTCGTTGAGCCCGTCCCCTAGCCACAGGGGCAACGCGACGCACCACGCTAGTACAAGACTCAACACCGCAAAGCAAACGACGCTCGCGCGACTACCAAATCTCAATACCGGCACTTTAAGTATCCCTAATCAGCTTCCAATGTTCAGCGATACTTCCACCCTACCGACCCCAAGTCGAATTTTCGGTGAGCAATAAGCTAAACTAATTTCGGTTATGCCTCCGTAGCTCAGCTGGATAGAGCAAGAGCCTTCTAATCTCTAGGTCGTGGGTTCGAATCCCGCCGGGGGCACAAACAGAAAACCGCCGTTCACTTGGTAAAACAAGGGAACGGCGGTTATTTTTATGTCCAAAACCCGGCGAATTTTCGTGCTAGCACCACAACAGCACCACATTTTTGTTTCAAGCTAAGTTCTCAAGCTGCACAAGCTGACAACCTAAAAGGGCACCACCCATCAAATCCCGTCCGCATATGAATGGTTCTCAGGAATGAGGAAGCAATCAATTCGTCGTATCCGGAAGACCAATTCAAGTTCAGGCAGCAGAAGCCACTCTGAATCGCCAAGTGTAAAAGCCTACATTTCATTGGCCGTCGATTTCGGTCTCACCGTCGAAGTTTAGGATCCAACAGGACACTCAATTTCAGCGCTCACCTAGTTCCACAATGGCTCACGGACGCGCCCCGATCAAAGAGTTCGTTCTCGCAGCGACTAGCCCGCGTTGTCACGAGCCGCGCTCACACTGACGATTTCTGAGCAAGAACTGAGCAGCACCAACATATCCACACAAAATAGTGCCCAATAGCAACTGCAGAGTAACTTAGGCGTCAAGATTGCGATAAACTCTAGGAATTGTAGAAAACGAGAGGGAACAGGGAAAACCGTCACATGACACAACCGGTCGCCACTAGAACGCGACTCTTGCCTACCGAACGAACCAGTATCAACCTAATATTCCTCCTGGCGGGATTATCGTTCGCTTCTTGGGCCGGCAGACTCTCAGTCATCGATGATGTGCTCGGATTTTCAGGGCTTGGACTCGGTTCGTTTCTGCTATGCATGACTCTTGGTACTTTGATCGGTTTGTCCATCATTCCAACCATCAGCAAATATGTCGCTACCAAGCGACTACTCTGCATCCTCCCGCTCGGCCTAGCTCTTTGCCTTCCCGTTCTTGGCGTGGCCATCTCAATTACTCAAAGCACTTGGCTCGCGTACTTAACCTTGTTTGTAAATGGCATCATTTTCGGTTGCCTCGACATCATGATGAACGTCAGCGGAGCCAGAATTGAACGAAGCGTTGGCCGTAGCCTCATGCCGTCGTTCCATGGCTTTTTCAGTCTCGGCTCACTTCTTGGAGCTGGACTGGCAACAGCTACAATCACAATGAATTTGCCAACCATTTGGCATTTCGCACTAGTCTCCACGTTGATTATCTCTTTTGCTTTCGTTGCCCACCTTGGGCTGTCGGAGTGGGAGAACGAAAACTTCGCCGAACGCGCCAGAGAAAAGGCACGAGGTGATTCAAAAGCAACCGGGAATCTCGGTCTGTTGCTTCTGTTAGGTCTCATGGTGGCTGGACTGAGCTTTACCGAGGGGGCAGCCAATGATTGGATTGCCGTCGCTTCTGTCAGCGGCCATGGGCTGGAACATCAAGATGGCGCCCTCATGTTTACGCTCTTCGTTGGAGCCATGACACTTGGCCGTTTCTTGGGCGGTCTCCTGGTTGACCGGCTCGGGCACAAGTTCACTCTCTTGATAATGGGGACGATAGGGCTCCTTGGCGTCGTCCTCTTCATCGTTGAGTCAAACCCTTACTTCATCGGCTTAGGTTCAGCAATGTGGGGCCTTGGTAGCTCACTTGGATTCCCCGTGGGAATGAGCATCGCCGCTTCCAGAACTGAGCGTCTAGGCCCCAGGGCAGTGAGTATCATCAGCGCCTTCGGATACGGCGCAATGCTTGGCGGTCCCCCGCTCATTGGTCTTGTCGTAGACAGTGTGGGACTACCCCAGGCCTTGTGGATCTGTGTGACGGTCCTCATCGTCTCCCTAGCACTCACTCCACGGGTCAGCCGCGGACCAAATGCATCCGGCATCTCACGCTAAACGGGTAAGACAGCACGCTCTTTGATGTTGCGCATGACAATAGTGCTAGTCAGTTTTTCAACACCAGGTAGTCCCACGAGGACATCATCGTAAACTCGCTGATAGTGACTCAAGTCTTCTGCAAATACGCGCAGTAAAAAGTCAGGCTCACCAAATAGGCGCTGTGCATCAACGATCAGCTCTTCACGTTCAACTGCTAACTCAAAATCCTTAAGTTGTGCACGGTCTTTCAACGTGACAAAGACCAACGCTTCAAACCCGAGACCGACTAGCTCAGGTGCGATTACCGCCTGGTACCCGGTGATCACGCCTGTACGCTCAAGTTCTCGAATGCGCCGGTGGCAAGGTGCTACCGATAAGCCAATTTTGGCAGCCAACGCAGTTGCGCTGATTCTTCCGTCGAGCTGCAATTCGGCAAGTATCGCACGATCCAATTCATCCATGAATTCAGAGTACAACACAAATAATTTGCGCCTAAGCCTCCAATCCAGTATTTTCTTTGCGCCAATAAGCTTCCATGCCCAAAAATTGGCAAACACATTTGGGCGGATTTTTTCTAAGGTGAAGTCATCAGCAATTTCACGCTAAGGATGGACCATGGACTTCGCTCAGCTAACGGCCTTTCTGCTCATTTCTGTCACCTTAGCTTGCACACCAGGCGCTGATTGGGCCTATGTCATTTCTTCTGCACTTCGGAAACAGAGCTATCAGCCAGCCGTTTGGGGACTGCTCTCGGGTTATCTTGTGCATACCGTCTTATTGGTTTGCGGAATTGCTGCGCTCGTGGCCAGCTCGCCCACCATTCTCTCGTGGCTAACGGCGGCTGGTGCCATCTACCTACTTTGGCTAGGAATCTCCACGCTACGTTCTAGCAAGACCGCAACATTTTTCAGTGCCCCGCAATCTTCCGCCAGCGATTTCACCGAAGGCGAGCCCGACCTGGGCGAGGCCAGCGACTCTCCGGTGGCTGGCAGCAGCTCAATTGCTCTAGCAGCACCACCGGTACAACAAGTTCCTGCACGAACAGCCTTCTTCAAAGGGCTCCTAACAAGCGGAACCAACCCGAAGGCACTGCTGCTGTACGTGGCATTGATCCCCCAATATTTGGATTCAGATTTATCTCTACCTGTACCGCTGCAAACAGGCATACTAGGACTAACGCACTTCACCGTTTCTGTTGCGGTCTACTTCAGCGTGGCCTTTGCCTCACGCGCTCTACTTCGTTCCAGGCCGCTGGCAGCACGAGTTGTCACGTTAGTTTCCGGGATCATCATGATCTTGTTATCACTAGTGCTGATCTTCGAGCAGTTTTTCGTCTAATTGCTACTTTATTGAACACTGATCAAGACAATTGAACAGTGATCAAGTATGCTCTTTACCGGTGGTGTTTCAACCATCTGTAAATACGGTCTGAACTCGGCAACGCCCATTGCCGCGTAAGCAAGGCCCACGAGCATCGCGCTGGAGCAAGTGTGGAACTACCCTCAATACGTTTAGAAAACGTTTCGGTTCGCTACGACGACCGGGACGTTCTCAGGGACATCAACATCAGTCTTAACGAGCAGCGCATCGGTGTAATTGGCGCCAATGGTGCTGGGAAAAGCACCCTTTCTCGACTGCTCAACGGACTCGTGCTCCCCACCGAAGGATCTGTTCGCATTGGGGACCTAACCACCACCCAGCATGCCAAACAGATTCGACGTCAGGTGGGTTTTGTTTTTCAAAATCCTGCCAACCAGATCATCATGCCTATCGTTTCGGACGACATTGCCTTTGGTCTCAAGAACTTGTCTCTGCCCAAACCCGAACGCACTCAACGAGTTAACGAGACTCTGCATGAACTAAATATTTCGCATCTGGCTGACCGGGAAAGCCATACGTTATCCGGCGGCGAACAGCAGATGGTGGCGCTGGCGTCGGTGCTAGCAATGCGACCTGAAACCATCATTTTTGATGAACCTACGACGATGCTGGATTTGCGTAACCGCTTGGCTTTCCAACACGAGATCTCGAAACTATCCCAACGAGCCATCGTCGTTACTCACGATCTAGAAATCCTCGAAGACTTCGAACGAGTTCTCGTCATCACCGACAGCACAGTTGCCTTCGACGGTCAGCCTGCCGATGCCATTGCCCACTACCGACAATGGAGTCACGCATGATCGCTGCAAATAACACGTCTTATCTTGCGCGTATAAAGCCTGGGTGGAAGTTCGGTGTCTTGCTCGTCTTGAGCATTGCGTTGTACCTCATCAATTCGTGGACCGTTCTACTGTCACTCTTCATCCTCAGTGTCGTATTGCTTCTGACAGCACGCGTGAATTTTAAACAGATCCGGCTACCGCTCATTTCATTGGCTGTCATTCTTAGTGTCGTTTTCATTCTTTTGGGCATCCAAACGGACTGGCTTAATGCACTGCGCTCTGTTCTCAGGCTGCTGACCATGTGTCTTTTGGCCTACTCGGTCAGCCTCACAACAAAATTTGAAGCCATGCTGGAACTATTTCAACAAGTCGCTTCGCCAGTCCGTTTTGTCGGTGGGAACCCGGCACAAATAGCTTTGGCACTTTCGATGACTATTCGCTTCATTCCCGAGCTAAAAAAGGTGTACGTAGAAGTTCGTGAAGCACAGCATGCTCGTGGACTAGCCAACAATCCACTGGCGGTTACGGTTCCGCTAGTCATCCGCTCACTAAAAATTGCTGACGAAACTGCAGAGGCACTCGACGCTCGCGGCTACGATTCAGAGCCAGCAGCATTCCGTCGCTAAACCATGTCATCACTCGATCAATATCAAGGACCTTCAATGTCTCGAAACCCCTCTTCTTCACAAACTAAAAATACGGTGTACATCGCTGTGTTTGCGGCCATGATCGCAGCAATGGGGTTACTCCCACCAATTACCTTGGGCATTATCCCAGTACCAATTACGCTCCAAACCCTCGGCGTGATGCTCGCTGGTGCCCTGCTGGGCCCATGGCGCGGCGCTATGTCTTCGCTGGTGGTCGTGGTTCTCGCTGTCGCCGGGCTTCCACTGCTCTCAGGTGGTCGTGGTGGACTAGCCGTTTTGCTCGGACCCACCGGTGGATATTTGGTCGGCTGGATTTTCGGTTCACTAGTGATCGGCGCACTGTTCAAGTATTGGGTTCTACGCAGGACGGGTAATACTGCACGCTTCCTTGCCGGACTCGCATCGGTCATCATTGGTGGAATCGGCGTTATCTACCTCTGCGGCGTGCCATGGACCTCCGTGGCCACAGGTATTGATTTTGGAACTTCCCTCGTCGGATCGGCAGCCTTCCTCCCAGGCGATCTGTTCAAAGCCGTCGTCACTACACTCGTTGCTCTCACAGTTCATCGCAGCTACCGAGGACTAATGAGCTAAAACATGAACTTTTGGGATGCTCTGACGAGCTGGGCGGAACGTTTACCGAACAAGTCTGCAGTTGTTTCATTAACTGGTGAGTTGACCTACGCCCAGCTCGCAGGACGCGCCCAACACTTGGCTCATACGCTTCGTGAACTACCGGAACAACGTGTTGGAATACTGGCAAACGACCCGATAACGATGGCTGTCGGGTTTCACGGCGCGGCTTTGGCAGGAAAAACCTTGGTCATTCTCGACCCATCTTGGCCAGAAGCTCTACTTCACTCGATGGTTTCAACCCTCAAATGCGCCCACATCATGACTGATTACAGTGCCGCGGACCTACACAAAATCCCCGCCACAGTCTTCAAGATTTCAGAGAACGCCGACAGTCCCCCATGGGTTGCTCAAGAGCATCCGGAGGACCGAGAACTCCTGATCATTTGCACTTCAGGAACTACTTCACGTCCCAAGGCCATCATTAGAACCGCCAGATCATGGCAGTGTTCAGTGGAAGTCGGAGCTCCGATACTGAAAGCCACCGAAGAGAGTATTACTTTGTCGCCAGGACCAATATCTCACGGACTTGGCCTCTACTCGCTAGTGGAGTCCATCCACACAGGCGGAACATTTGTTGGGTCCGGACGATGGAGCACACAAGGAGCCAAGAATCTTTTAGGTCGCCTCAGATGCAACCGAGTAGTCACTGTGCCGACAATACTTGATCGTTTGTTCGCCGATATGGAACTGCAACAGCTCGCGAGCATTCGTTGGGTCATCAGTGGTGGTGAATCGTTGTCACCACGGATCGTGGCTCAGCTTCGGAAACTACCGGCCTACGAATCGTGCGTTGAGTATTTCGGAAGTAGCGAACACAGCCTGATCGCTTATTCGTATCGAGACACCCATGAACAACCGAGCGATGGTTTCTCTGGACAACTCTTTCCGACGGTTTCAGTGCACCTTCATGACATCGATCCAGTCACGGGAATCGGCACTGCCTACGTAGACAGTCCTTTTAACGCCATCGGATATGATCCCCAAACGGCACCATCTATAGCTCGGTGCAACACTTCAACCAGTACGTTGGATCAGGCTAGGCAAATCGGCGACCAGCATATTGCCTTCATTCGCCGCGAGGATGGAATGTTGAACCTGAACGGAAATAATGTTCATCCCGCAGAAATCAAGGCCGTGTTTTCAACTTTGAACATGACTGAAGTCAAAATTCATCTCGATACCGTAAGCGATAAGCCTCGGCTGATCGCCTATGTCCGCTCCCCCATTATTGACGGTGAGCTTCTTCGAGAAAAGCTCTTTGAGCAGTTGCCAGTATTCAAGATTCCACATGAGATCGTGTCACTCAATAGCTGGCCGCAAGGTTTTAGCGGCAAAGCCTCAGTTACTACCTTGTCGGACGATGCCCCAGAAATACTTAAGAGAATACAAATACGATGAATAACGCCTACATCATTGATGCCCTTCGTACTCCTGTCGTCCGTGCTGGCAAAGAATACGCCCGCATCAGCGCCGACAAGCTTCTTGCTCCACTGCTAACTGCCTTGGTGGAAAGAGCTGGGATAAATGCAGTTGATGTTGACCACGTGTTTCTTGGCAATGCAGCTGGCCCAGGTGGAAATATCGCTCGTGTAGCCGTTCTCGCATCGGTATTGCCGGAGACGGTGAGCGCCACCAGTATGGACGCCCAGTGCGCCAGTGGATTAGAAGCCATTGCAGCGGGGGCTCGGATGATTCGTTGCGGTGAAGCCGATATCGTTCTAGCTGGAGGCGTCGAATCCGTGAGCACGGCACCATGGCGGGTTGAGAAACAAGAATCCGTCACGGCCCCACCAAAATTGTATTCACGTGCAAGGTTCACCCCGGTTCCAAATGCTGACCCGGAAATGGGCGTCGCAGCGGAAAACATCGCTGCGCGGTACAACATCAGCAGGGAGCTCCAAGATAGTTTCGCTTTACAAAGCCACCAACGGGCCGTGAAGGCTCAAGCAGAAGGCGTATTCGACGATGAGTTGCTCCCCATAGGCACGTCAACAGGACTCGTTTCTGAAGACACCTGTCCTCGGCCTTCACTCACGGAAAAGAAACTCGCCGCACTCAAACCAGCCTTCTTAGCGGATGGCAGCGTTACGGCAGGAAACTCGTGTCCCATAAATGATGGGGCCAGTGCAGTACTGCTGGCGAGTGAGAAGGCGAGGCAGTCATTGAGCCCCTCCTTCGCGTTGAAGTATTTGACTGCAGCATCGGGCGCGTATGATCCGGAGCTTCTTGGGATGGCTGCCGTTCCTGCCTATCAAAACCTCCAAAAGCAGCTAGTGGAAGAACAATCGCAGCATGCGCCGTTGATTGAATTTAATGAAGCATTTGCCGTTCAGGCATTAGCTTGCCTAGACATCTTGGGTATCGACCCGAGAACAGTTAATCGCAACGGTGGCGCATTAGCCTTGGGACACCCATACGGTGCTAGTGGCGCGATATTGACTACGAGACTGTTCTGGCAGGCTCAAAAACAGGGCCTTTCTGGTCAACGTGCGTTGGCACTGATGGCCGCAGCGGGCGGAACGGGAAGTGCTATCGCTTTTGAATCCGTCGTTTCCTGAGGTCACGCACCTAGAAGGCTAGATATTAAAACCTAGGGCGCGCATCTGTTCGCGACCGTCTTCGGTAATTCGTTCTGGTCCCCATGGAGGCGTCCATACCCAATTGATGTGGTGGACAGTCACGAGGTTCTCCAGTGCTTGGCTCACTTGCTCCTCAATAATGTCCGTCAGCGGGCATGCTGGCGTCGTTAATGTCATAGCAATTTCGAGCACGGCACCTTCGACAAATCGCAACCCATAAACGAGTCCGAGATCAACAATGTTGACCCCAAGTTCCGGGTCAATGACGTCTTTGAGCGCTTCCTCAATCTCTTCAATTGGACGCGCAATCCTCGTCTTTGCAGTTGGCACAGCTTCGCTCATTGAGCACCCCACGCATGTCTATAAGGTTCACCTAAATCTATTTAATGACACTATAGTCACGTTTTTAGGAGATAGGCCAATTTTTGACTTCATACGTCAGGCAAAGACAGATTTGTGAACGTTCATCTCGACGTTGCTCAATGGGAAACAGTAGTTCCGGATTAAACACACAGAGGCTGCAATCATTCGAAAAATGATTGCAGCCTCTGTGTGGATTGGTTGAACTTAGATATTGAACCCTAGGGCTCGCATCTGGTCGCGGCCATCGTCAGTAATACGCTCTGGACCCCAAGGAGGCATCCAGACCCAATTCAGACGGTGATCATCAACGATGTTCTCCAGGGCCTTGCTTACTTGCTCTTCGATAATATCGGTGAGCGGGCAAGCCGCGGTGGTCAAGGTCATGTCCAGTAGCAATACGCCGTCATCGGCGTACTTCAGGCCATAGAGCAACCCTAGGTCGACGATATTAACACCGAGCTCCGGGTCAATAACGTCCTTGAGTGCTTCCTCAACATCTTCCAGAGGAGTCGAGACGGCTCCCTGGCTCTGTTCGGTTGATTCGCTCATAAAATTACCTTTAGGCCTTGACGTTCACGTAGCGGTCGTAGCCTTCTTCTTCAAGGCGGTCAGCAAGCTCAGGGCCACCCTGTTCTGCAACACGGCCGTCCACAAACACGTGCACGAAGTCTGGCTTGATGTAACGCAGGATGCGTGTGTAGTGGGTGATCAGCAGGGTACCCATGTTGTTTTCGTCCTGAGCGCGGTTAACACCCTCGGAAACGATCTTCAACGCGTCAACGTCCAGACCCGAGTCGGTCTCGTCCAAGACTGCGAACTTAGGCTTGAACAGTTCCAGCTGCAAGATCTCAACGCGCTTCTTCTCACCACCGGAGAAGCCTTCGTTGACGTTACGGCCAGCGAAGTCAGCATCGATCTTCAGCTTGCTCATTGCTTCCTTGACGTCCTTAGTCCAGGTACGCAACTTCGGAGCTTCTCCGTCGATGGCGGTCTTGGCGGTGCGCAGGAAGTTGGTCATGGTTACACCTGGTACCTCTACTGGGTACTGCATAGCCAGGAACAGGCCAGCCTTGGCGCGCTCGTCAACGCTCATCTCCAGCACATCTTCGCCGTCAAGGGTAATGGTGCCCGAGGTGACGGTGTAGCGTGGGTGACCGGCAATGGTCGAAGCAAGAGTGGACTTGCCCGAACCGTTAGGACCCATAATTGCGTGGGTCTCGCCGGTGTTGATGGTTAGGGTTACACCCTTGAGAATTTCCTTCTCGCCCTGCTCGGTTTCAATCGAGACGTGCAGGTCCTTGATTTCCAGAGTAGACATACGTCGTTCCGTTTCTTTCTAAAAAGCTCTATGGCTAAAAAGCTGGTGAAGCAGGCACTGACTAGTTGTCAGTTGCAGCCAGTTCTTCTTCGATGGTGTCGGTCAAACGCTCCTGCAGAGCTTCATCACCGATCTGCTGAACGATCTCGTTCAAGAAACCACGTACTACCAAGCGGCGTGCGGTCTTTTCGTCGATACCGCGAGCCATCAGGTAGAACAGGTGCTCATCATCGAAGCGACCGGTGGTCGATGCGTGACCCGCACCGTCAATCAGGCCGGTTTCGATTTCCAGGTTTGGAACCGAGTCCGCACGTGCGCCATCGGTCAACACCAGGTTGCGGTTGGCTTCGTAGGAGTCGGTGCCAACGGCTTCCTTCTGGATCAGCACGTCACCAACCCAAACGGTGTGTGCGTCCTTGCCCTGCAGGGCACCCTTGTAAAGAACATTCGACTTGCAGTTGGCCACGGCGTGGTCAACAAACAGTCGGTGTTCCAGGTGCTGACCGGCATCTGCGAAGTACAGACCGTAGAGCTCAATTTCCGCACGTTCGCCGGTGAAGCGAGCCGATGGGTTCACGCGCACCAGATCGCCACCGAAAGACACGGCGATGTGCTTGAAAGATGCGCCCTGAGCAACGAGTGCCTGCTGCGATGAAGCATGTACTGCGTCATCTTCCCAAGCCTGCAAGGAGACAACGGTCAAGCGAGCGTTGGCGTGAACGTCGAATTCAACGTTCTGAGCCAGCACTGCTGAACCTACGTGGTCCAAGATCACGGTGGCTTCCGAGTTTTCCTCGGCAACGATGATCAAGTGCTGAGCTGTTGGAGCCAGTGATTCGCCGGTGATGCGAACGCTTGCCTTGGCACCCTCTGCGTTCTTAGGAATGGTCACAACCTGAGTCTCGGAAGCGTACTTCCAAGCGTTGGCTGAGACTCGATCATCTGGGGTGTGTGCAACACCGTTCAAGGCATCGTCAGAAGAAACGACGGTCAGCGTGGCGATGTCGTTACCCGATAGCTCAACCTTTGGAGCAGCACCGGTGAGCTCGTCACTGTGCAGACCCTTCAGGCGCTTGAGCGGGGTGAAACGCCAATCCTCTTCACGACCGGTCAGCTTGGCGAAGTCCTCAACGTTGGTGCTGGTCAGACGACCTGCACGCGAGGAATCCGGCACGCCAACTCCCCCGCCGTGGCTGTGGGCCTTAGCGGAAGCTCCACCCAAAGGTGAGCTGTCGTTTTCGTTGATTGGCGAAAGGTTTTCGCCTTCTTCGGTGAAACCAGGAATGGATGGGGCGCCGATGCGCACCTTCTCATCTGGGATATGGGTGGTGGTCTCCGACATTCTTAGCCGACCGATCCTTCCATCTGAAGTTCAATAAGGCGGTTCAGTTCCAGCGCGTATTCCATTGGAAGCTCACGGGCGATTGGCTCAACGAAGCCACGCACGATCATCGCCATTGCCTCGTCCTCGGCCATACCGCGGGACATGAGGTAGAACAGCTGCTCTTCGGAAACACGGGAAACGGTTGCCTCGTGGCCCATGGTGACATCGTCTTCACGAACGTCAATGTATGGGTAGGTATCCGAACGCGAAATCTGGTCAACCAGCAGCGCGTCACAAACCACCGAGTTCTTGGTGCCCTTGGCACCTTCCTGCACCTGTACCAGGCCACGGTATGCCGAACGGCCACCGTTACGAGCCACCGACTTAGCCACAATGGCCGAGGAAGTGTTCGGAGCGATGTGAACCATCTTCGATCCGGTGTCCTGGTGCTGACCTTCACCGGCAAAGGCGATGGACAGGGTCTCACCCTTGGCGCGTTCGCCAACAAGGTAAACCGCAGGGTACTTCATGGTGACCTTGGAACCGATGTTGCCATCGACCCATTCCATGGTTGCGCCCTCTTCACAGACGGCACGCTTGGTCACCAGGTTGTATACGTTGTTCGACCAGTTCTGGATCGTGGTGTAACGGACGCGGGCGCCCTTCTTCACGATGATTTCCACAACCGCAGAGTGCAGCGAGTCCGACTGGTAGATCGGTGCGGTGCAACCCTCGATGTAGTGAACGTACGAATCCTCATCGGCGATGATCAGGGTGCGTTCGAACTGGCCCATGTTTTCCGTGTTAATACGGAAGTACGCCTGCAGTGGGATCTCTACGTGTACGCCCTTAGGAACGTAAACGAAAGAACCACCGGACCACACGGCGGTGTTCAGCGAAGCGAACTTGTTATCGCCCGCAGGAATAACCGAGCCGAAGTACTCTTCGAAGATCTCTGGGTGTTCTTTCAGACCGGTATCGGTATCAAGGAAGATCACGCCCTGAGCTTCAAGGTCTTCACGCAGCTGGTGGTAAACAACCTCGGACTCGTACTGAGCGGCAACACCGGAAACCAGGCGCTGCTTTTCAGCCTCAGGAATACCCAACTTGTCGTAGGTGTTCTTGATGTCTTCAGGAAGTTCGTCCCAGGTCGTGGCCTGTTTCTCGGTGGAGCGGACGAAGTACTTGATGTTGTCGAAGTCAATGCCCGAGAGGTCTGGACCCCAGGTTGGCATTGGCTTGCGATCGAAGTACTTCAGTGCCTTCTGGCGACGTTCGAGCATCCATTCTGGCTCGGACTTGAGGGCGGAAATATTCGCCACCACGTCCTTGTCGACGCCGCGGCGAGCATTGGCACCCGCGTCATTCTTATCTGACCAGCCATATTCGTAATTGCCGATTCCGTGGAGTTCGGGGTTCTTCTCCAGAATTTCGGAAATTACACCTGGGTCGGCAGACTCCTGTGCAATCTGATCCGTCATCGCGGCCTCTC
>Ga0308157_10002803_pt1 | contig 27185 bp, 19 predicted proteins | sample PhyBR1_FD_201035 | JGI IMG/M metagenome (GOLD analysis project Ga0308157, IMG submission 201035) | Phyllosphere microbial communities from UC Gill Tract Community Farm, Albany, California, United States - DLSLB.R1 | ecosystem: Host-associated > Plants > Phyllosphere > Unclassified | place: USA...
ATTCCGAACAGAGTAGTTAAGCCCGATAGCGCAGATGGTACTGCATTTTAATGTGGGAGAGTATGTCGCTGCCTTTCTTTTGAATCCTCAATCATAATCTGATTGAGGATTTTTTTTTGGAATAAACTTAAGTATAAATAAGACCTGATTTATAATTATAAAGTGATGAAATGAAAAGCATCGCTTTGGACTGTCTTTATTATGTAGCATTAGAAGAGAATATATACTGCTTATAGGGATGTTGTAATAGCATGTATAAAGTTATGTAATGTCTCTCTATGGTGATTGCAAATAGTAGCTGACAGGATCTTTTAGTTTTTATAACAGCAGTATCATGAAATGTTGGTATACACAAAAGATAAGACTTTTTAAACATCATTTTTAAGCTGTTTTTTGCTGTTTGAACAGAGTTGTTAGATGAATAAGACAAAAGGCTCAAATAGCGATCTTATCTGTTGAATGGCATCAATAAAAAAGTCCCTGAGCAATTTACTCAGGGACTTTTTTTATTATCTGTAAACCGAATTAATCTATCGATTTTACTACGGCTTTTTCCGCTTCTTTTCGAGTACCATCAAATCCGTCAACTCCGGAAACAGTAGTATATTTTAAAACATATTTTTTTCCAGGATTCAGGCGATTATAGATGCTTTGACACATTAGCGTAGCTTCATGAAATCCGCATAAAATAAGTTTTAATTTACCCGGATAAGTATTAATGTCACCAATGGCATAAATACCTTCGATATTGGTTTGGTAATCCAATGCATTATTAACTTTAATGGCATTTTTTTCTATTTCCAATCCCCAGTTAGCAATAGGTCCGAGTTTAGGTGTTAATCCAAATAGTGGAATGAAGTAATCGGTCTCTATTATTTGAGTATCATCACCATTAGACAAGGTCAGGGACTCTACTCTTTCATTACCATGTATGGCTGTGATTTCAGCTGGTGTGATCAGATTGATTTTTCCAAGCTTTTTTAATTCCTGTACTTTTTCTACTGAATCTAAAGCACCTCTAAATTCATTTCTTCTGTGTACAAGAGTTACATTGGAAGCCACATCAGACAGGAAGATAGACCAGTCTAATGCAGAATCTCCACCACCGGCTATAACAATATTTTTATCACGGAATTGCTCCGGATTCTTAACGAAATACTCCACACCTTTTTCTTCATAGAAAGCGATGTTTTCAATTAGAGGTTTTCTTGGTTCAAAGCTGCCTAAACCACCTGCAATTGCGATTGCTTTTGCGTGGTGTTTTGTTCCTTTGTTGGAAGTTACGATAAAGGTACCGTCTTCAAGCTGATCAATTGTTTCTGCTACTTCATTTAAGGTAAATCCGGGTTCAAATTGTTTTATTTGCTCCATCAGATTATCTATAAGTTCAGCGGCTCCAACAGAAGGATAGCCTGGTATATCAAAAATAGGTTTTTTAGGGTATAACTCAGTAAGTTGTCCACCAGGTTGAGGCAATCCATCTATTAGATGGCATTTTAGCTTTAATAGCCCGGCTTCAAAAACAGCGAATAATCCCGTTGGTCCAGCACCAATGATCAGTATATCTGTTTCAATCATAAATAATTTAATTTAAATAGAAATAATTTTAATTATTTCTTAAATCTACTTTTCCCTGATTATTATTTAATTCAGAAATGTTGGTCACCGTTTCAATTTCAGGAGCATATTTTTTTATGGTTGTTTCCACACCTGCTTTTAATGTCATCTGGTTGACATTGCAAGAAATACATGCACCGAGTAATTGTACAGTAACGTATTTATCGTCTTCAATAGAAATAAGATTGATATCTCCGCCATCTGATTTTAGGAAAGGACGGATTTCATCTAATGCTTTTTCTACATTTAATCTTATGGTTTCGCTGGTTGTTGTCATAGCTGAAAAGATTATAAATTATTTTTTTACGGCAGCACAACCTGCCATTGTGGTTATTTTTATAGCTTCTGTCGGAGGTAGGCTTTCGTTGCGTTTCACAACCTCTTCTACAACATTTCGTGCAATATTCACAAAGGCTTCTGCTACCGGTGTTTCTTCCTGTAACGATGCAGGACGCCCATAATCACCCGCTTCACGAATAGACTGTACAATAGGTACTTCTCCAAGGAAAGGGACTTCTAAATCACGGGATAAATTTTTAGCACCTTCATGTCCGAAGATGTAATATTTGTTTTCCGGAAGTTCTTCAGGAGTAAAATAGGCCATATTTTCAATGATACCTAAAACAGGAACATTGATGCTTTCTGACATAAACATGGAAACACCTTTTTTTGCATCAGCTAAAGCAACAGCCTGTGGTGTACTTACAACAACAGCACCTGTGATGGGCAATGACTGCATGATGGATAAGTGAATATCTCCGGTTCCAGGAGGTAAATCGAGCAATAAAAAGTCTAATTCTCCCCAATCAGCATCAAAAATCATTTGATTTAATGCTTTAGAAGCCATAGGACCTCTCCAGATAACCGCCTGATCAGGACTTGTAAAAAATCCGATAGATAATATTTCTACTCCATAACTGGTGATAGGTTTCATTTTTGACTTACCTTCTACTTCTACAGAAATAGGGCGTGCTCTTTCCACATCAAACATGATTGGCATTGATGGGCCATAGATGTCAGCATCTAATACGCCCACTTTAAAGCCCATATTGGCAAGCGTAACCGCTAAGTTTGCTGTAACGGTAGATTTTCCAACTCCGCCTTTACCGGATGAAACTGCGATAATATTGCTGATACCAGGAATCGATTTTCCTTTGATTTCAGGTTTTTCAGGGGTTTCAACTTTTATATTGACTTTAATTTTTGCTTTGTCGTAAATTTTTTCATGAATCACTTTCATGATATCTACTTCAGCTCTTTTCTTGATATGTAAGGCAGGATTGTGTAATGTAAGATCAACAACAACTTCATCTCCAAAGGTCATTACGTTTTGAACAGCACCACTATCTACCATATTTTTTCCTTCTCCCGCTATAGAAATAGTTTCTAAAACAGCAAGAATTTCTTTCCTATCTAATTTCATTTATATTTTACTTTATTACTTCAAACAGAAGTACTTATGTAGACTAATTTTAAATTACAAATATACTACGAAATGTTGGAAATTGAAAGTTAATGACTTGTGAAAATGATGTTTATTTCTTATCGTGTAATAGTTAAAAATTATTGTTGAGTAATAATAGTTTCTGATATCCCATGTTTTGTAAAAGTTGGTTGTTCAGATAATTATATTCGGATAGCAATAATTGGTTCTGAGCTGTTTTATAAGTAATTGCATCTACTTTTCCATAGATGAATTTTGAAGTGGTTGTTTGAAAAGATAAAGTAGAAAAACGGATATTTTCAGTAATTTGTGATTCAAGCGTTATCAATTGATGCAATTGTTGTTTTTCAAGGTTAAATTCATTTAGCGTTGCCTGAATCATGTTTTGCTTTTGCTGTTCTTTTATTTCTTTTTCTATTCGTTTTGCATTTCTTAATCTTGTAGCATTTCCTTTTGAAAAAACAGGAACATAAAGACTCAATCCTAAGAAATTACTCTTATTGGTTTGTAGTTGTCTTTCAAAATTAAAAGAAGTATCTGAAATGTTTTTTATCTGATTGGCATAAAAGGTTCCATACGAATAATGGAGTGATAGTTTTGGAAGAAAATTAGATAACGTTTGCTGATAAACAACGATCGCTTTTTGTAGTTCGATATCGCTTTTTTTTATTTTGCTGTTACTATTGAGGTCAAATTCAATGTTTTCTTCAACAGATATGAGATCTTCATGTAACGAATAAGAAGTATAATCATCCTTAATGAAGAAAATATTTTGGAATAATTGAGTTTTTTTGTTCTCATATTCATGTATTGCCTGTTGTAACACAATTTTTTCCTGAGAATAAATGACTTCAATATCATATAAGTCACTTTCAGGTTTTAGCCCAGTAGATACTTCTTTGCGGATTCTTTCCAATTGATTTTCAGAGTTGACCAATTGTTTTTCTAAGATATTAACCCATTCCTGAGCGGCGAATGCTTCATAAAACTTTTTTAGTAACAGTATATTATACTCCTGTAATATTACCTCATTATCCTGACGTTGAAAAGCACTTTCAAGTCGGTCTAATTTAGACTTTTTAATTTCTGAAAAATTGAATAGAGCTATCTGGCTGTCCAGTGAAAAAAGGTCTGATTGTACATTTGAACTGATACGATTGTTTGTTGAAGGATCAATCGTTGAACCGAAATTATAATTATGGTTGGCACTCAAACCAATTTCAGGTAAATAGGTATACGTTAGTTTGACCGCATTATTTTGAGCTAACATAATTTCGAGTTGCTTTATTTTGAAATCAAGATGATGTTCTCTGCCATATTCTATACAGTCCCGAAAACTCCAGATAGTATGCTGCGCTTTTCCCCCGAAAGGGAAAAACACAACAAGTAAAAAGAAACAAACGACTTTATTCATATTTCAAATATTTCAGAATATTGATTCTTGTAGCACTGTAAGATTTGGAAAATACCACTATTATGGTTAAAACAATCATGATGATAAAAGCGATACAAAAAGCGATATATGGAAAATCTATACGGTAGGCAAAATTGTTTAGCCACAGCTGGAGTAAATAATATCCCGGAATCAGCGCTAATAAAAAGCCAATAATACAAAATAGAATATATTGTTTTGATAATTGAAGCAAAAGGCTTTTGGTTGAAGCTCCCAATACTTTTTTTATGGCAATCTGTTTGTATTGCCTTTCAATGGTAAATGATGATAGAGCAAATAAACCAAACAGTGCAATGGCAATAACCACAATATTCAGTATGGCAAACACATTGCGTTGTTTTATGTAACTGGCATAGGTTTTTGCAAATTCTTTATTGACAAATTCAGCATTAAACGGATAATCAAAATCAACTTTTGTTTTCCAGAATTTTTCTAACTGATGTAAGACGTCTTCACTTTCAGCAGCATCGATTTTTACAGATACTGCCTGTAGGTTTGTATCCATCCAGCTGATGGTTTTTGGATGATAGAAAATCATCGGAGGAACTTTTTCTGTTAGACCATATAAATTAAAATCTTCTACAATCCCTACAATCTTTAATGGGTTTCCATTCCAGTCAAATTTTTTATTGATCAGGTTTTTATTCCCAAGTTTTCTTGCAGCTGTCTGGTTAATCAATACTGACTCAATGGTATCGGAAGCAAGATTGGAATCCAGATCGCGACCTTCTGCTATTTTGATTTTCATCATATCCAGATATCCGAAATCAATAGCTACGTTCTGAGCCTGTACATTCTTACCATCTATAGAGAAACCTGATGAAGAACTCACACCGGAACCAATACGCATAGAAGAAATATTTACCTCTTTGACACCTTTTATCTTCATCATTTCTGACCGGATGCTTTTGTAAAAATTATAGCGGTTCGGTTTTTCATAATTCAAATACCTGATGGTGAGAATCTGATCTCCTGAAAAACCTAAATCTTTTTTAGCCATATAGCTTACCTGTTCATTGACTATATATCCTGCGATAAGAAACAATGTAGCAATAAAAAACTGTACAATAAGCATCGTATTGCGCAGCCAGATCCCGTTTTTGCTACGTCCAAAATTCCCTTTCAGAACTTTCAATACTTGGAAATTAGCAATGTAAAGAGCCGGGAAAATACCTGCAGATATAATTACTATTAAAAAGATGATGGTAAAATATCCTATAAAATCTGTCAAGTGAAACACGAGTGCCTTGTTCAACAAAACATTGTAATATGGTAATAAGATTTCAGTAAGTGCCAATGCACAGATAAAAGCAAGAAAAACGAGAATGCTTGTTTCAAAAATAAATTGTAAAGCAATATTTTTCTTACCGGCACCGGTTATTTTTCTGATGCCTACTTCTTTGGCTCTTTTTGTTGCCTGTGCAGTTGCCAGATTGATATAGTTGATAATGGAAAGTACAAGAATTAAAACAGACAAACCTATATTGATTTTCAGAAAAACGCCGTTTGCCTTGCCTTCAGGAAAGCCCGTTATTTCTGCTTTTAGGCGAACATCTTCTAAAGGTTGTAAGAATGTTGTCATACGACCGTTTTTTTCCAGATAATCTTCTAATGTAAGACCTTCTTTTTTAGCAAGCTGTCCTTCACGATTTTGCAGGTTTATATCCTCGATGGTTTTTAATATGCGGTCTTTACTTTCTGTGTTTTTTAGTTTAATAAGAAAGTTAAAATTAAAATTCCCCCATTCATTTTTCTGCAATTTTAGCTGACTTTCCAGATCATTTGAAATAAGGGAAGGATTGATGGACGATTTGCCGGGTACTCTGTAAACCGTTGTTATGGTATAAGAGCCATTAGAAACATCCTGTACTATTTTATTGATCACATCAGTTGTACCAAATAGTTCAACTGCTTTTTCTTCAGACAAAGCAACCGCTTTCTTTGTAGCTGAGAAAGCAGCAACAGATCCTTTAACAACTTCAAACGGAAAATATTCAAAAAAGTTTGGCTCAGTAACAACAGCATTGTTGACAACTTGTTTTTTACCATTAATCACTAAAAGAGAAATAGTACCATTATAGGAAGAATAATAACAATAAGAATCTAACTCTGAAGCAGCCTCTTTTAGAAGAGGTCCTAACGGAGCAACATTATAAGGCCATATTTCAGTTTCATTAATTTTTACCAATACTTCCTGTACCAATTCTTTATTCGGGTTCCATTTATCGTATGAGTTCTCCTCTTCCCAGTATATAGAGGACAAGATAACAGCGGTAATACCTATTGCCAACCCGATGATATTGAGTAAGGTATAGGTTTTGTTATGAGCCGTATTGTAAACGAATATTTTTATCCAGTTTTTAAGCATCTTTTTTTATTTTATTCTGTGAATACATTGACTGTTTTCTGATTGTTCTTTTCTGATAAGATTTCGCCATCTTTCATGATAATGGTCTTTTGAGAAAAAGCAGCATCGTTAGAGGAGTGTGTCACCATTAAAATTGTGGCACCATTTGCATGAAGTTGTGTAAGTAATTCCATTACCTCATTTCCATTAGTACTGTCAAGATTTCCGGTAGGCTCATCTGCCAGAATCAATTTGGGGTTGGTTATCAGTGCCCTTGCCACGGCTACGCGCTGTTGCTGACCTCCTGATAGTTGTTGCGGATAATGCTGTAAACGATGCATGATGTTTAGTTTTTCTGCAATCTGCTGTATTCTTTTTTTTCTTTCCTGAGCTTTGATGTTGTTATAAATCAAAGGCAATTCAATGTTATCATACACAGACAGCTCATCAATCAGATTGAAATTTTGAAAGATGAATCCAATGTTCTGTTTTCTTAATTGAGCACGCTTTGTTTCTTTCATATTCACAATCTCATTTCCGAGTAAGTGATAGCTTCCTTCCCGAATGTCATCGAGCAAGCCAATGATGTTGAGCAAAGTAGATTTGCCACAGCCTGATGGTCCCATAATAGATACAAATTCACCTTCGCTGATATGCAGACTAATGTCATTTAAGGCTTTTGTTTTTACCGTTTCCGTTACAAACGTTTTATGTAAATTTTTGATAGTAATCATTGATAGTTTTTTTACGTTATGGTTCTATATTTAATTGATCGATATTTATATAATCTTCGTAATTGGATACAATTACTTTTTCTCCTGGTTGAAGCCCGGTAATAATTTCATAGTAATCCGGGTTTTCTCTTCCGAGCTTTATCGTACGTTTAACCGCTTTGTTACCCTTTACCACAAAGATCCACTTTCCTTTGGTTGCCGTATAAAAATTTCCTTTTGGTATGACAACCGAATTTTTATCGCTCGATAACGACAGTCGAATGCTGAAAGAACTGCCTTCCTGTAATCCTGTCGGGGGTGATCCTGTAAAATTAAGTTCTGCTTTAAATTGTCCGTTTTTTACCGCAGGAATTATTTTTGTAATACTGACTTCAACATTATTTCCTTTTATTTCCATTTGCCCTTTTTGGTTCTGTTGTATTTTTTCTAAATAAAATTCATCAATATTAGCCATTAGCTTATACCCCTTCATTTCATCTACTTTTCCAATACTGGTTCCTGCGAGGTACGTTTGTCCTAAAATAGCTTCAAAGGAACTCAGCCTTCCTGAAACCGGTGCCAGAACCAAGAAATTTTTTTTGTTTTCCCTCAGTGTTTCCAGACTTTTCTGCATAATATTCAGTGCCTTGTTGATTTGTTCAAGTTGTAATTGATTGGAATGTTTTTCTCTGTTCAGACTTTCCTGTAAAAGCGTTTTTCGTTCCCTTTGATACCGATATTTCTCCTGAGTTTGTTCCCATTCATTTTTTGCCAGTATCTGTTTCTGAAAAAGGGTCTGGTTAAGTTGATATTCCAGTTGTGTCTGATTAAAATCGTGTTCCATAGCGATCAGATCTTTTGATAAAACGAGTTCCTGGTTACGTAATGAGAGCTTGGCAACATTCAAATTGTTCATTTGTTCGATAATTGCAGTTTCCTGTGATAAAAAATTGAATTCTGTATTGGGATTGTATAACCGGGCCAGTGGCATTCCTTTTTCTACCATTGCTCCGTTTTCTGTAAAAAGTTCCTGTACCGATCCACCTTCTACGATATTGATAAGCATAGACTCTAATGGAACTGCCTGTGCCTGAAGAATCATGAAATCCTGAAATACATCATTTTTGACTTCCTTTATAAGAAGTTCTTTAGCAGATACATTTAATATTTTAGGTTTTGTTGCTAAATGGTATATTAAGAATCCAATACTTAAAAAAAATAAAATCAATAGTACAATGTATTGTTTTTTTCTATTTTTACGAGGTCGAATAGTGTCCATTATCAGTTATTTGTCTGATAATAGATAGATATTTTCGTGCCGGAATTTTATAAAGCGGTAATTGACTGAAAGAGAAAGACAGTACAAAATCACCAGAATGAAAAACTGTCCGATATCGGACACTGATCGTACGATATCGGACAAACGCTCCTCCCTTATGAAAAAAATAAATGCTTCAGTTTTAGTAATTGATGATCAGGAAGAAGTACTGATTGCAGCCCGTTTGTTTTTAAAAAGGCATTTTAATGAAGTGACCACACTTTCTAATCCTGCCAATATTATAAAAACCATCAGCGAAAAAAATGTTGGTGTTGTATTATTAGATATGAATTTTCGTTACGGGTATGAGAATGGAAAGGAAGGTATTTACTGGATGAAAGAAATTGCACAGATTTTTCCTGATGTGAAAATAATTCTAATGACTTCTTATGCAGATGTGCATACGGCAGTAGAAGGTATAAAACTTGGGGCTGTTGATTATCTGTTAAAACCCTGGGAGAATGATAAGCTTCTGGAAATTATAAAACACGCTGTAAAACTGGTGAGAAAGCAATCAAAAGCAGCAACCATAACAGTCGATTATTTTACAGGACAGTCAGAAGCGATACTAAAAGCTTACAAAACGGCAGAGCGGATTGCAAAAACAGATGTTACAACATTGATTTTGGGAGAGAATGGAACGGGTAAGTTTGTTCTCGCAAAATATATTCACGATCAATCCATCCGACGCAACCAGCCTTTTGTACATGTTGATTTAGGATCTTTGAATGAAAATCTATTTGAAAGCGAATTATTTGGCTATGTAAAGGGAGCTTTTACAGATGCTCATCAGGATAGTATGGGGAGGTTTGAAAAAGCAAACACCGGAACAATCTTTTTAGATGAAATTGGTAATGTGCCGCTTCATCTTCAATCCAAACTCTTACAGGTTATTCAAAGTAAAGAAGTGATTCGTCTGGGGGAATCAAAGCCACGACCTCTTGATGTAAGAATCATTACAGCAACAAATGAAAATTTACAGCAATCTGTTATTGATAGGCGTTTCAGAGAAGATCTTTATTACCGCATCAATACTGTTTCTATAGAGATTCCACCTTTACGTGAAAGAAGGGAAGATATAATACCCTTACTGGATTATTTTATTCATTATATGAGCCATAAATATGGATTACCGGAGAAAAAAATTGATTCAGCTATTATAGAAAAATTAGAATTATATAAGTGGAGTGGTAATATCCGTGAACTTCAAAACAGAGTAGAGAGAGCGGTGGTTCTGGCAGAAGGAGACCACATTACATTATACGATATGGGATTTAGTGACTTAGATATAAAGATGGATGATAAGAATATAGCCGTTACACTTTCTGATGTGGAGAAAAACAAAATTCAGGAATGTTTGATTATGAATGATAACAATATTTCAAGAACAGCCGAACAGTTAGGGATATCAAGAGCAGCGTTATACAGAAAAATGGAGAAATATAATATATCGAACACATGAAAATCACTTCTTTTATGTGGAGGGTATTAATCAGAATCCTCTTTATGATTGTCGGTACTGCAATAAGTATAACTTTGCTATTAAACGGATATTATTATAATGGTCTGTTATTCGGAACTATTACGATCGTTATTTTATTGAACCTATATCAGGTTTTAAGCACGTATTTTAATGGTTTACAAAAGGTGCTGACTGCTATTATTTATGATGATTTCAGCAATGAATTCCCATTGCCTCGTCATGAATCGGTTTATCAGAAAGCTATTGTTGTATATGAAAAATACAGAGTACAGTTGCTTAATTATGAATCACAGAATATTGTGTATAATCAACTGCTTGAGACTGTTTTTACATCCATTCTTATTCTCAGAAAAGAACATGAAGAATGGCGAATTTTGCTGATGAACCAACATTTTAGAACTTATTTTAAAGTACCGGATGTGAGAAGCTGGAAATATCTGCACTCATTTATACCTGATTTTTGTGAATTGATTGAGAACAAACAATTTAAGGAATACAAGACAACTGTAGATATACAAATAGAGAAAGAAGAAAGACAAACCTTTGTTCTGCAGACTTCAAACCAAATCATATCAGGAAAAGAATATTATATCATCATGTTAGATTCTGTTCAAAGAGTGATTGATGCAACTGAAAAAGAAGCATGGATTTCTGTAATGAAAGTTATTTCTCATGAATTGATGAATTCTCTGACACCCATTCATTCTCTCGCTCAAAATGTCGATGAGATGGTTCAGGAAGAAAACCTTACAGATTCGGATAAAGAAGACATTCGTGTCGCAATAAAGACAATTGTAAACCGAAGCAACCACCTGCAGCAATTTGTTGAGCGGTACAGAAAGCTGACAATGCTGCCTACACCTGATAAAAAGGCTGTTGATCTTCACGATATTATTGAGCAAAGTCTTCAAAATATGAGGAGTTTGTTTAAGGAAGCAGCTATTGAAATACATTGGGTTCCTGTAAAAAACTATGAAGTTAAAGTGGATGTTGTTCAATTTGAACAGGTGCTCATCAATTTATTGACCAATGCTTATCACGCGCTGAAGCATGTAGAAAAAAGAGAGGTTGAAATAAAAATTACAAAAGAAGCCCAGCGGATCTATATAGATTTGTTTGATTCTGGGGCACTCATTGATCCGGAAATCATCACAAAAATATTTTTACCTTTTTATACAACGAGAAGAGATGGGGCTGGTATCGGGCTTACATTGTCAAAAACGATTGTTGAAGCTCACGGTGGATATTTAATATATCAGCAATTAGAAGAAAAAAACTGCTTTAGAATTATTCTTTAGCTGTATCAGGATCCCAGAAAACATGTTTAAAATCTACTATTTTATCGTCTTTTACTTTGATGCCCTCACTCTCCAATAATTGCTGCATAAGATGAGTACCCTGAAAATGATGTTTGCCGGTCAGTAATCCGTTTCTGTTTACTACACGGTGAGCCGGTACATCTTCTAACGAATGGGCTGCATTCATTGCATAACCCACCATTCTGGAGGACTGTGGAGAACCTATTATTCGGGCTATAGCTCCATAAGAAGTTACACGGCCATAAGGGATTTTGCGTACAATCTCATATACTCTTTCAAAAAAGGTTTTTTCTTCCATTATTTGAAAAGTTTGAAAAGAGTTATAATGGCAATAATACCCGTTATAGAACCAATGATATAATTCATGTTTTTTAGCACAAAATTATTTTCAATGTCTTTTTTCCTAAAGATTCTTATATAGAATTCAAATACTGAATAAGTACCTAAAACTACTCCGATCGTAAGAATCAGATTATAAAAAGGATGAAAGAGAAATAAGCTATAAGATGCTGCTGTAATACTTACGAAAACATAATACGGAATGGGGAATACATTAATAGTTGCCATCATCATTCCCTGAGCAAATTTTTTTCTTTTATTATGAATGGGAATTTCAGGCGTTATCTTTGATTTCTTTTTTGTTTTTTTGAAGAAGAAATAAAAGGTGAGAATTGTAAAAATCACTAATCCGATCTCATGTATTATTTCATTTACAAATGGATTTTTATCGATGATTTTAGCAAAAAAAATGGCGAGATAAACCTGAAGAAAAATAATGACAAGGCATCCAGCTGTAAAAAAACCAGCTTGTTTTCTACCTTCATCAACAGCAATCTTTACAACCGTAGCATTGAGTAATCCTGGCAATAAGGTGCCTATTACTGAGGCTGTAATTCCGATGATGAAGGTATAAAAGATGTTCATTATTTTATTTTGAACTTGATATATGTAATAGGCTTATTTTGTTCTAAATACTGAGATTCATAAAAAGTCTGAATTCCGATTACTTCTTCCGGAGCTCCTTCATTTCGGTACACATTATGATTAGCATATAATACAGTATGACCTTCACCGTGCAATAAACCCAATGTATATCCGTGCATAAACTCGCTGTCGGTTTTAAGATTTACAGTTCCCCCAAGTTTTAAGATGTTCTTATAGCGTTTTAAAAAATCAGTATTTGTAAGTCTGTGTTTTGTTCTTTTATATTTTATCTGAGGATCCGGGAAAGTAATCCATATTTCGTCAACTTCACCAGCTGCAAAAATAAATTCGATTAATTCTATCTGAGTACGTACAAACGCTACATTATTCAACGCTTCATCAACTGATGTTTTGGCACCACGCCAGAAACGAGCTCCCTTGATATCAATGCCGATGAAGTTTTTTTCTGGAAATCTTTTAGCAAGACCTATTGTATACTCTCCTTTTCCACAACCTAATTCCAATACAATTGGGTTATCATTTTTGAAAACCTCCTTATTCCATTTTCCTTTTAATGCGTAATTGTCAACGGCTTCTTCCCTCGTTGGCTGGTATACGTTACTGAACGATTCGTTTTCTCTGAAACGCTTTAATTTATTTTTGCTTCCCACAATTATGACTGTTTAATAATACTACAAAAATAGTATAATTTAAAGACTAATAAACTTCATTAGAGGTTCTCTGCAGGATTTTTTTCAATTTGTAAAGTGAATGAAAACTCAGACCCTACTCCCAGTGAGCTTTCAAGATAAATGTGTTCGTTGTGTGCTTCAATGATATGTTTTACAATAGAGAGTCCCAAACCAGATCCGCCAACATCTCGGGTTCTGCTGGAATCGGTTCTGTAAAACCTCTCAAATAAGCGCGGAAGATGTTTTTTATCAATTCCTATTCCGTCATCGGTAATGCGTACAAGTAGTTTATTTTTTGTAAAATGTTCGAGACGTACTTCGGTTGTTCCGTTTTTCTTACCATATTTAATCGAGTTTTCTATTAAATTGATAATTACCCGGCTTATCTTCTCTTTATCACCAATTACATAAATGGGGCGGTAATGATCTTTGTCAAACATCAAAGAGATATCATGTTCATCTGCTTTTAATTCCAGCATATCAAAAATATTCTGAAATACCGCAACAATATCAAAAGTAGAGAATTCCAGTTGAAGCTCATGCGCTTCTAATTTTGTGATCATATCAAGTCCTGATACAATATCGATCAAGCGTTCAACACCGCTTTCAGCACGTTGCAGATATTTCTTCCTGATGCTCTTATCTTTTATATTACCTTCCAGAAGAGTAGAGATATATCCCTGTACAGTAAAAAGAGGTGTTTTTAATTCATGAGATACATTTCCTATGAACTCCCGACGATATTCTTCGCGTACTTTCAAAGATTCTATTTCTATTTTTTTTTCGCTTGCAAATTTATTTACTTCATACATCAGCGTTTTCATATTGGTTGTAATGGGTTGATTTCTCAACACCGTTTCATCTAAAATGGAAACATTTTTATATATTTTCTGAATGCGTCTGTAAATAAAACGCTCTACCCTGTATTGCAGAATAAAAAAGTTAAAAGCAAAAAACAGTAACGCAAAAGTTACTGTAAATAAAAAGTTTATTTCAAAAAAATAATATTGTAAGAGCAATAAAAGAAGAACACTGAATGAGGTAACTACGATAGTCGACTTTATTGCAAAAGTGTAAGATTTCTTATATTTTACCGTAGACATTAAACTTCTAATTTATAACCGACTCCTTTAATTGTTTTAAAGATTTCGTCTCCTATTTTTTCTCTCAATTTTCTGATGTGAACATCAATCGTTCTGCCGCCTACAATAACTTCATTTCCCCAGACTTTATCTAAAATTTCTTCTCTTTTAAATACTTTACCTGGTTTTGATGCCAACAAATAAAACAGTTCAAATTCTTTACGGGGAAGTATAATTTCTTCTCCTCTTTTTACAATTTTATATTCATCTCTGTTGATTTCAATATCACCTACTTTGAGAATGTCATCTGATACCTGATGCTCTTTAACCCGGCGTAATAATGCTTTTACTTTACTTACCAAAAGTTTTGGTTTTATCGGTTTGGTAATGTAATCATCAGCACCAACATCAAAACCTGCTACCTGTGAGTAGTCTTCGCCACGGGCTGTCAGGAATGTAATAATGGTGTTTTGTAATTCCGGAATTCTGCGGATGTTTTCACAAGTCTCAATTCCATCCATCTCCGGCATCATTACATCTAATATAATAAGATTAGGAAGCTCCGCTTTTGCTGTCTGAATGGCTTCTTTTCCATTTGTTGCTTTAAAAACCTGATATTTTTCTGCCTCGAGATTGAATCCTACAATCTCTAATATATCTGCATCATCATCAACTAATAAAATCTTAATTTCTTTATTTTTCATCGTTATAAGGTTGTTAACACATTGTAAAATTAAATATAAATACGGTACGATAAGGCGGTTAACAATTATTTAATCTCTTAACCTTAACCTTACATTTTGCAAACCAACTATTAATATGCCTGTAACAATCCGGTAATAAATATACAATTTCTTTGCTCAAAAATTAACAACACACAAAAATGAAACTAAGAATTTTAATTATTACTCTTTTTTTACAATTGACAGCGTGGGCGCAAAGTCCTAAAATAATTAAAGGCACTATTGTTGACGGAAGTCTGAACAATACTCCTTTAGCGTATGCAACAATTGTTATTAAGGGTACTCAAACGGGAGCAAGTTCTGATGAAAATGGGTTATTTGAATTTGAATGTCCGGATGGGATTCACACTCTTGAAGCTTCTTATATGGGATATAAGACTCAGGAATTTCAGGTGGATACCAATCAGCTAAATGATCTTTCAATAGTATTGGTGGCAGAGGAAGATACCATGGAAGATTTGGTCATCACCGTTTCACAAAACAAACAAAATGAAGCTGTATTATTAGGAGAACAAAGAAAATCTCTGGAAATCAAGCAGCAGATCGGGGCGCAGGAGCTTTCAAGAAAAGGAGTTGGAGATGTTGCTACAGCAGTTACGAAAACTACAGGAGTAAACAAGCAAGAGAGTACAGGTGGCATTTTTGTAAGAGGATTAGGTGACCGCTATAATAGTACTACATTAAACGGGCTTCCTTTGGTTTCCAATGATCCGGAAAATAAAAACATCAGATTAGATATATTCTCTACTGATATTGTAGAATTTATTTCTATTGATAAAACCTATCTGGCAAGAAACTATGGAGATTTTGGAGGTGCAAATATTGATATTGTTTCTAAAAAACATACCGGAAATGGTACTTTTAACATTCAGATAGGCGCAAACGCTAATACAAACGCCATCGGACAAAAAGATTTTCAATTACAGTCTGGTAGAGGTGTTTTAGGTTTTTCTAACAATAAATCTATTCCCGATAACGCTTTAAATAATTATGGATTCAAAACACCTTTTAATACCTCTACAGCAAACGTTCCATACGGAGGAAATTTTGGATTCAATGGAGGAAAAACTTTTTTTGTAGGGGATCAAGGGAAATTGAGCATTTTTGGTACAGCTTCCTTTACCAATGATTATGAATACAGAGAAGGGATAAATAAAACATTGAGTGCTGAAGGAGCAAGAAGAAAAGATCTTTTTCAGAAAACGTACGGTTATAATACCAATACAACTGGAATGTTTAATGTGAATTATGATTTGAATAGTTCAAATAATATTGCCTATAATTTCCTTTTTGTTAATAGTTCTTCTTTAAGAAGTGATGATTACAGAGGATATCTTGTAGATCAGGCAGAAGGGCCAAACGGAGGAATTATTAATAGAAACACCTATGTTGAGAATCGTTTGATGACGCATCAATTATTAGGTAATCATCAACTCGGAGAGCAAACAACGCTAAACTGGGGGGCTTCCTATAATAAGGTAACAAGCGATTTGCCGGACAGAACGCAGACAACTATGCGTTGGAATGATAATGCAGGAGGATATACGTTAGTGGGGCAAACCAATTCTGACAACCATCGTTACTTCCATTTTTTGGATGAAAAAGAAATTATTGCGAATGCCTCTGTTGAGCATAAAATCGGGAAAAGAGAGGATGGTACTTTCAGAGGGAAAATTGTAGCAGGATATAACGGACGATTCAAAAAAAGAAATTTTGAAGCCACTCAGTTCAACCTTCGTATTGATTATGCAGAAAGAGAAATCGCAAGAGATCCGTCAAACCTTGATGCCTTTTTTAATCAGGAAAATCTTGCAGCCGGAAAATTTGAAATTCTGACCTTTAGAGGAAATGTACCAAATGCTCTTGAGCCACAGTTTTATAATGGAGATTTAAAAATTCATGCAGGATATGCTAATTTCGAATTCCAGTTTTCAGAAAAATTGTATGGTTTATTTGGGGTTAGATATGAGAAAATTCGTCAGCTGGTAGATTGGAAAACGCAGATGGACAACTCAGGGTTAGAGGATCTGTATGAGAAAAATGCATTTTTGCCAAGTCTTAATTTAAAATATGAATTAAACGGAACGCAAAATTTACGTTTATCTGCTTCAAAAACCTATACCTTACCACAGTTCAAAGAGCGTGTACCCTTTATTTATGAAAAAGTAGACGAATCAAGTTTTGGTAACAAAGATTTATATGCGTCAGATAATTATAATCTGGACATTAAATGGGAATATTTCCCACAAAATGATGAAATACTGTCAGCAACTTTATTTGGGAAATACATAAAAAATCCGATTAATACAACCAATGTGGCATCTTCAACCAATGATATTACATATGTAAATACGGGAGATTACGGATATGTGGCTGGAATAGAGATTGAGGTTAGAAAGAATCTATTCTATTTTAGTGATGACAACAGCCATAAATTGTCTGCGGGATTGAATTTTGCCTATATGAAAACGGAGCAGGAACTCAATGAAGAAAAAGTGAGAGCAGAGAATAATTTTTCTTCAAATTTTACCTATGACAAAGCAGGTTTTACAGGAGCTTCAGAGTTTTTAGGAAATGTGGATCTTACCTACTATAAAAGCTGGAAAGATAAAAATGTTTTGGCAACACTGGCGTATAACTATAATTCAGACCGTATATATGCATTAGGAGTAGAAGGAAAAGGTAATCTTGTTGATAAAGGTTTCGGAACATTAGACTTTATTTTTAAAACAAAATTAAATGAACATTTCGGATTGGGATTCACAGCAAAAAATATACTCAACCCGTCTATTGAGAGAATGCAGGAAAACATTACAGAGAATTTGTTAGTTAGGTCATATAAACTGGGAATGAATTTAGGGGTATCACTAAATTATAGTTTCTAAAAAAAAGCAGTGGATTTTCCACTGCTTTTTTTATTTACACAGCTAACAATTAATTTACAAAAACGTATCAATTCGTTTAGAATTCAATAATAATAAGCTAACACTTATTCGGGTAAAACAAAGCAAATTTGTATCAAATAACACAAAACAAAATAATTCATTCAAATCATGAAAAAAACAATCAGAAACGTATTCGGAATTTTATTCTTATCTACAGCAGTATTATTAACCAGTTGTGATAACAGTGATGATAAGGGAAATGGAGGAGATGGTGGTAATACTTCTTCATTTGTGGTAAAACCAACTGATTTTCAGGGTACAATTACAAATGGTGTAGTAACATTGAACGCGTCAGTTGAATATCAGTTAACAGGGAAATTAGTGGTAGCAAACGGAGCTAAGCTGGTAATACCTGCAGGTACAAAAATTGTAGGTACAGGAGGAACTTCTGCGTATATTGCTGTTGCTCAGGGAGCAAAAATTGAAATCAACGGAACGAAAGAGAAACCTGTAATTATGACAGGTAAAGAGCAGATTCCGGGTAACTGGGGTGGATTGGTAATTTGTGGTAAAGCGCCGATCAACAAAGGTACTACAGCTACTTCAGAAGTTGCTGATTTAACGTATGGAGGTACAGATGTGGCTGACAATTCGGGTTCTATACGTTATTTAAGAATAGAATATTCAGGAGCAAACTTTAGTTCTGAAAAAGAGTTTAACGGATTATCTTTATTTGGTGTGGGTAACGGAACTTCAATCGAATATGTACAATTACACAATGGTTCTGATGATGGTATTGAATTTTTTGGAGGTACGGTAAATACTAAATATATTGTTGCTTCAAACAACGAAGATGATCAGTTTGACTGGACAGAAGGATGGAATGGTACTAATGAATTCTGGTACAGCAAGCAACGTCAGGATGCCGGAAACAGAGGTATTGAAGCAGATAATAATGCAAATAACCACGATGCTTCTCCAAGATCTAATCCTACTATTAAAAATGTTACATTAATCGGCAGAGGAGCTGTAGGTGATGAGCCACAGGGAATGAAACTGAGAGTAGGTACCTATGCAAAAATCGATAATGTTGTGTTGAGTAATTTCAATGTTGGTTTTGATGTGGAGCACGATGCAACTATTGCAGGTGTTACAGCAGGATCATTAAAAGTAACCAATGTGAAATTTGAAAATGTAGTGACCAAATCAAAAGGTAAAAATACCGCTGGTGAAGCTGTTGATGTAAGTGCTGTATTTACAGAAAATGCATCTGCTACCGGAGCCGGAAACGGAACAAATGTGCCAACCTGGGCTCAGGGATGGACTACAGGTTTGTAGTAAATTTCTTAAAATATTGATAAATAACCTGTCTTTTTAGGCGGGTTATTTTTTTGGTATATTTTTTGAAATAAATTTGTATATTTACACTATAAAGTTGCTTATAATGAAACAAAAGTACCTATACACTATATTCTCCACTTTACTCATGTTTTGCTCTGTTTTTGCACAGCAGGAAGGTAGCGGTAAAGGTCAGCGGGAGACAAATTCTTCAAGAACAGATAATATTGAAGGTTTACAATTATACCCTAATCCAACGGTTAATAATAAAGTTTATATAGTAACAGAAACTTCCTCTTCTAAAGAAATCGAGATCTTCGATATTTTGGGAAAAAAAGTTTATACTACTACAGTAAACAATACAAATGCTGAATTGAATCTTAACAATCTTAAACCAGGTGTATATCTGGTGAAAGTGAAAGAAAAAGATGCTGTAGCTACACGCAAACTTGTCTTGAAATAAGATAGTAATATCCAGACCCTTATAAAGCAGTACAATAAAAAGTGATTCTATTTACGAGATATTTTAATAACTTTAAATGATCAATATGAAACAAATTTACTCTTTATTTACCTTTTTGTTGGCTACTGCAGGGTTTGCACAGCCTTACACTGAAACTTTTGACAACTATGTTCATCCGGGAGCTGTGAGTTCCTATTTCAGTTCTTCATTTACCGGAGTTGAGAACATTGCATGGACAACCGTACATGCGCGCGCAGCAGAAGATTATGAAATTACCGGATCGGGTATCGTTTTAAGAAGAATAGAAGAAGGCAGTGCTTTAGTGGGAACTTTTCCAAACGGACTTTCACAGTTTTCCTTTCAATATAGAAAAGCATTTACGGGGGCAGCAGAACGAAAATTAGATATTTTTGTAAACGGTGTTTTAGTGAGTACAACTGATGGCTTTGGTGCTGTTACTGGTGCGGATGCTACGGTTTATACCTATACAATGCCGGCTGCAACACTTGCAACCATTAACACGAATGAGGCAGTTGTTGTAAAAATCGCAATATCTACTACGTTATCCGGTGCAGCAAATACCAACAGACAAACTACAATTGATAATGTTATATGGGCTCCTAATGATGGAGCAGTTGTTGTTGATCCATCCATTACTGTAACTCCTGTATCATTGTCGGATTTTACTTATATCGTCGGAAATGGTCCGTCAGCAGCACAGACTTTTGAGATTTCAGGAACTGATTTAAACGGTTCAGATGTAACTATTACAGGACCTGAAAGTTATGAGGTTTCTTTAGATGGTGTCACTTTTGATGACACTGTGGTTTTATCGTCTTTTTCCGGTACAGCAACAACTATTCATACACGATTAAAAGCAGCTTTGGCAGTAGGAACTTATAATGGTACTTTAATGGTAACCGGAGGAGGTCTTACATCCAATGTTGAACTTGCTTTGTCCGGTTCTGTAACAGCGGCACAGACTGTGCCAACTATCACGGTATCCGAAACTGAAATTGTTGATTTGAATTATGCCGTTAATGAAGGTCCTTCGCCATCTGTAATATTTCAGCTAACAGGAACAGATTTAGATGGGTCAGATGTTACTTTGGTATCTACACCGGATTTCGAAATGTCATTAGACGGCGTTGATTATCAGACAACTTTAACATTGTCAGCTTTTGAAGGTTTAGAAACATCTGTATCAGTTAGGTTAAAAGCAGAGTTAGAGGCAGCCACATATAACGGAACAATTACTGTTTCCGGTGGTGGTATCGTAACACCTGTTTCTGTTAATCTTACAGGAATTGTTACGCCAACTGCAAGCAATCCTGATTTTGAAAGCGGAGCATTTGTCATGTATCCGAATCCAGTAAGCGATATTCTGTATTTCAATAAAATAACAGATGTTGAAATCTATAATCTGAATGGTAAAAAAGTTATGGAAGCCAAACAAATTGAAGCAATAGATGTCACTGCTTTACAACAAGGATTTTACATGGTGAAAACCATGGATGGAATCGTAAGAAAAATGGTTAAAAAATAAAAAAAAACATTCTTAACGATTTATTTACAACAAAAAAACCTATAGGATAAATTTTACTTAATATATTTGTCGCACAAAATTTATCCTATTTAAATACTAACAACAATGAAAAAACTTTACACATTCGCAGTTGCTTTATTATCAGCTGCAACTTTTGCACAAACGCCATTAAATACAAATGGTAGTTTAGAAGACTGGCCTGATGCTACAACTGCTCCAACAGGTTGGTTTATTCCAAATGCATCATTTACAAACGGTATCGTTAGTAAAAAAACTACAGGAGCTCAGGACGGGACTAATTATGTAGAGGTTATTACTCCTGCATCAGGAAATAACTCTGTGGCATTAAGTGATATTACTGTTACTCCTGGGACAAGCTATACAATTAAATACTGGTACAAAGGAACAAATATCAATTTCAAACATTGGGCACAATGGAGAACTGCAAGTGGAAATATCGCTCCTGAAGGAACAGAACCATTCCAACCAGCAGATAACTTACCTGCAGTAGCTGAATGGACTGAGCATACTGTAACTTCTACTGCTCCTGCAAATGCAACAATTTTGAGAGTTGCCTTCAGAAACTATAGTGGAGGAGCTGCTCTTTCTATTGACAATGTATTGGTATATGATACATCTACAGCTTCTGTAAAAGAAGATAATATCGATGGATTAAATGTGTATCCTAACCCTGCAAATGATATCGTTACTATTGCATCAAACGGATTTGGAGCAAAACAAGTAATGTTATTTGATATGCTTGGTAAAAAAGTATTAGAAACATCTACAAATGAAACGATTAATGTTTCAGGATTAAAAGCTGGAATCTATGTAATGAAAATTACTCAAGACGGTAAAGCTGCAACCCGCAAATTGGTTATCAAATAATTATATTTTTATAATTAAAAAATAATAAAATAGTAAGACCCGAAAAGTTGAGACTATAATGAAAATAAATAGAATTTTTCTTATTTGAAAAATTCAGGTCCACTCTTAGATACCCTTATTTTCATTCGTTTTTTAACTTTTCGGGTTTTTTATGCCCTTTTTTTAAAATGTCAAACTCTATGAAAACACTATTTAAATGCGCAAATGTCAGGACTTTACCGGTCATTCTGATGCTGCTTTTTTTCTCAATAAGTTGGGGACAGACAACTTGGATCAAAGTGACTGATTATGCTTCTTTGAATCCCAATGATACGTACCTGATTGTTGATACCTACTCAAGTTCTGCATTAACCAGTGCTCAAGGTACAAGTAGCGCACCTTCTGCAGTAAGTATAACAATGCAAAATGCAAATACTATTACCGGAAATATAAATGCTCAGATACAATGGAAATTTCAATCCGTAAGTGGAGGAGGATATTATATTTATCAAAAAGACGATATTAATAAAAAATTATATTCTACTAATACAAATAATGGTGTTCGGGTTGGTACCGGAACAACAAATGCAGTATGGGAGGTAGGATATACAAGCGGAAGTTATAAAAGTTTCGTAAACAAGTTGTATACACGTTATATCGGAGTATATAATGATTCAGATTGGAGAACATATACAAGTGTCCATTCAAATATTGAGACTACAAAAATTGAAATCTTTAAATTACAGGTACAAACACCACCTGCATTGAGCTTGCCATCTTCATTAACAGGCTTTAGTTATACAGAGAACAACGGACCTTCAGCAATACAGACGTTTCAGATCTCCGGAACTAATCTTAATGGAACTAATGTTTCCATTACCGCATCAAATACTTATGAGGTTTCTTCTAACGGAACTGATTTTTCCGGTTCAGTGGTTTTAACTGCTTTTAACGGAACTTCAACAACCATACATACCCGACTGAAAAGCGGATTGTCAATCGGATCACATACCGGTAATCTGACAATCAGCGGAGGCGGTGTAACGCCAAATCTTCAGGTTGATTTATCGGGACAGGTAACCATGAATGTGCCTGTGATGACAACAGAAATAATTAATGGTGTTTTTAATGAGTCATTAAACTATACGCTTACAGCGACTAACAATCCTGTGTCTTATCAGTTGGTTTCAGGAAGTCAGTTACCGGTTGGTTTGACACTTGATTCAACTACAGGACTTATCTCAGGAACACCACAAACTGCAGGTACTTTCACTTCAGAATTTACAGCTACTAATCAGGGAGGTGTTTCTTTACCTGCTACCTATACTTTTAACATTGCAAAAGCCAATCAGACACTTGTTTTATCAGATGTATTGAAAACATTATCCAGTGTGCCTTTTGATTTGCCTGCAAATACGAACGAAGGTTTTGCAGTACAATATTCAAGTGGTGATGAAGCCGTAGCAACGATAGCCGGAAATACGGTTACCATTACAGGCTTGGGAACGACTACTGTTACTGCTACTCAGCAAGGAAACAGCAACTACAATTCCTTTACGCAAACATTCAGTTTAGAGGTTTCAACAACTCCGGTTCCATTACCTGAAGTAACATCATCAGTTCAGACGGGAACATATCAAGTTCCGTTTACTTATACACTTCAGGCTACAAATGATGCAGTAAGTTACGCTGTAGAAACGGGCAGCAGTTTACCACAAGGACTGACACTGAATACTACAACGGGAGTTATTTCAGGAACACCTGATGAAGCAGGAACTTTTACCACTCAGGTAACAGCAACAAATGAAACAGGACCATCGGCTCCGGCTACGATTACTTTTGAAATTTCAAAAGCAGCACAGTCAGCAACTTTTGAGGCTGTTTCTAAAACCACTCAGGATATTCCTTTTACTATAACGGTCATCAATACTGATCAGGGATTGCCATTAACGTATACAGTTGCAGATGAGAATGTAGCAACAGTATCAGGAAACACAGTTACTATTGTAGGGGCTGGTAATACAACTATAACAGCTACACAGGCAGGAAATGAAAACTATTTTTCTTTTTCTCAGGATTTTGATTTGTCAGTTATTTGGGTGACGCCACCACCAGCTATTATAGAAGAAACTACAAATGGAACCGTAGATGGAACATTTACCTATACGATTAATGCAATTAATAACCCTGAAACTTTTGCTCTTGCTACAGCAGCAGTACTTCCGGAAGGATTGACTTTGAATGCAACAACCGGGGTTATTAACGGTGTACCTGTTACTGCGGGTACTTTTACAACAGCTTTTACAGCGACAAATGTAACCGGAACATCACCTGAAACAACGATTACTTTTGTAATACAAAAAGGAATTCAGACGGCTGCTTTAGCGGATATTAATAAAAATACAAATGATTTACCTTTTAATCTGCCTGCAAAGACGAACAAACAGCTGGATCTTACTTATGCTGTAGCAGATGAAACAGTAGCTACAATCTCTGGTACTACCGTAACGATTGTGGGAGAAGGCACAACTGTAATCACAGCAACACAAGCAGGTAATGAAAATTATGAAGCTTTCTCACAAGACATAACATTAACAGTAGTATGGCAGATCCCTGCACCTGTTATTACAGCAGAGCAAGTACCTGCTACTGCCGGAACAGAACTTACCTATACAATTAATGCAATAAATAACCCTGTTAGTTACTCTATAGTTAATGGAAATACATTGCCAGCAGGGTTAAGTTTAAATACGACAACCGGAATCATTTCCGGTACACCGATAGCACCGGGAACATATACTACTGACGTCAGAGCAACGAATAGTACAGGTACATCAGTTCCTGCTACTTTAACTTTTGTTATTGCTCCGGGAATAGTAGTTGTAGACGGATGTTTTAATGAGAATTTTTCTGAAATAAATTCTGGCAATAGCACTAGTAGTACTGGGCAAACTGTAGTTTGGAATGGAAATCTTCATTTTCCATTTACTGAAACAGCATATCAGGCAGGTGGAGCCATAAAATTAGGAACAGGAAGCGTGAAAGGCTCAGTTACATCTCCGCCCTTAAATGGTGTTTATGGAACTGTTACAGTTAATTTTGACGTAAAAGGATGGTCTTCAATCGAAGGAACCATGCTGGTAACTTTAGGACAAGAAACTAAAACAGTAACTTATACAGCAAGATTAACCAATCCTTTTGAATCAAAATCCCTTGTTTTTGAAAATGTTGCTGACGGGTCTGTAATTAAATTCGAAACTTCAGCAAAAAGAGCATTTTTAGACAATATTAGTGTATGTAATGATGTACCGGATCCGGTAATAGTATCTTCATCCACTTCATTAACCGGATTTGCTTATGTTGAAAACAACGGACCATCTGCTGTACAGACTGTAGAAGTATCCGGAACGGATTTAAACGGAACGGATGTATTGGTAACGGTATCTTCAGATTATGAAGTATCGACAGACGGAACAAGTTTTGCTAATACAGCAAGTTTGGTTACTTATGACGGAACGGCAACAATACTTTATACACGATTAAAAAGTGGATTATCACCTAATAATTATACAGGAAGTTTAAGCATCACGGGAGGTGGAATTCCAACCGCTGTTGAGGTAGCTTTATCCGGAACGGTAACAGAGGAGTTAAACCCATCGATAGTGGTTTCCTCAACTTCATTAACCGGATTTGCTTATGTTGAAAACAACGGACCATCTGCTGTACAGACTGTAGAAGTATCCGGAACGGATTTAAACGGGACGGATGTATTGGTAACGGCATCTTCAGATTATGAAGTATCGGCAGACGGAACAAGTTTTGCTAATACAGCAAGTTTGGTTACTTATGACGGAACGGCAACAACACTTTATACACGATTAAAAAGTGGATTAACACCTAATAATTATACAGGAAGTTTAAGCATCACGGGAGGTGGAATTACAACGGCTGTTGAGGTAGCTTTATCCGGAACAGTAACAGAGGAGTTAAACCCATCGATAGTGGTTTCCTCAATTTCATTAATCGGATTTGCCTATGTTGAAAACAACGGACCATCAGCTGTACAGACTGTAGTAGTATCCGGAACAGATTTAAACGGATCGGATGTTTTGGTAACAGCTTCTTCAGATTATGAAGTGTCTGAAGACGGAACAACATTTACTGAAATGGTAGGTTTGGTTACTTTTGACGGTACCGCTACAACACTTTATACACGATTAAAAAGCGGATTGAGTGCAGGTAATTATAACGGTACTTTATCTATCACGGGAGGTGGAATTCCAGTGGCAGTTGAGGTAGCTTTATCCGGAACGGTAACAGAGGAGTTAAACCCATCGATAGTGGTTTCCTCTACTTCACTAACGGGATTTGCTTATGTTGAAAACAACGGACCATCTGCTGTACAGACTGTAGTAGTATCCGGAACGGATTTAAACGGAACGGATGTTTTGGTAACGGCATCTTCTGATTATGAAGTATCTGCGGACGGAACAACATTTACTGAAATGGTAGGTTTGGTTACTTATGACGGAACGGCAACAACACTTTATACACGATTAAAAAGTGGATTGACTGCGAATATATATAATGGTACTTTATCTATCACCGGCGGAGGTATTTCAGCAGCTGTTGAAGTAGCCTTATCAGGAACAGTAACAGAAGAGATCATCATTCTAAATCCTGAAATTGTGGTTTCCTCAACTTCATTAACCGGATTTGCCTATGTTGAAAACAACGGACCATCTGCTGTACAGACCGTAATGGTATCTGGATCGGATTTAAACGGATCGGATGTTTTGGTAACGGCATCTTCAGATTATGAAGTATCTGCAGACGGAACAACATTTACTGAAATGGTAGGTTTGGTTACTTATGACGGAACGGCAACAACACTTTATACACGATTAAAAAGTGGATTGACTGCGAATATATATAACGGTACTTTATCTAT
>Ga0308157_10002804_pt1 | contig 27179 bp, 28 predicted proteins | sample PhyBR1_FD_201035 | JGI IMG/M metagenome (GOLD analysis project Ga0308157, IMG submission 201035) | Phyllosphere microbial communities from UC Gill Tract Community Farm, Albany, California, United States - DLSLB.R1 | ecosystem: Host-associated > Plants > Phyllosphere > Unclassified | place: USA...
CAGCCTCCGCGAACGACAGTACCCCGGAGGTGTATTTCTTCGCATAGGGCGAGGCATCAATCAGCTCCCGCACTTCTTCCGCCTTCCCCTGCAGGACGCAGGCGCCCTCACGCTGCCGATCCTTACCCAGCAGGTAATCCACCGGACCGGAGCCGCCGCCGCGACCTCTGGCGTGGAACTTAACTATCATCGTCGCGCCCCTTTTCCAGCACCGCATGGCGCAGACGCTCCAGTCCGGCATCGATGGCCATCAGCGCCGCCACCACCTGCACGCGGTCATGCCCGGACCAGACACCGCTATTCACTTTCCGCGCCGTCTGGTTGAGGTTGTTACCCATCCCGGCCAGCTGACGCAGCAGCGCCGGCGCTAGCGAGGGAAGTTTCCCGGCCCGTGCCGGCTTCTCGTCCAGGCAGGTCTGGCGTATCCACGCCGCAAGCTGTCTGCCGTCGCAGCGCTCAAGCAGTCGCCGGTGCTCGTCTTCCGTCACCCTCATGGTGAGCATTTTGGTGCGTTTCTCGGACAATCAGGCCTCCTGATAACGCCGGGACGGGCGGGAAATCCTTTCCCGGTCGGCGCGGGGTTGGACAAGCCGCAGGCGCGTCAGCGTTGTTAGCGGGTTTCGGGGCGCAGCCCTGAACCAGTCATGTAGCGCTAGCGGAGTGTATACTGGCTTAATATGTTACGGCGGTGATGAATTCAGGTCAAAACGTTCATGGGAATACGGAAAAATCAGGCTCAGGAGTGACCGGGTAAAATGGACATGCGGATGAAATGACGCCTCCTCGCTCATTCGCTCACTGACGTTCGGTCATGAGACTGCGGCGGGCGTTGCGGATGAAATCAAAGCGGAAAGTGATCAACAGAAACGGGGGATAACGCTAGTGAGGAAGGATGTACCGGGCGGGAAAAGAAAAGGGCAAGGAGCAGCCCGCTGGGCTGTTTTTTCATAGGCTCCGCCCTCCTGCCAGAGTTCATATAAACAGACGCTTTTCAGGTGCATCTGTGGGAGCCTAAGCTCAACCATGAATCCGACAGTACGGGCGAAACCCGACAGGACTTAAAGATCCCCACCGTTTCCGATGGGTCGCTCCCTCGTGCGCTCTCCTGTTCCTGCCTTACGGTTGCCGGTGTCACTCCGCTGTTATTGGCCGCGTTTTCTCATACCACGCCTGACACTCGGTTCCGCTTAGGCAGTTCGCTCCAAGCTGGACTATATGCACGAACTCCCCGTTTAGTCCGACTACCGCGCCCGTTCAGGTAACTGTTCTCCTGAGTCCAACCCTGAAAGACACGTAAAATCGCCAGTGGCGGTAGCCATTGGTAACGGGTCACGAGAGAGAGATATTTAGAGAGATCTTGAAGTGGTGGCCTGACTGCGGCTACACTGAAGGAACTGTTTAGGTATCTGCGGTCTCGTGAACCCAGTTACCGCCCGGTTTCGAAGAGTTGGTAGCTCTACGAACCCGAACCAACCCGCCTCTGGCGGGTTTTTTCGTTTCAGAGCAAGAGACTACTCCCGAAAAAAAAGGATCTCAAGAGGATCCTTTTTTTAATGCATCAAACTTCCTGTTTTTCCTTGAGGTCCCAGTCCTCGGCACTCACCGGATCGCATTTTTAGCTGTTGTGGAGTCGACACCACAACATCGATGACAAGTTTTATCAATATCATGAAATACACTCAACGATACCCGACATTCCGTCGGGTATCGTTTCTACTGACATTCAGGTGGGAATACATAATTTTTTGTTGAATTTTAATGAGGGAAATATCATGAGCGATCCAAATAAAGGTTCTGGTTGGGGTATAAGTCATACACCGTTTGGTGACGTACGTAATTATAACCCGAAGGAGTTTGGCGGAAATTCCGGGACTCACTCGGGTAATAATGGCACCAATGGTGGTAAGCAGCCAGGAACAGGTGCGTATTCAGGTCGATTTAATATGGGGGCATTTTCTGCTGATGCACCTGGAATTGACGGAGATGAATTGAAGCTCATTTTTGACAACACTGTACGTTGGGAAGGATTGTCCCATAATATGTATGCGGACAGTGAAGGTAATGTGACTGTCGGTATCGGTACGTTATTGTCGTCTCCGGAAGATGCGACCAAATTGGGATTTCATAATCGACGGACCACACGAGCACATGGCGATGAACTCGTAGGCTACTCCCCAGCATCAGAAGATGATATTCGTGGGAATTATCAGATGGTAAAAGATGTATATCACAACAAGTCTCTGAGCTATCGCCAGCAAGTCGCTGAGTGGTCTGGTAGCGCAATGGTGCTAACAGACAATGAAATTGGTTCGATGGCCGTAAAACACATCAACCGTGATCGAGCCAACCTTCAGGGGCTTTATGCTGGTTTTAACAGTTTCCCTCAGAGTGTAAAAGTGGCCTTGCACGATATGGCTTATAACATGGGGATCTCGAAATTACGCAACCATTTTCCACACTTTAATGATGCAATAAATCGCCGAGACTGGGCTGCTGCAGCGGCCCAATCGCACCGGAAAGATATTGGTGATGACAGAAATAATGAGACACGTGAGCAGCTTCTACGAGCCCGTTAACTGCTAATATAACTGAGCCCCTGAATAAAGGGGCTCAGTTATTATAAAGAGGTGTTTTCAGTTACAGGGGTGACGCTCCATATCTTTCCATTCGCAGCATCAATTCGGTAAGTTGACCGCTTGCCGAACGTACCATCGATCACGCCAGAGCCCAGCGTAATGAATGCTATAGACTGACCTTGCGAATTCTTGAATGATTGATACTGGCTGACAACATAGGCCACCTGCTCCTTTTCCGAAACCATGCGTTCATCCTTCAATACCAGTGACGGAGTCCACTCATGAAGCGTTTCCCCCCCCCCATTTTTTTTCAGTTCGTTAACCTCATCATTTGACACAACCAACGCAGCGCTGGCTGGAAAATGAGCAACAACGGTCTCAATACTTGGCACCTCAGCTTGAGTATCTAGCACGTATTGATGTTGCTTTGCATAATTATGAATATTGCACTGAATCAGTGAATCCTTAGCCTCAACATAATCGCGACTGGACAAATCGCCAATGGTGAGCTGCTGATTCTGTTGCCGTAAGGCAAGATAATCTCCACACACGGTTAGCGAATGTTTTTGCCCATCAACGGTTATCACCTGTATAGGCTTACCCTGGATAGTAATGTCCTGATCATCTGCCTGTACTGACGCAGAAACCAGCAGCGCGCATACGACACCTAACACATTAAATTTATTCACAATAACACCCCTTAACATAGCAAATAAGATAGGACATCATGCCACACAAAAAACTCACCGCAGCAGAAGAAAAGCGACTAGCTGATGCTTTCGCCGCACAGGCGGTAGCCATGGGGTTTAGCAACAAAAAGCTGCCCCGCGAAATAAAACAGCAAGTGCGGCAACGCGTGCTTCAGGCTATCCAGGCCGAACACCATCGCAGGCAGGAATATGAAACCGCAGAGAACACCTACACCTAGCAACCACATCGCCGCTGGTGAAAAGTGCCGCCCCTCAGCCCAGCGAAGGGCCGTCATAACTCCGCTGCCGCCGAGACTGCCCCAGTACTTTTTCCTGCAGCTGCCGCTCGCGTAGGTGATGATCTGCGGCTACCGCCAGCTCATGCCGAACTACGATTGGCTCAAACGCCTCAGTTGCTCGCTCAAACGCTCCACCTGCTGACTCAAGTTCGACACCTGAACGCTCAGCTTCGCGTTGTCCCGTTGCATAAGACCAGACATCCTCCGCAATTCCCCGAAGGCATTCTCCCACTCGGCCAGCCTTTGCGAGTAGTCCTGCTGTAGCTGCTCTAACGCGCTCAGCAACTGGGTTTCCAGCTCTGTCATCCTGATTTACTCCTTCACCAGCTTCACCGCCCGGCGCTTCTCTACCGTCCAGTTCGTGTCCGCTTCCGTGCCTTTGGGCAGTATCAGGTAGCGCCCGTCCTTCCCCTCCCGGAATTCCACGCCCCACGTCTTCGCGTTCAGTTTCTCCAGCGTGGCGTTCTGCGCCGCGATGTCTTCCAGGTTCGACGCTATCTTCCAGCTCAGAAGCCACAGAACGCCCCCGCACGTCCCGGCCAGTAGCAGCGAGGTCATAAGCACCGACAGCCACCGGCGCGTTGCTAGCCGCATCACGCTCTCCCGGTGTGACTGCATGGCCTCTGCCATACCGTTGCTGTGGTGCCTCAGGGCTTCGCTCAGTTCCCGGTTCCGGGCGGTGATGTCGTCGCTGATTTTCTGCCCGCTTAAGCTCAGTGCCTCGCTGACACACTCCCCGAGCCTGCCGAACTCGAGATTCAGCAGCTGCTCGGTATCGTTCGCCTGCTCGCTCGATTTCTGCCTGAAGTCCGTCGCCATTTTCGAAAGACTGCTCATAGATTGCCCCCCTGAGTCTGAGATTGCGGCCCCCCTCCGGGTCCGCGATGCTGATGCTGGTCTTCGTGGTCCGCACCACGTCGAATCCTGACACTGTGAGCGCCTTTATCACGTCCTGACGAGTTTTAAGCTCTCCAGCCACACAAAGTCGCACCAGGCCGTCTGTAATCGCCTCAGCGGCTTCCTGCTTCGTTTTCGGCAGAGTGTTCGGCGTGACCAGCGTCCGCCTGTTCTCAGGTGCGTTCGGGTCGTGCAGCCCCAGCCTGGCGTTCACAGTGGTCTGCCAGGCGTCGATGCGCGGACGGTCGGCCCGGTCGTAGTACGGCTGGAGCCGCTTTCCGGTCAGAAGCTCCGTGTTTGGAATGAGAAAATTCAGCTCCAGCCGCCCCTTGTCCCGGTGCTCCACCCACAGGATGCTGTACTGGTCTTTATCCAGTCCGGGCATCAGAACCCGCTCGAAGCTCGCCATTAGCCTGTCACTCTGGCCCGCCGGCAAATCAGCCTCCGCGAACGACAGTACCCCGGAGGTGTATTTCTTCGCATAGGGCGAGGCATCAATCAGCTCCCGCACTTCTTCCGCCTTCCCCTGCAGGACGCAGGCGCCCTCACGCTGCCGATCCTTACCTGTAGCGAATTGCATTTGAAATCCCACCAAATCGCATTTATCCCGTTTCTTTGCTCACGCTAAATGCAAATGAAAATTGCCACCTGCTCACATTAACTGCAACTGTGCTCGCATTTATCCTGTCCGGCTTGCATTCCATTGCGCCCGAATCACAATAACTGCAAACCAAAACCATCATATCTCATACTGTGACTGCCTCCATGCCTGACAAATAACGAAATTTTTATACTTATATTAAAAATAAGTATTCTTAGGATGATACTGAAGCCATAGTGAGTGGCCAAAGAATTCATCAAAATGAATTTCTCTATTTTCTGTATAGAGTTTTATATTGTTACGGAATAGTGGTAAATGCCTTCTCCTGTAAATGTATCTAATTTCTGCAGCAGTAACACAACGCCCCTCTCTCCCGGATTTAGTAACAATGTATCTCAACGCTAAAAATGCATTATCCACGATGAAGTGCACGGTCTTTCTTCTGTTAACAACCTGATAAAGAATGCCTGATTTACTTGTCCTTCCCCATAATTTATTTGCTAACTGCTCAGGGTTTTCATTTTTAAAATCAATCCCATCAAAAAGAGATGAGTTCATTGAAAAATCTTTAAAGTCTACACCTCGCTGTCCATCATTTAAGTCCATAAATATCTCTGAGTTTGTTCTCCAGACCCCGGGAACCGGGAGTGGACCAAATACAGAATTAGTAAGAGAATTCTGAACGAGCACATTATCCTTTCCATTTTCTCTTCTTTTGAACCCAACGGATGATAGTGCATCAAGTGCTGATGAGGTATCAATAGAGAGACCATAGATAATATCTCCCCGCTTGAAATTTTTCTTTAAATTTGAATACTTACTTGTTGAGCCAAAGCAATCAAAATGCATATACACTCCGGGTTTTATTAATCATTTTGAAGTTATGAATATATTAAAAAAGAGAATGGAAGATTTTTATTGTAGGACACAGTCATGGCTTGTACCAAGCTTTACATTGCAGGCACCTTGCATTGATTATTGACCTTTATGAGTGCACTCAAAACAGACGGTCCGGTGAGACAGTTTTTCTGTCTCATTTGGGTTGTTTTTGTCTCGTCCCGGTGCTACGTTTTCATCATCTAAAGGCTAACGAGACAGTTTTCATTATTATGGCACTTTACGGCTATGCCCGCGTTTCCACTCACGAACAGGATCTCACCCTCCAGATGCAAACCCTGCGTGCCGCCGGGTGTGAAATCATCCGTGCGGAAAAAGCCAGCGGCAGTAGCCGGGACGGCCGGACAGAACTCAGTCTGCTGCTTGAGTTCCTCCGTCCGGGTGACACGCTGATGGTGACGCGGGTGGATCGTCTGGCGCGCAGCATCCGGGATTTGCAGGATATCGTTTACAGCCTGAACCAGCGCGGGATCACCCTCAGGGCCACAGAACAGCCGGTAGATACCCGGACTGCTGCCGGCAAGGCATTCCTCGATATGCTGGGCGTGTTCGCGGAATTTGAAACCAACCTGCGCCGTGAACGTCAGATGGAAGGTATTGCTGCCGCCAAAGCGCGTGGGGTTTACCGTGGCCGTAAGCCGTCCATTGACCCTGCCGAGGTGTACCGCTTGTATGTGGACGAGAAAATGGGCGCCACGGCGATTGCCCGCCAGCTGGGTATCGGACGGGCATCGGTCTACCGGGTGCTGGATAACTATGAGCAGCCAGCGTAAGTCCATCCCGTCAGACTCCCTGTTACAGCTGCGGCAGCGGCTTGATCGTCTGCCGCCCAAAAGTCCCGAACGGGCTGTTCAGATCGCCACTGTCGCTCAGCTGTACGGCGTTTCTGCCACCACGGTTTACCGCTCTCTCCACCGCACACTCCGCCCCCGAACGGCCCACCGGCGGGATCATGGCCGCCCGCGGGTGATGTCCCGCCCGGACCTGGAATATTACTGCGAGCTGATCGCCGCGCTGAAGCTGCGTACCACCAACAAAGCCGGGCGCCATCTGTCGACCGGACGTGCAATACAGTTGCTTGAAGAGTATGGCGTGGAAACGCTGCAGGGCCTGGTCAGGGTGCCTGCCGGTGTGCTGAGTGTGCCCACAGTCAACCGCTGGCTCTCACTGTACCGTCTCGACCAGCCCCGTCTGCTGCGGGAGCCCCCGGCCACCCGGTTTCAGGCGGAATACAGCAATGACTGCTGGCAGTTTGATATGTCACCTTCCGACCTGAAACATATCGACCGTCCTGAGTGGGTTGACCCTGCCCGGGGCGAACCCACCCTGATGCTGTTCAGCGTGGTGGATGACCGCAGCGGTGTAGCCTGGCAGGAATACCGTTGTGTGTATGGCGAAGATGCTGAATCCGCCCTGCGGTTTCTGTTCAATGCCATGTCAGCAAAGACCAGCCCGGACTGTCCGTTCAGGGGACGACCCCGCATGCTCTACCTCGATAATGGACCGGTGGCCAAAAGCCGGGTATTTCGCAATGTGATGCAGTCCCTGCAAATCGAGTGGCAGACACATGTCCCGGCGGGTAAGGATGGTACCCGGACGACGGCCCGGGCCAAGGGGAAGGTTGAACGACCTTTTCGTACTGTCAAGGAAGCCCACGAAACCCTGTATCACTTTCACAAACCGGAAACAGAGCAACAGGCCAACGAATGGCTGTGGAATTACCTGTCGCGCTATAACGCCCAGCGTCACCGCAATGAAAAACATTCCCGGCAGGAAGACTGGCTGACCCACTTGCCGGAAGACGGGTTGCGGGACATGTGTACCTGGGAGCAGTACTGCCGTTTTGCCCGCGAGCCGGAATCACGCAGGGTGGGTGTGGATGCGCGGGTGACGATTGACGGCACGGTCTGGGAGGTGGAACCGGATATGGCCGGAGAAACCGTTACCCTGCTGTGGGGGATGTTTGACAACGAGATTTTTGCCGAGTTTGCCGGTGAGACATGGGGGCCCTACTATCCGGTCTCTGGCCCGGTTCCGCTGCACCGATACCGGGCGTTCCGCCAGGGGAAGGCAGCAGAGCGCGCTGACCGTATCCATGCCCTGGCCGCGCAACTGGGCCTGCCCGTCAGCGCCCTCGCCGGGAGTGATATCCGGCTGGTCAGCGAAACCACGGAGACTCAGCATGAACTGCCCCATCAGCCTTTTATTCCCCCTGAGTCTGAATACCAGTACCCCACGGTGATTGCGGCAAAACTGGCCATAGCCGGTGACCTGGCAATTCCTCTGGCCAGAATGTCAGACGAAGATCGGACGTTTATCGACAGTGTTCTGGCGGAAACCCTCATCCGCAGTGAAGTACTCGCCCGCGTCAGGGCTCATTTCCGTAACAGACAATCAGGAGAAGATCATGCGGGTTGAAGTGATGGAGCATTACGGGCTGACACGGCCCATCGATCAGGCCGGATATTATGAAACGGCGCACCATAAACAGCTGCTGAAGGACATTAAAGGCGCAATACATGAAGGTCGACTCGTCGCGGTCTGCGGTGTAGTCGGGAGCGGTAAAACCGTGACACTGCGACGTTTACAGCAACAGCTGACGGACGAAAATAAAATCATCGTTGCCCGTTCGCTCTCGGTGGAAAAACATAATATCCGGCTTGCCACGCTGATCAGTGCCCTGTTTTACGATCTGGCACCGGACAGACAGGTACAAATCCCCAAACAGGGGGAACGACGTGAGCGTGAGCTCCAGGAGCTGGTCAAAAAGGGAAAACGCCCGGTGGCACTGTTCGTTGATGAGGCTCATGACCTGAACGGAAATACCCTGACAGGACTCAAACGGCTGATGGAAGTGGTGGAGGATGGGGGTGGCCGCCTGTCTGTGGTGCTGGCCGGTCACCCGAAGCTGCGCAATGATTTACGCCGCCCGACGATGGAAGAAATTGGCTACCGGACCGATATTTTCACTCTGGACGGGATTGCCGGCAGCCAGCGCGAATATATCCACTGGCTGCTGAAGACCAGCATCGGTAAGGGAAAGCCTGAAGATATCCTGACCAGCGATGCCATTGACCTGCTGGCCGCGAAGCTCCGCACACCATTGCAGGTACAACAACATCTGGCGCTGGCACTGGAGGGGGGGTACCTGGCGGGTGAAAAGCCGGTTACTGCTGCGCTGGTTGAGTCCGTGCTTTCCCGGCAGCTTGATGACCTGGAGCCAACCCTGACACGGCACGGCTATCGTCTGAAGGATATGGTGGAACAGTTTGACGCAAAACCGTCTGAAATCAGGGCATTATTCAGCAATCAGTTAGATCCGGCCAGAACGGCAGAGCTGCGTGACCGGATGCTGGCAGTGGGCCTGCCAATATAATGAGTTTGATTTGCAGTTATTGTGATTCCGGCGCAATGGAATGCAAGCCGGACAGGATAAATACGAGCACAGTTGCACGTAATGTGAGCAGAGCAAGTTTTTCATTTGCAGTTAATCTGAGCAGAAAAACGGGATAAATGCGATTTGACTCGATTTCAAATGCGATTCGCTACACATAGGCAAGTCAGCAAACATTGCGCTGTCGATATTTTAGGCAACCAACAGATAAAATTGTTCCGCCGGTGATAAATGCTCTCCGGCGGGATGCTGATATTGCCCTTTACGTATCATATGCACTAACTCAATGCCCGCCAGTATCGTCTGCGCTCGCCGGAATGATTTGAACCCCAGCATCGGCCGTATTCGCCGTTTGATATTCCGATGGTCCTGCTCAATCAGGTTGTTCAGGTATTTACTCTGCCTGATGGTGATGGTTTCTTCTTCAGGTTTACCGGCGTTGAGTATGGCCAGCGCCGCCGTGTTGGCACCGCTTTTATCGATGGTTACAACCTCTGGCTCACCGTGGTGGCGAATGGCTTTGCGAAAGAAGCGTAAGGCAGCCGCAGCGTCGCGTCTGGCGGTCAGCAGGAAGTCGACGGTCTGCCCCGCGGTATCAACCGCCCGGTACAGATATTTCCACTGGCCTTTGATTTTAATGTAGGTTTCATCCATGTGCCACCGACGACCCACGGAGCGTTTATGCCGCCGAAACGTCTTATCCAGCACCGTTGCCAGGCGGATAACCCAGCGGTGAAGCGTTGAATGATCAACGACAATACCTCGTTCGGCCATCATCTCTTCGAGATTGCGCAGACTCAGGGCATAGGCCAGGTACCAGCGAACACACGGGGCAATAACATCGATGGGATAGTGCAGGCGTTTAAAAGCTTTTTGTATCAGAGGCATGAGCAGGTAACATTATAAAAAAAAACAGCATGTTACCCGACGACGCCTTAATGCGACAGAACCATAAACCCCACTAAAACGACATCCAGGGTATGTGACAGCATACTTGTACCGCTGTTTCAGTTTTTTCATGATACTTCCAGGTGAGTTGACGATACCTAGAAGTGATCCTCTGCATAGTAGTTCATTCTACCCCCTAATAAACCCAGTCTATAGTAGACTGGAATTTACGGGTGAGGCTACTGTAAAAACATGCATTCGGCTCAATGGGCCAATTTCCCTTCTCTACGTTGGCACCGAATACGTTACGGGCTTATCCGATACGATCCGTCAGCGCAAACGCCCGATGTGGCTCCCGTGGGGGCAATCTGGGGTCGGAGGCGCTACCGGCAAAAGTGAAGGACGATCAAGCAGCATGCGTCTATCCTTATTTCCGTCACTCGCGGAGGCCTCGACGTCAAACCCACCGTTTGGCGACTGCTGTTTTTCAACAATAAAGACGTCGAAGCCCTCTGACGCAACACCGTCATTAATCAGCTGCGAGTCCCCTCTGCAGTGCCTCGGCCCGGGTACACGTCAGTACATAACATTGAGGGGATAGGCTCTTATTCCTGACATGACCTAGGCAGGAATGACTTACCGCAAATGGCAGGACCCACTCCGTTGGCAACGGGGGACAATCATTTTTCAGGTGGGACCACGGTCCCACCTGACGACATGTACTTGGCGTTGTGAAGACAGCAATGGGAAAGTTGACAGGTGGGACCGTGGTCCCACCTCAAGGATTAGCGGTTTTGCGATTTAGCATGCTCGGCGAGCAGCGTTTCAATACGTTCAATCAGAGAAGCCGGTGCATCCATCAGATTAAAGGACACGGCGTTGTCTGAGTATTTTGCCTCAATACCAATAGAAAACTTACGCACGGTGACATCTGGTTTCGTTCGAGTGACCGGCGTCAGGCGTTTTAGCAGTGCTTCAGTACTGAATGTGACACCGTCAGATTGCTGTTCGCGTAACGCTTGAGTCAGCAATTTTAGCGCTGCAAAATCAGACTCATGAAACTTATAGAGCATTTCACCACTACGCGCGCTCAGTTCATTGGGATTCGTAAACAACTGTAAGGTTTCAATTGGCAGTTCCGCGGTTTTTATACAGCGCTGAATAATCTTGCGTGAGATGTTCTCAGCCTCCGCGAGATGACTGACGTTCCCATTAAATTCAGAAAAGAGCCGACTGACATAGCGTAACCCACGCTCATATGCACTGGTTGGCCGATAATCATTTCCGATTTGAGATAGCCAACGCATCTGTGCATCGTTCAATTCACCGACGAGAACTTTGTACTCACTGCCAGTCAGAATGGCGGCCTTACGGCGTCGACTGCCATCCGCAATTTCGACAAGGCCATTCTGACTACGTCCAAAAGCGGGGGACTGTTGACCTGACGTTAGAAACGAGGGTAACAAATCATCAAGGGAGGATTCGGTCAATAGGTCCTGAAGACGTTCGTTGCCAGTAAAGATGGTCGTTTTGACTTCTATTTGATCCGAAGTGATAGTTTTCAGAACAAAAGTCACATCCTCCCCACATACCGGCAGGGTGATAGAGTTGCCTTTCATCATGCTAACACGTGAAGAAAGCTGGCTTACTGCGGGTGCCGAAGGTGAGGGTTCACTCTCTTTTACAGGAACCGCATTAGCTTCATCAAAATTGATCGTCGGTGCATGACGTAATACAGGGGCTCTTTTCATTACGCATTCTCCCAACGCGTTTTGATTAATCGATTATAGATCTCAGCACAAACCGGTTCCCAAATGGCCACAGCGTTACGCCAGGCAGCCGGCGTAGAACGCTGATTCGCCGCTTGCTCGAAAACGGTACGCATCCTCACCTGGCCTTTTCCGACTTCATCTGTCACACGCACCACTTCCTTCAGAACCATCCCGCCCCAGGCGTTACGGATTTGGTCATCCATCCATTGAGATTGGCTACCGACTGCATTGCTGAATTTCGTGATCAGGACGCGAACATCGGGTTCAAAACCGTTCAAGTCAATATTGAGCATCAGATCGCGCAACATGGTAAAAAACTGCAGGGTAGAGACATAGTCATAAAGCTCCGCCGGCGTAGGAACGACAATGACATCTGCGGCACAGGCGACATTAATTGTCCCTATCCCAAGATTGGGAGCACTGTCCAGCACGATCACATCATAGCTGTCCCAAACGGATTCAATGGCTGCCCGAAGAAGAAGGTGCGGCGCGACAGGGAGTTTCCCGGCATCATGCAACGGATAAATTTCGGATTCTATACGGTGTACAGCCAAGCAGGATGGAATGATGTCCAGATTGGGCCAGCACGTGGGTTTGATGGCATAAGCGGCATCGTCACGCTGACCCATATAATAAGGGAGAAGGGTATCTTCCGGATGAATATGCAAATCCGGAACATAGCCATGATAAAGCGACGCGGTTGCCTGAGGATCTGTGGCGTCAATTAATAAGACACGTAACCCTTGTAATGCCATCCATTGAGCAATATGTACCGATGTGGATGTTTTATAAGCCCCCCCTTTATGGGCAGCTACCGCAAGGACAACAGGATCCTGTCCGGCCGGCCTTGTTGGGCGAGTACCAAACACATCTCTCATTACATTGATTTGCTGTATTGAGTATCCGGTGCGTTGCTCAACCCGTCCAATCATTGCAGTTTCCGGGGATGGCAACTTTCCTGACTCTTCATAGTTTCGGATCGTTTGCGCCGTGACCCCCACAAGATCTGAAGCCTCAGTGATCCGCCAACGCCGGGTAATTGCTCGAGCTTCCGGGCTGTCGTTACCAAATTGCGCTTTAGCGATTTCCTGCGTCATAAATTGACCACGTTCTATACAACGATCCAGCGTTGACTTGAGATCCATGTTATCCCTTATTCAGTTTTTTGCATCTTTATAGTAAATCATCAACAAAAACGCAAAACAACAGTTATAACGCATAAGGAGACAAATAAGGTATAAACATGACGTATGTCAGTAGAGGACCGAGCTAACGCGATCATAAGGATGTATAAAAAAGGGGTTGAATGAGCAAAGATCATAAACAAAAATCCGAAGGATATTTGTTATTTTATTCTTTTTAACTTTCTCTTTATTAGCTAAATAATCAAATAATATCAACAACATAAATTCATATGTGTGGAGTGTTCTTCTGTCTCCGGTGGATCTATTTCATGATCTACGTGGATCCTTTTCATGCCTTATGAAGAAGGAATTTCTGTTGATAAATTAAGATGTTGGACACTAAACGGCAATTTTATTGCTACAGGATCTGTTTGAATCATCATTATGTACCTTGCAGGGGTCAGACGCAAAGGTGGAGCAATTTTCTGTTCAGTCTCTCTTTACTGAATCAACGGGTTACTCTCATCGGTGGAGATATTTCCTGTTGGTGCGTGAGGAAAGGTGGGGGTATTTCCTTTGAAGGTTAGTTACAGGTGGAAGGATTTTATGTCAAGGGTGATGAGTAACTGTGGAGACATTTCCTGTGATTGGGCTCGAGTGCTGTTTGACCAGATATGTGGGAGGGGCAAATAATGGTGGATGGATTTTCTGCGTGAATTGACGGTATTGGGAGGAGGGCGTTCCTGTTCATGTAACAAACAAAGGTGGAGAGATTACCTGTAAGGTTGTCAGGAAGGGTGGACAAATTTCCTGTTAAAGGGTGCCGAAAAAGGTGGAATGATTTCATGTATATGTCATGCGGCGCATTGAGATCTTATTCTGTATACAGTTTCTTCTGATATCGGCTTTTATTCAGTGGTTTGCCTGGAGAAAGGGGAGGGAGAGTATTCAAAGCATTTCTATGAGTGGAGATATTTCCTGTTCGTGCGCAGTAAAGGTGGAGTTATTATCTGTGACGGCGCGACTTCATTGCAAGCCCTGATAGGGTCGTTTGGAATACAGGTGGAATCATTTCCTGATGCGGGTAAATTTGTTGTGAGGAATATCATGGTTCAAGGTGGAGATTACGATTTACGTGCCCCTTCTTAATGTGGAATAATGTTGTGGTATTTCCACATTATGGATAGAGCGAATGAATCATGACACATTGACTGTGGTGCAGGGGAACGATCTTCTTGAAGGCGCCTATGGTGTCACTCTAGACGAGATGCGCCTCCTGAACCTAGCCCTTGCGCAAATTGATAGCAGAAAGCCACAACCAGACATGTTGTACACGCTTTATCCTCGTGATTACCAGCGTATTTACGGTGTCAACCCGACCAGCAGTCACCGGCAACTACGTGATGCCGCTGATAGCCTTATGAAAAAACCAGTGACGATCTACAAGGAAGACCGAAATGGGAAAGTCAGAACGGTTCAGCTTTCCTGGTTTTCTCGTCTAGAGTATGTCAGCAATGACGACCACAGTGCAGTCGTGCTGCGTTTTGGCCAGGACGTTGCCCCTTATCTTTTTGAGCTGAAAGAAAGCTTTACAAAACTGGACTTTATAAACCTGGCCAGGCTGGATACCCCTTTCTCGATCCGTCTTTACAGCTGGCTGGTCAAGGCACGTAACCTGACCCGGTATCGGAACCACGGGACCATAGAAGTGACCCTCGAGATCGAATGGATGCGAGAGAAGGCTAACCTGCAGGGAAAATATCAGGATTACCGGGACTTCAGGCAAAAACTGCTGCAACCTTCTCTCGATCGCATCAATGCCTCGACCGATATTTCGGTGATTTGGGAGCCAGTGAAGATTGGCCGCTCTGTACACGCCATCAAATTTACCTACGTTGACGAGTCCGCTCCGGAAGCGGTGAAACCGATGCGCCCACGTCTGCCACGTCGCCCTCATGTGACGGCAGGATCCGCTGCTGAAGGGGAGTGGGCCAGAAAATGCATCGCACTGCTGACTCAGTATATGGCGCAGTTGGCTGCCTATGATCCTAACGAGAAGGTGACTGTGCCTGACTTACGAAAATTGGCCGGTTGGTACAAGAAAGTGGGACATAGTGACCAGGAAAGAGAAACACTGGACGCCATCAAACTTCGGGCTCAACGCCGAAAAACAGCCAAGTGATGCGCATTTTGGAAGAGGGCAGGGTGGTCGGTTGCTCGATGAATATATATTCAACTGATCTTATTTCGTCAATCTGCCAGGTATATCGCAGACCGTCATATTTTACGCCGAGTCATGTGACCGACTGCATGACTGCTCCCGACGGCATCAATATGCGTTATAAAAGTCATTCTTTTTGTTCCCTATCATACTGGGTCAACCTGTTGTATCCAGCACGAGTCGCACTTTACAACGTTAATGAAGGCCATAAACCGCAACAGCGTGCCAGATACATCGATAACTTAAAGTACTTGACGTTAACCGTGGATAAAAACGGGCTGCCGAGATTGAATGTTTACCGTTTGAGCGGCGTCTTGCCTGACGTATCGTCGCAGGCCTGCATCGATTCTCATCCACCACAGGCAGGATTGCGGTGGGGGCGGTCGGTCCGGCATATCGAGCACGATTACGTGGGGAAATCCAGCGCTTCGATATCCATAGATTGATGGAGGACTCGGGAAATCAGCACTTCATCGTCTTGTTTTATAATATATATCCCATGCTTCTTGTATTGAAAGCGTCGCATGTCCTGACAGATCCAGTGACATTCAGCACCTAACCCGGTATTCTGAGCCAGCAATTCAAAGACCTTTACAAGCTCTTCATGATAACGTTTAGCCTGAGTAAGGCCAAAATGCTGGAGTGTATAACGAACAATATGGTAGATATCTTCGTCAGCCAACACGGAGAGTTTATATATTGGCATCTTTCACTGCTGCTGAAAAAATGTCATCCATAGTGCGGTTGCTAACCGGGGCATTTACGCCAGCCAGAACCATTTCCCGTACGCTTTGAATACGTTGTTCGCGCGCTTCCATCAGCCTTAACGCATCGCGAAGCACTTCAGATGTATTACCATAGCGGCCAGATTGGACCATTTCTCCCACAAAGCCCGTAAAATGTTCACCCAGTGTTACGCTGGTTACTCGTGCCATTTGAATTCTCCATTGTATTACTCAGTAATACAAATATACGTGAGTGGTACATTGAATTCAACGTATTCCCGATACCAACGTTTGAGAGCATTCTTCGTAGGGTGGTAGCCCAGCTCACGAACCACAGGAGCAAGTTTTCTGCCGTATTTAAAGTAAAGCTCAATTGCGCGGATCCGTTCTGCTTCGGTAAACATAAGTTTTCTCCTGAGAGTCCAGGAAATCGTCCGCACCCCCGGTTCGCTGACATCGAGTGTGGCCGAATTTTGTTTCAGATAACGGAGCGTCACAATTCTCATACTGTTTCCTTCGTTCGGCCTGCAGCAAAAGACTAACGCTAGAGCGTTAGCCGGCGGATGTGCGCCGTCATCACTGCCATCCTGTGGTGAGTTCTAACACTATTCACTAACTAGTGACAACGTCACCTAAAAACTCCCTCAACAGTCACTCATGCAATCAAAGGTGGAGACATTATCTGTTCGGACTGAGCAGCTGCATAGCCTGTTCAGGGGTCATCTCAAATCGCACGCCCAATTGCCCGGCAACGTCCAGCGCGAAGACCCGGGTGTAGATCTCGGTGCTTTTATAGTCCCGGTGTCCCATGAACGATTGCAGGATCTTCGGGTGTACCCGGTTATAGAGCAGATGCATGGCAAAACTGTGCCGAAACGTATGAGGGGTGATGCTCTCAATGGAGAAGTGCATTCCGTTTCGTTGCGCATTACCCAGGGCATCCTTCAACCAATTGCGGGCGGTGTCATCGGAGATCTCCCAGACCGGTTTGGTGATATAGCGGGTAAAGGTGGCCAGATGATCGCGCAGCCGGCGCGCAAAACCGGGGTCAAGCAGTGGCACGGTGCGTTTCACCGGCGTATCTTTTCCAGGGCGGCCGCGACGACCTGCTGTTTGGTTGCGCTGTTTTAAGGTTCGTAGCACTACAAAGGGTTTGACGGCATCGAGCACAATGTCTTTCGGTGTGACGGCCAGGGCTTCGTTGATGCGCGCGCCGGTGTTCCATAAAAAATCAAACAGCATTCGCCGGCGCAGGGAGGCAACGTTGTCGAGCAATAAGATTATCTCCGGTGCCAGCAGATAGGCCGGTTGATCCGACAGATTCAGCGCCATTCGACGCATGGCCACAGCCTGAGCAAAATCAAAGTAGGGGCTGGGGAGCGCTTCCGTAGCGGAGGCGGCAGGTTCATAGGCTATCAGTGACACAGTTCACCTCGTAAATTCAACATTGCCCTATCAGAAAATTCCTCCACCTTTCTCTACCAACCGCTCCTCGGGCAAGCGGAGAATCAGGAATATCTCCCGATCGCGCTACGTAAAATCTGCAGTACTATGACCCTGATAAAAATTTATTTTGCACGTAGCGCAATCTGCTGAAGATTCACCCATTTTCGGCGGAGGAGGGCGGGCACTGGCAGAAAACTCAGCCACTATTGTGCCTGAGAACGTCACGGTGATCGTTCGCAATAAATCTGCTGCCGCGGATCTGCAAATCGGTAAAACTGGACTATAACGGATAAATACCGAGGGCGGGGATCCAAATACTGGCGGCGGTTGACGCCCGTCAAACCGCCGCCAGGGGTTAAAAACACTGTATACAGTGTTAAAACCGGTTCCAGTATACCCTATATAGGTTATCCACAGAAACGGGGGATAACTTCTGTACAAGTCGGCTTTCCTCGCATAAAGCCGAATGATGAAGAGCTGGATGAGAATGGTGGGTATATACGGGGCGATCGAGAACGGCAAGGAAAAATTCGTGCCGGTGATCGGTCAGCCACTCCGTTTTGTTTCCGGCTTCTGGAATTATCCCCGAGCTCGGAAGCAAATAATCGACACCGGCCCGTAACGCGGGGCAGGGGGGCGGGGCTAAAACACAACATGCAGGGGCTGTTACTGACCGACAACCACTGCATCTTGCGTTTATGAGGCAGGGCGGGGGCCTTGTCGGAAATTACAAAAGCGGAAACCTCGATCACTGCCAGAGTGAGCAGGGGGAACACGCCTGAGTCCGCTTACGCACCCCACCAGGTTTTATGCGCTGGCGAGAACACGCTCGGCACAGGGAGTCCATTTTGGCCTGCAAGCAAAGGCCGTAAACACAGCTGTATCATATTCTTTATCGCGTCGAATTAAGCACTTTTTGCTTCCATTCTTCGTAACTTAACTCACTCTTATAGAGTTTTTTCCATTGCCGCCAGTATTCATGCTGGGCAGATTCAAATGCTTCCTCTTCGTTAACCTCTTTTATTTTAACACGTGTTTCCTTCTACCATTTTCTTTTATAGGATGTAGCCATTCCCACACCGGGCTTATATTTAAGGCATCAACCATCCATCATCCATCATCCATCATCCATCATCCGAAAATACACCCACTGACCATGATGGAAACACAAAAGGTTACCGTGGCCGCGATAAAAAATGTACATCGAACCGATGAATATAGAAGACATATTTTCATAATAAAAAAATATACAGGATATTCAACTACTCTATCGGGAGAGTTTGCCCCCATAGTTTCATCGCAATGTTCAAGTCATGTGGTTTCCATTTCAGAAAATGATTCATGACCACGAATTTAAAAAATCATTTTATCCTGTGAACTTTCAAATCTCATCTTGGCCATAACGCCCTCATTGAGTAATTGCAGGTAAGGTAGAACAAACACACGCCCACGGCTAATGAAATTCATCCCAAACCAGAAAATTTTAAATACCTAAAATCATCATATCGATTGCAGAAACCAGTTGATCACGTAAGTGTGAAGCATCCATTATCGCATCTTCATCTTTCAGATTTTTTACATCCGTTGTCGTTATCATGGTAGCCAGAACAACATAATCTACCTGCTCAATAGTTATTACTGGCGTTAACACCTTTACCTGAGAATTAGAGTTAGCTTTTTGTGTTAAAGGCATAACCAGGCGAGTGTTCAGATGTGCAAGCATATCTGCCTGCACATCTATAAAATACGGATATGCCTGTTTATTTCGAGATCTATTTTTGTAAACTGTAAACTGTTTCACTAAATCACCCTAAAATTTTCATCATCTGAAAAAAGCCCGGCCTCTTCCACAAAGCTATTTAAGGCCTCGATGCCAGCCCGGTTTTCCGCGATCCAGCGCTCACGCTTGCGTTCCTTAACGGCCACTTCCAGCGCCTGGTTAGATATCGCGGAAACGTTCAAGTCCAGCTCTTTGGCTTCTTCAAGCAAACCAGCATTTAAGTATACGTTTGTACTACGTTTTTTCTCAGCTACATTCGTTCTCATTACAACCTCCTGCACATGATTTATATGCATAACTATAGCACGCAAATATGGAACAACAAATACGGGGTGCGTTTGGGATCCGAACAATATTGTACGGTAGACCTGTTTATTGAGCTTCAAAGCTTGGCGGATGCAGTGAATATGTCCGCTACTTAGTGAATGTGTTTCATCACAGGCTGTGTCACGGACAATAAAAGAGGGGGGTAGCCCCTATAAAAAGCCTTTCAGGGAAGAGATCTGTGCGCTACACCTATACTCCAACGGACACCCGGAGAATAAGAATCCGGTTTCACTGCAGCGCGTGGTTTCAGAGCTGATCCGCAGCATAGGGAATCGTCTCTAACTCTAAAGCGATATTTTTCTTGATGGTTAGGAAACTCAATCGCCCCTTTTTGAGTTTCCTAACCATGAACTGGGGCGCAGAAAATTCCCATGTGGTGAGGTCTGTCGCGTGGTAATGCGTAAAAATTCCATTTTTGCTGTGTTTTTAAGCTAAAACCCATTTTTCAGGCACACTTATCCAGAGCAGGGGCCTGAAGCCATCGTTTTTTCGCCATCCGCTGCAGCCTTTCAGAGAGCATTTTTGTGGCGTGCTCGCCCGCCACGGCGCCGGCAAAACGCAGTCGGCCTTTGCACAGGATGCAAAGGTACGGGTCGGTACCCAGGAAAGCTTTCATCAGCACCGCGTACCCCGGCTTCTGCGGTTTCTCGCGTGGCGTCATCTCCAACGCTTCGTAAACCTTTGGTAGCAGCGTGCCGCGTTTACGGTTGGCCAGAAAGCCGTAGTAACGCACCATTTTAAAGTGTCGAGACGGGACGTGGCTGACGTAACGCCACAGCATCTCCTCCTGGCTCAGTTTCTGGCGTTTGTGCTGCTGCGTGTTGTGGTCGTAGTACTGGTGCACCACCGAGCCACCACGGTAATGGCGCAACTGCGAAGCTGCGACCGGCGGCCGTTTCAGATAGCGGCCCAGGTATTTTACGCTGCGCCAGGCACCGCGGGTCTTTTTGGCGAAGTGGACCTTCCAGTGGCGCTGATATTGCGCCTGCAGGTAGCGCTTCCACTGCTTCTCATCGCGGATATGGCCGAGGTTGGGCAGCTTGCCAGGATTTACGCGATCGTAGCTGGCACGCAGCAGACGGATAACGGCAGCGCGCCAGATGGCTTCGACCTGCTGTTTTTTGAAGAACAGCTCGCGCCAGACGCCGTGTTTGACATCGATGCCGCCGCGGGTAATGGAGACATGGATGTGCGGATGCTGATTGAGCTGGCGTCCGTAGGTGTGCAGGGCGCAGAAGATGCCGACCTCGATGCCCAGCTTGCGCGCGTGCCTGAGCATGGCGCGGGTGGCGCAGCGAAAAAGGTCGTTGAGTAACGGCCAGTTGTTATTGAAGAACGGCCACAGCAAGTGCGGCATGGTGAAGGTGATATGTTGCCAGTCGCAGTCGGGCAGGATGTGTTGCTGCTCGGCGATCCATTGCTCGGTACCCTTGAGGTCGCAGCTGCTGCAGGCTTTGGATTTAAAGCGTGAGTGCGTACAGTCAGACGAGCAGCAGCAATAGCGGCGAACGCCCATGGCACAGGTCCCGCAGGCAAGCATGCGCTCGACAGAAAGTTTGGTCCAGTCGCTGAGCTGGTGACCGTTTTTCTCAAGGAAGCGATCCCAGCCGTGATCGTGCTGGAACAGGAGTTTTGCGGGGCGCGGTATGTACATGAAAGACAGTATAAAATACGGCGATGAGGGTGGAAAGGACTTCGGCTGCGTAGCAGACGAGCTCACGCCGCAGGCGTGCTACCGTTCTACTGGCTGAAACAATTACAGGAACAGCTTCGTGTTGCACCACAGAATTATGGACAGGCTCAAAAGCATATCGCCCACATTATATTCTTGACAACTTGAGTGACGAAATTTCTGATTTGTCAGATATGCATTGACTCCATGATACTTTATATTTTCCGGGTACCAAGCGTTATAGATGGGACATAACTAGTGCGGCAGGGAGTCGAACAATCAGCCAGATGCTGCGCCAGAGTGGCGTTGATGCAGGCCGGTGGCTGATGCAGGAATGCAGACTGACAAATCGTAAGCCCGTTAAGCACCGCTATCGGGTACCGTGACCATCAGTACAACACCCGTCTCGGCACGCTGGACCTGCGTATCCCCAAGTTGCGGGAAGGCTCGTACTTCCCGTCCTTCCGCGAGGCCCGACGGCTGTCGGAGAAGGCGCTGAACGCGGTTATCCAGGAGGCATGGATAAATGGCGTCTCCACCCGCAAGGTCGACGCGCTGGTCCAGTCGATGGGGATGACCGATATCTCCCGAGCCAGGTGTCGTCCATCTGTCGCAGTATCGATGAGCGTGTGCAGGCGTTACTGCAGCGACCACAGGAAGGGAAATGGCCCTACCTGCGGCTGGATGCGACCTACGTGAATGTGCGCAAAAACGGCCGGGTGGTCAGCGTGGCGGTAATAATCGCCTGCACGGTCAACTCGGACGGACGCCGGGACATTATCGGGATGTGCATCGGTGAGTCAGAAGCTAAAGCGTTCAGGCTGGCCTTCCTGCTGAGCCTGAAGGAGCGGGGTCTGGAAGGCGTGAAACTGGTCATCTCCGACTCGCACAGCGGCCTGAAGGCGGCGATACGGCAAGTGTTCTGTACCAGCTGGCAGCGCTGCCGGGTCCACTTCATGCGCAACATGCTGGGGCGCGTCAGCAGCGCCAGTCCGTCGGTGGTTCGTGCCGCGCTACAGCAGGTGTTCGTTCAGACCGACGAGAAAAGCGCTCATGCCACCTGGCGCGAGGTTGCGGCCCAGATGGAGAAGAGCTTCCCGGCGGTCACGGAGATGATGGACGACGCGGAAGCAGACGTGCTGGCGTACTTCGGTTTCCCGGAAGCGCACCGGGTGAAATTCCACTCGACCAACACGCTGGAGCGCCTGAATAAAGAGGTAAAGCGGCGTGCCGACGTAGTGGGTATCTTCCCCAATGAAGATAGCATCATGCGGCTACTGGGAGCGGTCCAGACGGAGCAGAACGAAGAATGGCTGCTGCAGAACCATGGTGGATTAGTGCCTTGCTTGCATGAAGAAAGGTGGAAGCAGGTTATTCCGGTGTCCTGATTTTGTGATCCACTACAATCCGACAGAAAGGGTTTTCGCCTGCGCTGATAGAGCGGGAAATCGAGCAGAGCAACGTTGACTGGTATGAGCTGGCAAAAGAATCCAGAGTCAGGAAGTTTGGTGACGCTTTACCTACCGATCCGAAGGAAAAAATAGACAAATCAGACATATTCAGTACAAGGGATATGCGATGGATACGATATTTGAAGCATTTAGTTAATCATTTTTGCAAATTTTGCCTTCGCTCTACGGGCGGAGCAAACGGAATGGTCATTAAATAGTTATAACTACTGATTTTTAATATAGGATTTTGGCTTATTGCCAAAAATTAACGAATCCTTGTGGTCACCCTGCAGTCTATATCTTTCTTTAAATTTGACGCCATGAATTATATAAAGACTAACAGCGTAGGCGTATAAGAATTGTTTAATGATGATCAGCGATACTTCACTGCATAAGGTAGAACCTTGTCTAGGGATGGTTGGAGGGTAACTGTTAGTTATAATCATCATTCTTAAAGTTAGTGGCCTAAAGAGACAAACTCATTAATAAATAACAGGAAAATAATTCATCTTAAAGGCACTATGAGATCGGGAATGCATTATGAATGAAAAAACATATTTTAAGTGGAAAAGATGGAGTGCTAGACGCAACGTCTGGCTGAGTATATTCGCCTTTTGCCTCCTATTCTGGTTGGTCGTTTTTGCTATCGCTGGATATGTCTTGTCTATTTAGTATTGATGAATCCAAAGGGCGCCAAAACGCAATCTGCCGCCTCACACCCTATACATAAAAGGATATCATGGAGACGAAACGGCAATTGAGCGTATCTATTATCGGAGATTCCCCCTTTGGGGTGCTCGGATTAAAAACAATGCTTAACTCAATGGACATCAACGTGCGCACGGTGAAGGACTGTCTGATGGCCTTGACCGAATGCGAACCCGGGGAGGACGATGCGATCCTCATCGACATTTATTTCGTCAATGCAACACAGGTGTTACTGGAGGCAACAAAAAGAAAAATCCAGTGTGGGGGACAGTTTATCATTCTCAGTGAAATTGGGTGGAGCAGTTGTGACGGCATGACCTTTATTCATCGATGTAGCCAAGCCGATACTATAAAAAAGCAGTTGCTTCAGGGGATCATCGGTAGCTGTAGTGACGCACAATAAAGAACGCGCTCACGCGCAATAAATGCCCTTTTCAAACCACATTAACTGAAACAGATAACCACGTCAGAATTACATTATGTGAGAATGAAACCATATTATCTGATCCCCAGCCACATTACTGAGACGCTCGCGCCCCCTTCCTGAGACAGAGCAGGCCATCAGGAAAACGGACGGTTTTCTGGTGGTCCCGAACTCGCTTAATTTATCACCATTTTTAGCAAGAAAACTCATTGCGGAAATCAACGCAAGGTGGACTGACCCCGCCCCGGTAGACGATCCTGCCCTATAGTTGGACTGACCCCGCCCCGGTAGACGATCCTGCCCTATAGTTTGAGCATAGGAGGAGCGTATGGGCACACCACGATTTACACCTGAATTTAAGGAAGAGGCTGTCCGTCAGATAACGGAACGCGGTTATTCCGTCGCCGAAGTATCTGACCGTCTGGGCGTTTCTGCACACAGCCTCTACAAGTGGCTACGGGCGATTAAACCCGATAACAGCGAGCAGCATGCCCGGGATTTACTGGAGGCCAAAAGCGAGATCCTGAAACTACGGGCGCAGCTAAAACGTACCGAAGAGGAACGGGATATTTTGAAAAAGGCCGCGCGGTACTTTGCAAGGGAGCCCGACTGAAGTACCGCTTTATCAATGAGCACCGCACTGTATGGGGTGTGATGACGATGTGTCGGGTACTCAATGTCGCCCGGGCCGGGTTCTATGCGTGGCTGCACAACCCAGTCTCGGCACGTGATAAAGATAACCAGCGCCTGCTGACGCTTATCCGTGACTCATATTCACTGAGCGGAGGCGTATACGGTTACCGACGGGTTCATGGCGACCTGAACGAAATCGGGGAAACCTGCGGCAAAAACCGGGTGGGTCGTATTATGCAACTGAACCGGATCAAAGCCGTACGCGGCTATAAAGCGCCGCGTCGTATCGCTGGTCGACCTTCAGTGGTTGCCCCGAATCGCGTGCAGCGGCAGTTTACTGTTGTCCGGGCCAATCAGGTCTGGGTCACCGACATCACTTACAGTGTGCCCGGAGTTCAGGGCGAGCATGGACGCTCAAATGAACCACGAGTCTGTCTGGAATATTGAACCGGTAACTCACGATGAGAAACCCAACAATCCCACCGGGTGTGACGGTGGAGAACCTGAGCGGCAGTGACCTGCGGCATGCCCGCAGGGTGATGTAACCCGCTGACAACGGGGATTGAGGCGAGATCACTAAGCCGAGATGATCCTCAAGGTTGAGTGCTGAAAGGCTGAAGAACATGAACCCGTTAATCCGCCTCTGTGGGTTGAAAATGTCACCACGACCTACGTGATCTGACAGGTCGTGCAGGAGGAACCGGCGGTAATACGTATGTATCTGCTGGTCAAAGGTTGTTTTGACATGTATGCGAAACACCGGGGCAGCAGCGCCCATCACACCTGCGTTGCTGACTTCTGCCAACTTGCGGCAAGCAAGGATAAAGAGTGCGACGGGCAGCCTCCTCAGTATGTCTAAGTCCAGGCAGGTGAACCGGGGAAGGTCAGTGACGAATGTTAAGGGGGCATGGCCCCGATGACGCACTGGCTGGCGGAGCTTCCGTAGTAGTCCGCGATGGGGAAAGCCCATTACATGGCGAAGGGAAGCAGTTTAAATGTGTTTGCGACGTGAATTAACTGACCCAATGAGGTGAAGACCTTTGATAATCAGCGAAATGCAACGCAAGCTTGCCACATGGGCAGCCACCGATCCGTCCCGACGGATTGAACGGCTGCTGCGTCTGATAACACAGCCAGAATGGCTGGCCGAAGCGGCGCGGATCACGCTTTCGTCAAAGGGGGCACATACTCCCGGCGTTGATAGCGTGAACAAAGCAAAGCTACAGGCCAGACTGGCTGCTGAGCTACAAATACTCAGGGAAGAGCTTCTCTCGGGTCACTACCAGCCCCTGCCTGCCAGACGGGTTTACATCCCGAAAAGCAACGGCAAACTGCGACCACTGGGTATCCCCGCATTGCGGGATCGCATTGTTCAGAGGGCGATGCTGATGGCAATGGAGCCGATATGGGAAAGTGATTTTCATACGCTCTCATATGGCTTCCGGCCTGAACGTAGCGTCCATCATGCGATCCGAACGGTAAAGCTGCAACTTACCGATTGCGGAGAAACCCGGGGCCGCTGGGTGATTGAAGGTGACCTGTCCAGCTACTTTGACACCGTGCATCATCGCCTGCTGATGAAAGCCGTTCGCCGCAGGATCAGTGACCCACGTTTTATGGCCCTGCTGTGGAAAACCATCAAAGCGGGGCATGTTGATGTCGGTCTCTTTCGGGCGGCCAGTGAAGGTGTGCCACAGGGCGGAGTGATCTCGCCGTTGCTGTCGAACATCATGCTGAATAAGTTCGATCAGTATCTGCATAAACACTACCTGAGCAAAAAAGCCCGAAAGGATCGCTGGTACTGGAATAACAGTATCCAGCGGGGCCGAAGTACTGCGGTCAGAGAAAACTGGCAATGGAAACCCGCTGTGGCGTACTGCCGGTATGCCGATGACTTCGTGCTTATCGTCAAAGGCAGCAAAGCGCAGGCGGAAACCATCAGAGAAGAGTGCCGAAGTGTACTTGAAGGCAGTCTGAAACTCAGGCTGAACATGGACAAGACCCGAATCACTCATGTTAATGACGGTTTTATCTTTCTGGGCCATCGGATCATTCGCAAACGCAGTCGTTACGGCGATATGCGGGTGGTATCGACAATCCCACACGATAAGGCCAGAAACTTCGCGGCATCGCTGACGGCACTGTTATCAGGCAATTACAGTGAAAGCAAAATCGATAGGGTTGAGATACTCAACCGAAAACTGAAAGGCTGGGCTGCGTTCTACCAGTTCGTTGATTTTAAGGCCAAAGTCTTCAGTTGTATCGACCGTGTCGTGTTCTGGAAGCTGGCTCACTGGCTGGCCCGCAAATACCGTACAGGTATCGCTTCCCTGATGAGGTGGTGGTGTAAATCACCGAAACCGGGTCAGAGCAAAACGTGGGTTTTATTTGGTAAAACCAACCACGGCAAGCTCAGTGGCGAAATACTGTACCGGTTGGTGGGGCAAGGCAAGAAGCTGTTCCGCTGGCGTCTACCCGAAGGTAATCCCTATCTGAGGATGGAAACCAGAAACACGTATACATCGCGCTACACTGAAGTGGCAATGGCATTCGCCAGTGTTTAAATGGAGAGCCGGATGCGCTGAAAGGTGCACGTCCGGTTCGGAGAGGAGAGGCAGGGAAATAGTCCGACTACGCCCTGCCTCTTACTCTACT
>Ga0308157_10002806_pt1 | contig 27160 bp, 16 predicted proteins | sample PhyBR1_FD_201035 | JGI IMG/M metagenome (GOLD analysis project Ga0308157, IMG submission 201035) | Phyllosphere microbial communities from UC Gill Tract Community Farm, Albany, California, United States - DLSLB.R1 | ecosystem: Host-associated > Plants > Phyllosphere > Unclassified | place: USA...
CGACCAGCTCCTGCAGACTCCCCCAGGATGGGAACATAGCAAGGGTACGTGGTTGAGCGGTGCGATGTAGGTCGCTTGCCATTTTTTTTAGAATTTAATTAGTTTGTAATCTTCCTTTCAGGAGGATTTTTTTATTTTTGACCCAATCTGAAGTTAGATGTTATTGGTTAAAAGTTAACGTTGAGCATTTTTATATACTGTTCAAAATAATACCATTCTCCAAAACTCATAACTCATAATTCATAACTTATAACTAAAGAAAATGAGTAAAGTCGTTTTAATTACTGGAGGATCATCAGGAATTGGAAAATCTATTGGTGAATTTTTACATCAAAAAGGTTTTGTGGTTTACGGAACAAGCAGAAATCCTGAGAAAGTTTTAAATTCAATTTTTCCTTTGGTAGCTTTAGATGTTCGAAATTCTGATTCGATTAAAATTGCTGTCGATAAAATTATTTCAACTTCTGGAAGATTAGATATTGTAATTAATAATGCTGGAGTTGGAATTACAGGACCATTAGAAGAAATTCCGACGGAAGAAATTCGAAATAATTTTGAAACGAATTTTTTTGGTCCGATTGAAGTTATGAAAGCGGCTCTTCCGCAGATGCGTAAACAAAATTCGGGACTTATAATCAATATTACTTCAATTGCTGGTTATATGGGATTGCCATACAGAAGTGTTTATTCTGCTTCAAAAGGAGCTTTGGAATTAATTACAGAAGCTTTAAGAATGGAAGTGAAATCTTTTGGAATTGAGATTACGAATGTTGCGCCTGGAGATTTTGCAACCAATATTGCAGCAGGCCGTTATCATGCGCCAGTTATTAAAGATTCGGCTTATGAAAAAGTGTATAGTGATGTTTTAGCGACTATGAATGATCACGTTGATGCAGGAAGTAATCCGAATGAAATGGCAGAGGCAGTTTATAAAATCATTCAGACCAAAAAACCGAATGTGCATTATAAAGTTGGTGCTTTTATGCAGAAGTTTTCGATTGTATTGAAACGTGCACTTCCAGATAAAATGTATGAGAAGATGCTGATGAATCATTATAAGTTATAAATCGCAATTAATTACTTGATTTTAGATTTAAATCACAAATTGATTTGATTTTTGAAATTGTTATTGGTATTGATTTCGTAATTTTGCAGCTGCGTTTGCGTGAGGGATAGGAGTAAACTACCGAAGTAGTACGGATAGCCCGACCGGATTTTTTATTGACACAGCTAATTTAGCTCAAATTAAAGAAGCACAAGCTTTAGGTGTTTTGGATGGTGTAACAACTAATCCGTCATTAATGGCAAAAGAAGGAATCACTGGAAAAAATAATATCCTTAAGCATTATGTTGATATTTGCAATCTTGTTGAAGGTGATGTAAGTGCTGAAGTTAATGCTCTTGACTTTGAAGGTATGGTTAAAGAGGGTGAGGAGCTGGCTGAATTACATGAGCAGATTGTTGTAAAGCTTCCTATGACTAAGGAAGGTGTTATGGCAGCAAAATATTTTTCTGATAAAGGAATCAAAACTAACGTAACTCTTGTTTTCTCTGTAGGACAAGCTATTTTGGCTGCAAAAGCTGGAGCTACTTATGTTTCTCCGTTTGTTGGTCGTTTAGATGATATTTCTACTGATGGATTGAACTTGATCCAGGAAATTAGAGAGGTTTATGATAACTACGGTTACGAAACTCAAATTTTAGCAGCTTCTGTACGTCACACAATGCATATTGTAAACTGTGCAAAAATTGGTGCTGATGTTATGACTGGACCTCTTTCTGCAATTTACGGTTTATTGAAACACCCATTGACAGATATCGGTTTAGCTCAGTTTGTAGCTGACTTCGAAAAAGGAAATAAATAATCCTTAGATATTTAAAAAATTAAAATCGTCTTTTTTCTAACGAGAAAAGACGATTTTTTTTACTTTTATATTGAATCTTAAATAGTTAAATATGAAAGTTATCTTATTTATGTTGTCATTTTTTGCAGCGAGTTTTTCTATAAACGCTCAAGCTGCTAAAGTTATTACTTCGGTTAATGAGGCTGGAGACGTTGCAACTTATGAGTTGGATTGCTCGGTTAAATTTCAGACTCTTGCCAAAGGTCTGCGATATAATATAACGAGACACGAATTTAAAGGTCCGGAATTGAAAAATACATATCGACTTTTATTGGTAATGGACGGATTTTATTCGAAAACATTAAATAGTGAAATGACGATCTCGGCAGTTTTGAGTGATGGCACAAAAATAGAAGCAAGAAAAACAATCGAAGATGATGGCTTTTTTGATGGAGCTTGCACTTTGAAAATAAAAGATCCACAAGCGCTTTTAAATGCTGATATTGACAAGGTAATTATTCATGCAGATAAAGATGTTGTTTATCCTTTATCGGCGCAAAATAAAGCTGTTTTTAAGAAGAATTTGAGTAATATTATTAATGCGAAGTAAGGGGCTAAGGTTCTGAGTTACTGAGGTTCTAAGGTTTTTCTTCTTTGGAAATAAAAAAAATCCAAATTCCGATTAGTAAAATTGGAATTTGGATTTTTTATATTGTTTTTTTTTAATTTTTAGTGTCCGCCACCTTCGCTTTGTACGTGGCTGATTCCTTGTCTTTTCAAGATTTTAGGACAGTAGAAACCGTAGAATCCTAAATATGCAAAACCAATAAGCGGTACAACGTAAGAGAAGTGAGTGTAAGTGATGCCGAAAATTCCGTTTGGATTTGTTGCATCTAAATCACAGATACTTCCTTGAACTAATGGAATAACTCCACCTCCAAGAATCATCATGATCAAGAAAGAAGACGCTTTTCCTGTGTTTTTTCCTAATCCTGCAATCGCTAAATCGAAGATTGAAGGCCACATGATAGATAAGAACAATCCTCCAGAAATAAAGAAGAATTTAGCTATTTCTGGGTTTGGCCAAGCCAATCCTAAAACCATCATTGTTAATCCTGAAATTCCGAAAAGCATTAAGGTTTTTCCAGCGTTTTTACCACCAACAAAACTTACTGCAATAAATAGTAAAATCCAGATTGGGTAGATATAGAATGAAGAAACATCGTGTGCAGCAAAGATATTTGCTCCAATGATTACTCCAAAAGCTAAAGCTGGTACGATAAATTTAAGTGCAGTATTTACTAAGTTAGAAGTATTGAATACGTTTACTCCACCATTCCAACGGCCGATCATTAAACTTCCCCAATAAAGCGCAATAAATGGTGCAACAGCATCTTCTAGTACATTTCCGAACTCGTGAGTGTGTAATAAGGCAGGTAGATTACTGATGATAGTTACCTCAGTTCCAACATAAATAAAAATTCCTAACATACCTAAGTATAATTGTGGATAGTCAAGAATGTTGAATTTACTGTGTTTGTCTTTGATGATTGCTTCTTCTTCTTTTACCGGATCTTCGATTTTAGAAAAATTCATAAAAACAGCAACAGCAATAAATGCAAGACCTAAAATGATGAATGGCAATTTAATATCGTCTAATGAAAGAGCTGTTTTTTTGTTGTCTCCCATTCCGAATAAGGCGATACCTAATAAAATAGCTCCGATTGTTGTTCCGAAAGAGTTGATTCCTCCTGCAAGTGTTAAACGGTGTGCTCCAGTTTCTGGACTTCCCATTTTAATAGCTAAAGGGTTTGCAACAATTTGCTGGATTGAAAATCCTAATCCTACTGTAAATAAAGCTGTTAGGAAGAAAGGGAAACTTTGAATTGTAGCAGCTGGAACGAATAAAAATGAACCTATAGCAGATAAAATTAGACCTGCAGATAAGGTTCTTTTATAGCCGTATTTTTGTAAAACGTCTACTTTTAAAGAAACGATAAAGAATATAATTGATCCAACAAAATAAGCAGCGTAGAAAGCCCAAGCTACTAATTGAGATTGTACTTGCGATAACGTAAATACTTTTTTGAATACTGGAATCAGGATGTCATTGGCTGACCCAACAAAACCCCAAAAGAAGAAGACGATTATCAAAGAGATAAATTGCCCCCATTTGGTTTGCACATTTTCTGAACTCATAATAATAAGGTTAATTTTTTATTTTATTGTTTTTTGAAGACCGTAAATATATTTGTTAGGATTATCAAAAAAAAATAAAAAGGTATAAATAATGTTAAATTTAAACCAACGACTATGTTTTTTCAACAAAGTGTTAATTTTAACCTAGTTAGAAAATGTAATTCGTAATTGTGTTTTATTCTAATATCTTGTTTTTAACTTCTTTACTGTAGTTTCGACCTATTGGAATGTTGTATGATTGAATTTGAACACGGTTTCCTTCTATAGATTTCACCTTATTTAGTGCGATTACATACGATTTATGGATTCTCAGGAAACGATCTGCCGGTAATTCTTCCGATAGCGATGTAAGAGATTTATGAGTAATATAGGTTTTGTCTGGTGTGACAACTTTTATATATTCTTTCATTCCTTCAACGAATAGAATTTCTTCAATATTAATTTTCATCATTTTTTTATCGACTTTGATAAAAATATGAGAATCGCCTTTTGTGGTTTCTACTTTAATATTGTTTTTGAGATTGTACTCGGTGGTGATTTTATTGATGCATTTTATAAATCTTGGCAACGGAATTGGTTTTACCAAATAATCTAATACATCCAAATCATAACTTTCTGCAGCAAATTCTCTAAATGCAGTAGTAATGATAACTTTAGTTTTGTTCTCAATTAGACTGATAAGCTCAAAACCAGTCATCATAGGCATGTTAATATCTAAAAAGACGGCATCAACAGGGGTACTGTTGATAAAATCAAGCGCCTCTAAAGAGTTATTGAATGTTGCTATAACTTCAAAATCTGTAAAATTGGTGAAATAATTTTGCAGGACTTTGATAGCTAAAGGCTCATCATCAATTAACACGCATTTAATCTTCATTCTGGGTAGGTATTTGTAATCGGATTATGTAGAAATTTAGTTTAGTAGCATGTTTAAGGCTGAAATTGTTCTTATAAATTAATTTTAACCTCTTTTTTGTATTAACTAAACCGATTCCTCGTTTTGGATTATGAGTTTGTGAAATTACAAAATTATTTAAGATTTCAAAATCAAGCGTCTTATTGTCTAAAACTCTACAATTGATCTTAATTTTTAGGTTTTTATTGTTTAATCCGCCATGTTTGAAGGCATTTTCAACCAATGAGATAAAAATTAGAGGAGGCACGACGACATCATCTATATTTGATTCAAGGTTTATCGTTACTTCGACATTTTCAAAACGAAGCTTTTCAATTTCTATATAATTCTGGATATAATCGATTTCCTTTATTAGAGGAACAAATTTGGTTCCTTTTACATCATACAAAACATACTCCATCAAGTTGGAAAGTTTGATGATTACATCTGGAACTTTCTTTGAGGATTCCAGTGATAAAGCATATAGATTATTTAATGTATTAAAGAAGAAATGTGGCTGAATCTGATTTTCAAGATACTTAAGTTTTATTTTGAACTGGTTTTCTCTTAAAGATCGATTTCTTTCTCTTTCTCTTAACCATGTTAAAGTGAGATAAACAGATGATGCCATTGCTAGTACATACAACTCACCAATGCAAACGGCAACAATATGGTTGATTTCAAAAGGATGATATTCTCTATTGGCTTCTGGCCAGATATTTTCAGATATTATATAATAGGTAAGGGCAGTTTTGGCCAAATAAATTGCAAATAGACTTAGAAGCAATAAAAATGTATACATAATATATTTTTGCTTCAATACATACTTCGGAACCAAAACAAACAAATTAAGATACACTAAAGGAATAACCAATGAAAATTCGATTAAGTTGGATTTGAAAGAATAAGGATAATCATTAAAGTAAGCACCCCATCTTAAAAAGTTCAAAGTAAAATATACTCCCCAGAACCAAATATGGTTTTGCAGTTTAATGTCAAATTTAACTTTTCGTATTTCTTTCAATTGGTTGGGTTAGTTAGATAAATTTAGTTTTTCTTAACAATATTGAAATATTGTGCAACTTTAAACAATTAACTGCAATATGCCAATTTTTTTGAATAAAATTTCGCAAAAAAAGGATATTAGTGCTTAATTTTTCTATTAGAACGTTTTCGTAAAGCGTATTATTGAATGATTTATGTCGTTCGTTTAAATTTTGTTGTCGTTGGTTTAATTTATTTTTTTTAACAATGCCTTAAGAATAATTTTACTTCATAACTAACAAAATAAAATAAACATGAAAAAAATTTTCTTAATCTTTATGATTGTTTTTACGGCGCAAGTTTCGCTTGCACAAGTAAAAAGTGTCAAAGGTGTGATTACAGATTCTGAAGGTATGCCATTACCAGGAGCTTCTGTTTTGGTACAAGGAAGTCAAAAAGGAACAACTACCGATTTTGATGGATTGTATACGATTGAAGTTCAAAAAGGACAGACATTAGTTTTTAGTTATGTAGGTCTTGGAACACAGAACATAGTTGTAGGCGATGCTGCTACAATAAATGTAAAAATGGTACAGGCTGCATCAAATGCACTAAATGAAGTAGTGGTAACTTCATTGGGACTTAAAAGATCAAAAAAGACTTTGACTTACGCAGCCCAGGAAGTTAAAGGGGAAGAGGTTACAAGAGTTAAGGATGCCAACTTAATGAACAGTTTATCTGGTAAAGTTGCGGGTCTTATTGTTGGAAAAAGTTCGGCTGGAGCTGGTGGTGCAGCAAAAGTGACTATACGTGGTAACTCATCTGCGACAAATAACCAGCCATTATATGTTATTGACGGGATTCCAATGTTAAACTCTAACTCATCTCAAGCAAATCAGGTTTTTGGTGATACAGCTGGAGGAAATAGAGATGGTGGAGATGCAATCTCTATGATGAACCCTGATGATATTGAATCGATGACAGTTCTTAAAGGAGCTTCTGCAGCTGCTTTATATGGTTCTCAAGGAGCAAATGGTGTTATCGTAATTACAACTAAAAAAGGAAAAGAAGGAAACGTAACAGCATCTTACAACGCGAGTGTATTTGTTGATAATGTAGTTTCATTACCTAAATTCCAAACTAGTTATGGAGCAGCTCCATCATCTGATAAAACTTGGGGAGATCCTAAAAATTCTCCTGACCACGTAAAAGATTTTTACAATACAGGTCTTACTATGATCAACTCTGTATCTGTAAATGGTGGATCTGATAAAATGTCAACTAGTCTTACTTATGCAAACACTAAAGTTGACGGTGTAATTCCAACAAACGAGTTTAAGAAAAATAACATTGCACTTCGTCAAAGCGTTAAATTATTTAATGATAAAGTAACTATTGATGGTGCGATATCTTATGCGGAGCAAAAAATCATAAATAAACCAACAAACGGATTGTACTTCAACCCATTGACAGGAGTTTATTTGTTCCCAAGAGGAAATGATTTTAACGATTACTATAAAAACTTTGAAGTATTCGATCCAACAAGAAACTTAATGACTCAAAGATGGCCTTCTCAAACATCGGACATCATTCAGAACCCAGGTTGGATTTTAAATAGAAATCAATCTATTGATAAAAACCAATCTTTAATTACTTCTGCAGCTATTACTTATAAAGCAACTGACTGGTTGAGTATTAAAGCAAGAGGAGGTTATAATAAATTTGATAACATTTTTGATAAGAGAATGTATGCTGGTACAAATGAAACATTGGCACCATCTACAGGTAGATATATTTATTCAGATAGTGAAAGTAATCAGTTATATGGAGATTTAATCGCTACTATCAATACAAAATTTAGTGAAGATTTTTCATTCAGCGCTAACCTTGGTACAAGTATCACAAAATCTACAATCAATGATGCTTACTTAAGCGATTCAGGTCAAAAAAATGGACTTGTATATGCAAACTGGTTTAATACAGGAAACTTTGTATCTGCAGAAAGAAATGCTCATACTATTGGAGGTAAAAAAGAAGTTCAATCACTTTTTGCAAGTGCAACTATTGGTTACAAAGACATGCTTTATCTTGATGTGACTGGAAGAAACGACTGGTCATCAACTTTGGTAAATACAGATAATTTAAGTTTCTTTTATCCTTCAGTAGGTCTATCAGCTGTCTTAAGCCAAATGGTATCTTTACCTGAAGCAATTAGTTATGCAAAAGTTAGAGCTTCATTTGCTCAAGTGGGTAATGATATTTCTCCTTTCTTAACTTCACCAGTAAATACTTTAGTTGGTGGTATTCTTACACCACCATTAGTTGGTCCACAACCAGGAACTTCTTTGAAGCCAGAAATGCAAAATTCTTATGAATTTGGTACAGAATGGAGATTCTTAAACAACAGAATCGGATTTGATTTTACTTACTACCATAACGAAACTAAAAATCAATTAATCACTTCTCCAGCTCCAATTCCAAATACTACAGGATATACTAACTATGCATTTAATGCAGGAAGTATTGAAAATAAAGGTTTTGAGATCACAGTAACTGCTAAAGCAGTTCAAAATGATAATTTCTCTTGGGATCTAGGATTGAATTATGCTTCAAATAAAAATACAGTACTTGATTTAGGTACAGGTGCAAATGGAGAACTTAATACAGTTATCTTGACTAATGGTGACCCAAATAGCTATAGATACGTTATGAAAGAAGGACAGCCATTCGGAACAATTCAAGGAAAGAATATTTTGAGAAATGCACAAGGTCAGATGTTACTTGCTGGTTCTGGAAACGATGTTCGAGTTCAAAAAACGGACTGGGTAGACATGGGAAGCTCAAACCCTGATTTTATGTTAGGTTTTTCAAACTCTTTCAAATACAAAAAAGTATTCTTAAATGTGCTTATTGATGGAAGATTTGGTGGTAACGTAATGAGTATGACAGAAGCAATGCTTGATTCTTATGGTGTGTCTAAAGCTAGTGGTGATGCAAGAGCTGCTGGAGGAGTTAAAGTTGATGCAATAGATGCTAACGGAGCTGCAGTAACTACAATGTCTGCACAAAATTACTATAGTTCAGTTGGAGATAGAGCGGGTGCTACTGGAGAGTATATGTACAAAGCAACAAATGTTAAATTAGGTGAGCTTTCTCTAGGATATACTTTTGATTTCAGTAAAACTACAATCTTCAAAGCAGTGAATGTTTCTCTTGTTGGTAAAAACTTATTTTTCTTCTACAAAGATGCTCCGTTTGATCCAAACGTAACATTAAGTTCAGGAGAAGGATTGCAAGGTGTTGATATTTTCGGATTGCCTTCAACAAGAAGTATAGGTGTTAATTTGAATTTAACTTTCTAAAATAATTAATAAAAGGACAAAACCTTCTGGTTGTTGTAAGACTCTTGTTTGTTGATTGAATGTAGAAATAGTGTAAAATAACAAACAAGTAACCCTTTGAATGGGTTGGCTTATAAATCAATAAAAATGATTTTAATTAACGATAAAAATTCACAGATGAAAAATAAATTATTAATATTAGGTTCAGTTTTAGCTCTTTCATTAGGTAGCTGTACGGGAGACTTTGAACAAATAAACACCAATGAGAGTGGCTTTAGCAACGAACAATTGGAACAAGATTTTAATCAAGTTAAAGCGCCTCTTAAAACAATGCAGAGAGGAATGTATATCTTGGTTGCAGATGATTGGCAGGGAGATATTCAGTTTAACTTAAGTGCTGACATCTTTTCAGGATATATGGGAACGCCTCATGATTTTGAAGGAAACGCAAACAACTCAACTTATGCGCTTTTGGATGGATGGAATGGTGCTGAATGGGTTCAGAAGTACCAAAAAGAGATGGTAAATGCATATAATCTTGAGAAATTAACAAAAGATAAATATCCTCAGTTTTATGCTTGGTCTTTGATCTTGAAAGTTTATGCAATGCATAAAACTACAGATTATTACGGCCCAATCGTTTATTCTGGTTTCGGAAATCCTGATGGAACAACTCCATACGATTCTCAAAAAGCGGTTTATGATCAATTTTTTACAGAGTTAAAAACTGCGATTGATATTTTAACTCCAAAAGCGGCAGATGCTTCTGCAACTTTCTTTGCAGCAGGAGATGCAACAGACGGAACTACTGCAGCTGGAAATATTCAGAAATGGGTAAAATTTGCTAACTCTTTAAGATTACGTTTAGCATTGCGTATTTCTAACGTTGATCCTGTAAAAGCAAAAACTGAAGGAGAAGCTGCATTGGCAGGTTTAGGAGTAATTACTTCTAATGCTGATAACATGGCTTATATTGCTGAGCATCCTGTTAAAACATACACTGGCCCTTGGGCAGATATCAATGCAGGTGGAGCAATTACATCTATTATGAATGGTTATAATGATCCAAGAAGAGATGTATTCTTCCATAAAGCTACTGGAGGTGTTTATCAAGGTATTAGAATGGGAACTTTAGTTGATGCTAATTATAGAACAGCAAAAGCTGATTTATTCTCTAAAGTTGGACCAATCGTAGAAAACAACTTGATTCCTTGGTTTAATGCATCTGAATCTTATTTCTTAAAAGCTGAAGCAGCATTAAAAGGATGGAATGTTGGTGGATCTGCTCAGTCACTTTATGAAGCAGGAATTGCAGTTTCATTTGCTCAGCTAGCAGCAGGTGATGCATCTACTTACATTAATAACGATACTTCAATGCCAGCAAACTTTACTGACCCATTAAATGCAGCGAATAATATTGCAGCACAAAATTTAGTGACAGTAAAATGGTCAGAATCGGCTTCTAATGAAGTTAAACTACAAAAAATTATTACTCAAAAATGGATTGCTGGTTTCCCTGATGGTCAAGAAGCTTGGGCTGAAACAAGAAGAACAGGTTATCCAAAATTATTCTTACCAGTAAATAACTTCTCTGGAGGAAAAATTCCTAATGGAACATTTGTAAGAAGATTGAATTTCTATGTAAATGAGAAAACTTCGAATCCAACAGGTTACGCGCAAGGTGTTCAGCTTTTAGGAGGTCCTGATACTGGAGCAACAAAACTTTGGTGGGATACTGGAGTAAACAAATTCTAGAAAAAAAATGGAATATTAAGTTTGGTTAGTGGTATGGTATAGATGGTGAAAGCTGTCTATACCATTCTTAAAACCAAAATGGTAAATACTACAAAAAAGGAAAAAATGAAAAGTGCTTTAGAAATAAAACCTGATATTAGTTACAAAAGCGCTGGGAAATTTGAAGAAACTCGTTTTGAGAAAATTCATAACGAAATCTTCAAAAATTCTATTGAAGCTTCTGTAATTGTGGCGCATGAAATTGCGCAGCTAATTAGATCTAAGCAAGAAAAAAATAAACCTTGTGTTTTAGGTCTGGCAACAGGTTCTTCTCCTATCAAAGTTTATGAGGAACTAGTGAGAATGCACAGAGAAGAAGGACTAAGTTTTAGCAATGTAATCACCTTTAATCTGGATGAATATTATCCAATGACTAAGGAGAACAATCAGAGCTATCATTATTTCATGCATGAGCATCTTTTTAATCATATTGATATCAAACCTGAAAATATTAATATTCCTGATGGTACAGTGGGAATTGATGAAATTAATCAATACTGCATCGATTATGAAATGAATATTAAAAATGCGGGTGGTCTTGATTTTCAATTACTTGGAATTGGTAGGACAGGACACGTTGGATTTAACGAGCCTGGTTCGCACATCAATTCAGGAACAAGAATTATTACCCTAGATCATATCACAAGAGTCGATGCTTCATCTGCTTTTAATGGTATAGATAATGTGCCGAAACGCGCCATAACAATGGGAGTTTCGACTATTATGAGATCAAAGCGTATTGTTTTGATGGCTTGGGGACAGAATAAAGCAGATATTATCAAAAGAACTATTCAAGGAGATATCAGTTCAGAAGTTCCAGCAACATTTTTACAGAATCATCCAAATGCAACTTTTGTTTTAGATCAGTCAGCGGCATCAGAATTAACCCGTTTCAAAACGCCGTGGTTGGTTGGTGAATGTCTTTGGACACCTGAATTAAAAAGTAAAGCGATTGTTTGGCTTTGTCAAAAAACTAAACAATCTATTCTAAAACTGACAGACCGTGATTATAACAATAACGGAATGTCTGACCTATTGGCTCAAGAAGGTTCTGCTTACGATATGAACATTAATATGTTTAATATTTTACAGCACACGATTACCGGATGGCCAGGAGGAAAACCAAACACAGATGATTCATTTCGTCCAGAAAGGGCAAACCCGGCAAAAAAGAGAATTATTCTTTTTAGTCCGCACCCAGACGATGATGTGATTTCTATGGGAGGAACATTTTCAAAATTAATCAAGCAAGGACACGATGTTCATGTGGTGTACCAAACTTCGGGAAATATTGCGGTTTCAGATGATGAAGCATTAAAATTTGCAGAAGTTGCCAGTGATTTTATCGGAGAAGGACTTGCTGATATCAATTTCAAATCGGTTATCGAATTTTTAAATAACAAATCCGAAAACCAAATCGATTCTTTAGAAGTTCGAAAATTAAAAGGATTGATTAGGAGAAGAGAATCTTACGGAGCAACAAGATACATCGGATTGAAAGATGAGAATACGCACTTTTTGGATCTTCCTTTTTATGAAACAGGACAGGTTAAAAAGAATCCGTTAGGACCAGAAGATATTGCTATCGTAAAAGAGATTATTGCTAGAATAAAACCACATCAAGTTTTTGCTGCTGGAGATCTTGCAGATCCGCACGGAACACATGAGGTTTGTTTAAATGCCATTTTTGCCGCATTAAAAGAACTTAAACCAGAACCGTACATGGATGATTGCTGGTTATGGCTTTATAGAGGTGCTTGGCACGAATGGGATATTCATGAAATCGATATGGCCGTTCCATTAAGTCCGTCTGAAGTTTTATTAAAACGTCATGCCATTTTACACCACCAGTCTCAAAAAGATAGAGTGATGTTTCAAGGAAATGATTCTCGTGAATTCTGGGTTAGGGCAGAAGATCGAAATAAAAACACAGCCGTATTATATGATGAACTAGGTTTGGCTGAATACGAAGCGATTGAAGCCTTTAAACGTTTTGATTACTAAAAGAATCCGATTCGTTTTTTAATGAATCAAATAGCAAAATTCAGAATGATCTCATAGCAAAAGTGAGGTAAAGCTGAAATCACTCTGAGTTTTGTTTTTTATATAAATTTAGGATACTTAAAACTATCCGACCAAAAAAAAGAAAAATGAAATATCTATTTGTACTATTATTTGCAGGTATATCAGCAGGAGCTCAAGTCCAGAAAGAGCAGCTGAATCTTATGCCTTGGCCTCAGAATGTTGTTATTAATGAAGGTAATTTTAATTTAAGTAAAAACTTTAAAGTTAACATTACAGGAAATCCAAATCCAAGAATTTTTGGAGGAGTAACTCGTTTTTTGCGCCGTTTAGATGGTAGAACAGGTATATTTTTCGAACAAGGTTTTATTGAAAAGCTAAACGAAGTGCCAAATGCAGAATTACAGATCAATTGCACCAAAAGTGGTAAAATTGGTTTGTATGAAGACGAAAGTTATCATTTAGATATCACTTCAAACAAAATCACTTTAAATGCTTCAAGCGATTTAGGAGCTTTGCATGGTTTGGAGACTTTACTGCAAATGCTTCAAAACAATTCAAAATCATTTTATTTTCCAGTTTCAAAAATTGCAGATTTTCCAAGATTTACTTGGAGAGGTTTAATGATGGATGTTTCAAGGCATTTTCAGCCTATTGATGTAGTTAAAAGAAATATTGATGCATTGGCCGCAATGAAAATGAATGTTTTTCACTGGCATTTGGTTGACGATCAAGGTTGGAGAATTGAAATGAAAAAACATCCAAGGTTTACGCAAGTAGCTTCAGATGGAATGTATTACACACAAGAGGAAATTAAAAATATCGTAAAATATGCTGATGAGCGCGGTATTTTAATTGTTCCAGAAATAGATGTTCCAGGTCACGGATCTGCAATATTAACAGCTTATCCAGAAATTGGAAGCAAAGTGATTACGCTGACAGGAGGAACATCCGAAAAAAATATTCAAGGTACAGCAATTGCTACCTATGGAATTGAAAGAAATGCTGGTATTTTTTCACCAACATTAGATCCTTCAAATCCTAAAACATATCAATTATTAAGCGAAGTTTTTGATGAGGTTTGTCCGTTGTTTCCAGGAGCTTATTTCCACATTGGAGGAGATGAAAACGAAGGAAAAGATTGGGATGCAAATCCTAAAATTCAAGAGTTCAAAAAGAAGCATAATTTAAAAAACAACCACGAACTTCAGACGTATTTTACAATGCAGTTAGCTCCGATGTTAAAGAAACACGGAAAACAATTGATGGGTTGGGAAGAAATTTTGACTAAAGATTTATCAAAAGAAGCTATTGTACATTCATGGAGAGGTCCAAACGAAGGAATGCCAGCTGGACAATCTCTTGTAGATGCAGTTAAAAAAGGATATAAAACGGTTTTGTCTAATGGATATTATATCGATTTGATGTATCCAATTGCAAGCCATTACTTAAACGATCCGATGCCAAAAGGAGCTAATTTAACTGCTGACGAAAAAGCAAGAATCTTAGGTGGAGAAGCTACAATGTGGTCAGAATTGGCTACACCAACAACTATAGATTCAAGAATTTGGCCAAGAACAGCTGCAATTGCTGAAAGATTATGGTCTGCAGAAGATGTAGTAGATGTTGAGAATATGCGCAAACGTTTAGAAACGATTTCTTTTAGATTAGAAGAATTAGGTATTACGCATATTCGTAACAAAGATGTGATTTTAAGAAATATTGCAAATAATCAGGATATCAAATCATTAGAAGAGTTTTCGAATGTAAGCGAACCATTGAAAGGATATACTCGTAATAAAGGAGGAACAGAATACCAAATGTATTCTCCATTTACCCTATTTGCAGATGCCTGTGGTCCAGATGCCAAAGATTCTCTTGTATTTGATGCAGCTGTAAATCAATATTTAACAAATAAGTCGGCAGATAACAAAGCCAAAGTAGCTGCATTTTTTACCAAGTGGATTGCAGTTCACAAAGGATTAACAGAATTAAGCAATAATGCACCATTAGTGCAGCCAATATTACCACTATCTAAAAAACTAAATGATGCTTCTCAAGAATTGTTATTGGTTTTGGATAATAAATCAACTTTAGCACCGGCAGATCTGAAAAAATTGATTGAACAATGCAATACAAAAGATCATGCAGATGTAGAACTGTCTGTTTATGAGAGTTTAAAGAAATTAATTTAGAGTTGGATTTGAATTAGTATTTAGTACGTTTTTGAGTTACTAATGTTTTTTTAGAGTGTTGATTACCTCTGCCATACTTATGGCAGAGGTAATTACGATTAAAATTTTGAATTCTGTTTTTTTAGACCGAGACAACAATTAAGTAATAAATTATAACAAACTAAAAATAACCAATAACGGAGTATTAACCTTTTAAAAACCAAATAGAAAGAATAGAATAAAACATGACAAAAAAAGAGTATAGATTGATGAGTCGTCCCAAATTTATCATTTGTATTTAACATTAATTTTTTTAAAAATTATAAATAAATATCAATCACTACTATTGGCTAATGATTATGTAAAAATCAGTAATAGTAATATTTATCTATAGAATGTAATTTGAGTTTATTTCCGATCGACAGCAGCCTTCCAACCTGCAGTTGAGCGAAACCCAGAAGTTTTTATGCTGCTGTGGCCCAATTATTTATTTTCTATTAACTAATATTTATTAATTATGAAACATTATTACAGATTGCTCTTTTTGTTACTGTTTCCCTTACTTGCGTTGGCGCAACCAGCCCACGGAAAAAAAGTAGTAGGGTATTATGCTCAATGGTCTATTTATGCCCGGGATTTCAATGTTCCGAAAATCGATGGAAGTAAATTGACGCATTTAAATTATTCTTTTTATGGGACCACTTATGATCCTGCCCATCCTGAGAATACAAAATTAAAATGTTTAGACACTTATGCTGATTTTGAGCATATGGAAGGCGGAATTCCTTGGGATGCGCCAGTAAAAGGAAACTTTTATGATTTAATGAAATTGAAAGAAAAGTATCCGCATTTAAAAGTTTTAATCTCTGTAGGAGGCTGGACAAAAGGTCAAGATCTTTCTCCAATTGCTGCAAGTCCTGTAGCAAGAGCAGCTTTAGCAGCAGATATGGCAAACTTCATTACTACATATCCGTTTATTGATGGTTTCGATATCGACTGGGAATATCCTCTTTCGGGCGGAACTGACGGTACAGAAATAGTAAATGGTTCGCCTGTTCCTCCTCAAAAATATAGTCCTGATGATAATAAAAATTTAGTGCTTTTATTGAAAGCAATGCGTCAGGCAATGCCAAATAAACTAATTACGATTGCTGCTGGAAACAATGTTAGAAATGTTTCTAAACAGTATTTAGGACCAAACAATAGATCGCAATACGGGATGACGGAAGACATTTCTACTTATTGTGATTATATCACGTATTTTGGATACGATTTTGGTGGAAACTGGTACGATAAAACCTGTTACAACGCACCTTTATACGCAAGTGGAAACCCAAATGATCCGTTGTATGGTGCAACGCAATCGGAATCATTAGACGAATTAACGAATCAATATTTAAATGTAATTGGTTTTCCTGCTAATAAATTAATCATGGGATTGCCTTTCTACGGAAAAAAATTCGATAATGTTGCTGCAAATTCAACTAACGGATTGTTTGTTTCAGCACCAAGATACGTAGTTCCTGGATGTACAAATCCGCAAAACCCAACAGGAACATGGGATGGTTCTGGAGCTTGTGAAAAATCAGGAAGTATCGAAATTTGCGATTTAGTCGGAAATCCAGTTACCAATTCTCACGCTTACTTAGATCCAAATACTATGATGGTAACGCCGTCTGCAGCTTCGGCAGGATGGGTTCGTTATTTTGATAATACTACTAAAGTTCCTTACTTATATAATGCTACTACAAAAGAATTTATTTCTTATGAAGATAAGCAATCAATGGATTTAAAAGTGCAATACATTAAATCTAGAAATTTAGCTGGTGGTATGATTTGGGAATTATCTCAAGATACAAGAGGTTCAATTCCGAATTCATTATTAAGCCAAGTTGATACTTCTTTCGGAAGCGTTGTTCCAGGAACAGTAAGCATTTCTGGTTCTGTAAAAAACGGATCGGCTTTAATTACCAATGTTACAGTTGAATTGCGAAATGCAAGCAATGTAGTTATTCAGACAGTAGTTTCTGCGACAGGGAATTTTGCATTCAATAATTTAACTTCAGGGCAAAACTATTCTCTTACAGCAGCAAAAGCGAGTTATACATTTGTTCCAGTATCGTTAAATAATGTAACGGTAAATCAGACAGGAGTTGTAATTAACGGAACTCAGCCAACTTATACCGTAAGCGGAACAGTCCTAGATGGAAGTACTCCAGTTTCGGGCGTAACCGTTTCTGCAGTTTCTGGAAGCACAACTTTAACAGGAGTTTCAAATGCAAGTGGAACTTACAGTGTTGCAGGTTTAACAGCAGGTTTAAACTTTACAGTTACCGCTGCAAAATCTGGATTCTCTTATACGCCAGCATCAACGGTTTACAATGCAATTGATGCCAACAAAACGCTTAATTTCACTCAAGGAGCAGCAGTGGTAACGTATACAGTAAGCGGAACAGTTCTTAATGGAACAAATCCAGTTTCTGGTGTTACAGTTACTGCATCTTCTACAGCAGGAAATGTTACTGCAACAACCAATTCAAACGGAGCTTATTCATTGACTTTAGCTTCAGGAGGAAATTATACAGTAACAGCGGCTTTAACAGGCCAAACATTTACACCAGCTTCAACAGTTTATTCTAATTTGAATGCAAATAAAACGTTGAATTTCACTCAGGATGTTGCAACAACTACAAGTAAAATTAGCGGAACGGTTAAAAACGGAACTATTCCTGTTGCGGGTGCAAAAGTAGAGATTGTTTTGCCATGGACAGATAATGCACATCCGTGGAAAAGTGTTCTGGCAACAACAGATGCACAAGGAAAATACAGTTTTGATAATTCTGTTACAGACGGTTATACAACCATTACAAGTTTAAAATTAAATACTTGGTCAAACGGAGAAGTAAATTATTACCCAAATAATTTGGCAAACTTTCCTGTTCCATCAACTCCAACAGTTTATAACTTTAATACAAGTTCAACGGCTAAAGCAGCATTGGCAGCAGCGACAAACTTAATCAGCGGAACTGTGAAAAATGGTTCTACGCCTGTTGCGAATGCCAAAGTGGAAATCGTTTTGCCTTGGACAGATAATACACATAATTGGAAAAGCGTTCTAGCAACAACAGATGCATCAGGAAATTATACTTTCGATAATTCAGTTGTAGCAGGATATACACAAATTTTAAGCTTGAAATTAAACTCATGGCAAAATGGAGAAGTAGCTTATTACCCAAATAATCTGGCAAACTTTGCTGTTCCAACAACGCCAACAGTTTATAATTTTAATACACAAACGACAGTTGTAACTAAGCCAGTAGTTGCTATTACAGCACCAACAGCTTCGGCGATTGCTATAAATTTAGGGTCATCAATTAATTTTGTTGCAAGTGTTGGATTAAGTGCTGCAGATGCCACTACTATTTCATCTGTAGTATTTAGTTTAGACGGACAAACGATAAGTGCTACCAATTCTTCGGGAACTTATACTTCGGTTTGGACGCCGGTAGCAAATCAGTTTGGAGTTTCTCATACGTTAACCGTTACTGCTACAGCATCAAACGGACAAACAGATTCAAAAACGTATAGTTTTACATTAACTTGTTCAGGTGCAAATTGTCCAAATGCATTGCCTGTAATTACTTGGAATTCGCCATCAAATACAACTGTTTACCAAAGTTCGTTCCAAGCTGTGCCAATTTCAGTTACAGCTGTTGATAGTGACGGAACAGTTTCAGGCGTTACTATTACTATAAATGGAGGTACATTCAACATGACAGCAGGAACAAATAATACTTATACGTATAATTTTACGCCAACTGCTTATCAGAATTATCCAATTGTAATTAAAGCAACAGATAATAAAGCTGCGGTAACTACATTAAACAATACCATTAAAATTGCTACAATAAGTGGTAATAGGTTCATCCCGCTTCCATCTAAAATTATTTTAGGGTATGCGCATTCTTGGGAAAATACTTCTGCTCCATTTTTATATTTTTCTCAAATAAAGGGAAGTAAATTTAACGTAGTTGATTATTCTTTCGTAGAAACAGTTAATCGCGATGGTTATACGCCAATACTAACTACAAATGACGCTAGATATTTGACCAATGGTGTTTTCGATAAGCAATTATTGAAAAATGATATCAAAACTTTAAGAGATAGCGGTGTTCCTGTTATTGTTTCTATTGGAGGTCAAAATGGTCATGTTGTTCTGGAAAATGTTACTCAGAAAAATATTTTTGTTAATGGTCTAAAAGCAATTATCGACGAATATCAATTTGATGGAGTTGATATTGATTTTGAAGGCGGATCGATGAATTTTAGCGCAGGAGGTTTAAGAGATATTTCTTATGCGGGTATTTCTGCTTATCCAAGATTGAAAAACGTAGTAGATGCGTTTAAAGAATTAAAAGCATATTACGGTCCTGGATTCTTGTTAACTGCAGCTCCAGAAACACAATATGTACAAGGAGGATATACTACTTATACTGATACTTTCGGTTCATTCTTGCCAATTATTCAAAACTTGCGTAACGAGTTAGATTTATTAGCGGTGCAATTGTATAACACAGGAGGAGAAAACGGATTAGATGGTCAATATTATGGCACGGCTAAGAAAGCAAACATGGTTACTGCTTTGACTGACATGATTATAAAAGGATATAACATTGCTTCAACAGGAATGCATTTTGATGGTTTGCCAGCTTCAAAAGTTCTTATTGCATTACCAGCTTGTCCGAGTGCAGCAGGTAGCGGTTATTTAACTCCGACAGAAGGAATTAATGCTATGGATTATTTAAGAAACGGAACCAATTTCACGGGAAGAACATATACTATGCAGCCAGGTGGACCATATCCTTCTTTAAGAGGATTAATGACTTGGTCTGTAAACTGGGATGCGTCTTCTTGCGGAAATTCATCTGAATTGTCTAAAGCATACGCAGCTTATTTTGCATCGCAAGGCACAGCAAAAACATTGGCTGTAGAAGATATAACTGCTGAAAGCAATACGACTGTGGCTTATTTTAGAAATAATACACTATCTGTATCTAATGAGACAGAAGAAATTGCTCAGGTTGATGTATTCAATACGATAGGACAGAATGTTACAAGCCATAGAAATATTCAAAACAATAAAGAAGTATTACTTAATAGCCCAAGTTTTGCTAGTAAACAGATTTTTGTTGTGATCGTAACAGATAAATCAGGTCATAAAAAGTCATTGAAAGTAATGAACTTTTTAAACTAAAATAAAAGAATTGAAAATTTAGAAATAAGAAAGTTGGGACGGTTAAAATTGAGTTTGGTTATTTATTTTTTAGCCTAATTTTTATTTCTTAAATGCTGTGAAGTGAGGTAATTTGTTATTTGGTTTTTGCCTCATGTAGCGCATTATGAACCTGGCAATTTTTGTTGCCAGGTTTTTTTATGACTTTCGATAAATGAACTAATAACTCAATATAGTACACGGATGAGGCGGATTTACTTGGTAAAGACGCGGATAAAAACGGATTTTTTTACTTAATTTTTTTAGATATATCAATAGAAAATCTGTTTTTATCCGCGTTTTCGCGATAGCGAATCTGTGTCATCCGCGTACTATTTCTTCACAATTGCCCCAAATTAAAAAACTATTTTAATTACTTTTGATTTTACAATTATCGCATTAAACTTCATGAAAAAATTATTTCCTATTATAATCGCATTTTTAAGTTTCACTACCTCTTTCAGCCAAAATAAATTTGGAAATCCAGAAGTTGATCCCATTCAAATTCAGAAAACTTACGAGCAATGGTCGGTTTATAATAAAAGAATTATGCTTTCAAGAGATTTCACTGCACTTGATTCATCTTCAAAAGAAATTACCAAAGAATCTTTTTTAGATCAATTGGCAAACGGAAATTTTATTCCAGTTCGATTGAAATCAGAAGCGAATATTTATATTTATAAACTATTCAAAATTCAACCAAAAACAGATACAAGTATAAAAGCAACAATCAACCAAATTGGTTTTGATGCTTTTAAAAATTATAAAATGGAAGGAACCGCTTTTCCGCAATTCTCATTTAAAGATTTAAACGGAAATCTGGTAACCAACGAATCCATGAAAGGAAAAATCATTGTGATTAAATGTTGGTACATTCACTGCACGCCATGCATTAGAGAATTTCCGCAAGTCAACAAATTAGTTGAAGAATACAAAGACAGAAAAGACATTGTTTTTATGAGTTTAGCTGAAGATTCAGCAGAACAATTAAAAACATTCTTAGCTAGAAAACCACTTTCGTATTCTGTAATTCCAGATATGAAAGTTTATATGAATGAATCTCTGCAATTGAATTCATTCCCAACACATTTTATTCTAAACAAAGAAGGAATGATTGCAAAAGTGCTTCCTAATTTTGAGAGTCTGGAAGTGGCTTTGGAGAAGGAAAGCAAGCTGTAAGTTTAATTAATATCACAAAGTAACCCCATTTTTGTCATTTCGACGAAGGAGAAATCTCCACAAGTAGCTCGACAAAGATCGGCGATTATAGAAGCGGAGTTTCTTGCGAAGATTTCTCCTTCGTCGAAATGACAAGATTGCGTATAATCATATATGTAAAAATAAAACTTTGCGCCTTTGCGAGAACCCCTCGCCAGCATAAAAAACTTTGAACCTTTGCGCCTTTGCAACTCTGAACCTTTTTCCGTACTTTTGCACCAAATTAATTAAAAAGACATTCATGTTAACAGTCAATAATTTATCAGTTCAGTTTGGTAAAAGAATTTTATTCGACGAAGTAAATACTACGTTTACTCACGGAAATATTTACGGCGTTATTGGAGCAAATGGTGCAGGAAAATCTACTTTCTTAAAAGTGATTTCTGGTGATATTGATCCAACTTCAGGGCATATTCATTTAGAGCCAGGAAAACGTATGTCGGTTTTAAACCAGAACCACAACATGTTCGACGAGCATACTGTTTTGGAAACCGTTTTAATGGGAAATAAAGTTCTGTACGCTGTTAAAAAAGAAATGGATGAACTTTATTTAGATTATAATGATGCAAATGCTGATAGAATAGGGGAGTTACAAGTTCAGTTTGAAGAAATGAACGGATGGAACGCCGATTCTGATGCAGCTGCGATGTTATCTAACTTAGGAATCACAGAAGCAGATCATTATACTTTAATGGCTGACATGGAAGGAAAAATGAAAGTTCGTGTACTTTTGGCGCAAGCACTTTTCGGAAATCCTGATTTACTGATTATGGATGAGCCTACCAACGATTTGGATTTCGAGACAATCGCTTGGTTAGAAAACTTCTTAGCAAACTACGAAAACACTGTAATCGTTGTATCTCACGACCGTCACTTTTTAGATGCGGTTTGTACACATATTTCTGATATTGATTTCGGAAAAATCAATCACTATTCAGGAAACTATACTTTCTGGTACGAGTCTAGCCAATTAGCGGCAAAACAGCGTGCACAGCAAAACAAAAAAGCAGAAGAGAAGAAACAAGAGTTGGAAGAATTTATTCGTCGTTTTAGTGCAAACGTAGCGAAATCGAAACAAGCAACTTCTCGTAAAAAAATGATTTCGAAATTGAACATTGCCGAAATCAAACCTTCTAGCCGTCGTTATCCTGCAATTATTTTTGATCAGGATCGTGAAGCTGGAGATCAGATTTTGAATGTGGAAGGTTTAGCGGCTTCTGTAGACGGAGAAGTTTTATTCAAAGATGTTGATTTGAATATGGCAAAAGGTGATAAAATCGTTCTTTTCTCTAAAGATTCACGTGCAACAACAGCTTTCTACGAAATCTTAAACGGAGAACAAAAAGCAGACGCTGGAAGTTTTGACTGGGGAATTACAACAAATCAAGCGTATTTGCCAGCTGAGAACCACAAATATTTTGAAAATGATTTGACTTTAGTAGATTGGTTACGTCAGTATGCTAAAACAGAAGAAGAGCGTGATGAGGTATTTATTAGAGGTTTCTTAGGTAAAATGATTTTCTCTGGAGAAGAAGCTTTAAAAACTTCAAGAGTTTTATCTGGAGGAGAAAAAGTACGTTGTATGTTGTCTAGAATGATGATGGAGCGTGCTAACGTTTTAATGTTAGACGAACCAACAAACCATTTAGATTTGGAGTCTATTACAGCTTTCAATAACTCATTGAAAAACTTTAAAGGTTCTGTAATTTTCACAACACATGACCACGAGTTTGCGCAAACTGTTGGTAACAGAATCGTAGAATTGACACCAAACGGAGTTATCGACCGTTACATGACATTTGACGAATATCTTGATGATGATAAAATTCAGGAACAAAGAAAGAAGATGTACAATCTTTAATTTTTGAAATTCCAATATATTAAAAATCCCAAATTCCAAATTAAAATTGGAGTTTGGGATTTTTTGTGTTTAAAAACATAGCCACTAATTACACGAATTTCCACGAATTAAATTTGTGCTAATTTGTGTAATTCGTGGCAAAAAAAACAATCCCAGCTATAAAAATTGGAATTTGGGATTTTTTATTTGTTTATTTTACCACTATTTGCTTCCGAACATTTTGGCGAGAATCCAGATAATAATCGCAATAATAAAAATTACGATAAATATCCCGAATCCCATTCCGGCTTTAAAAATGTCTCCAATAACTTCACAGCTTGTAAATGAAAATAGTATTACAAATACCATTAACAATCTTAGTATTTTATTTTGCATGATTCTGATATTTTAAATTGACACTTAAAATTACTTCACGAATCAGCGAAATGTGTTATAGAATTTTTTGGAAATGTTTTAGGATTTGGATTTTATAATTTTCATTTCTAAAACCGCAAGTCCAATAATTACAGCTATTTCTGCCAGAAAGCAAACAATGCCGTAAACCGAAATAGTTTTGTGGTTATGTAAGACTATGCCAAATGTCAAAAGACAATAAAGAATGTTAGCTGTGCATATTATCTTTAAAAATAACTTCTCATTTTGCCTGACAAAAAAAAAGCAACTGAATGAATAAACGAAAAATATGAATGCAGTGATTGAAAGGTATTCGAAAATGTTTTTAGATAAGCCGAAAAAAGCATTGAAATGTCTAAGGATAAAATAGAGTAATAGACTAGTAAGCAAAGCTCCAAAGCTATCTAATAAAAATATGTTTTTAGGTTTACTTGAGAAATGACTTAAATTTTGCCTCATTATTCTACAGTTTTTTCATTTAAGATTTGTTTAAAAAGATAGTTGAAAAAAAACAATTAGTTTGAACAATATTTTGGGACTGAATTTAAAAACAGTCCCAAATATTAAAAATAGCAAAATGCATTTTAAAATAAGTAGCTTTGATTGTTTTTGCTCATTAAATCAGGGAAATATACTTTTAAATTATTTTCACCCACAGCAACAACTTTAAGTTCTGCATTTTCTTTTGCTACCATAAAATAATCTGTTCCAAATAAAACTCGCTTTTGATCAATAAGATTATTAATCAAATCACTAGATAATTGTTTCATGCAATTTTCATCACACAACGAATAAGAAATGTCGGTAAACGTATTAGGATATTTTTCAATAAGAATATCTTGTTTAATAATGTCATACCATGATTTTGTATTACCTTCAATATCTTTTGCTGTTTGAAATAATTTAGCACTTTTTGCGTCTGGGTTTTTCAATCCCAATATCTCTATATCTCCACCCAAATGTGCAATACAAAGTTTTAAGTTAGGGTATTTGTCTAAAACTGGGATGTAATTTTCAGGATGCGTAAAAAGATTACACGCTCTTGCGTTTTCACGAAATGATTTGTCAGAGGCATTTTTATAAGCTGCAATTCGTGCGGTAATTATTGGCATTAAATGATGTGTAGGGTTTAATGATGTAGGATTGTCAGGAATTACAGACCAGACATTTTTACCTATATAATAACTGCCGCCTCTTGTGCAATGTGTCATAATAGGTATGTTGTTTTCTTCAGCATATTTATAAAGACTGTCTAGTCGTATGTCAAAAGGGAAAAAACCATTTGGAGGATATAATTTAATTCCTGCAAAAGTTTTACTTTCAAGTGCTTTTTTAAGATTTTGTAGATTTTTAATATCTGGATTCCTTGGATCTACGCCATAAAAGGGAAATAATATATTCGGATATGTTTTTTTTAATTTATAGACGTCTTGTATTTGCGAATTAAAATCCTTTTCTGGCTTTTTATCAGGATCACTCATGTAATCCATATCAATAGTAAGTGCAACAATTTTTATTCCGCTATATTGAGAGTTGTCATAAGCTCCTTTCAGGTCTAGGAAAACTTCTTCTTGCGAAGCCATGACACCAATTTTTAAGAATTGTAAAATTCTTTTAGGTATTAAATTCCCTAATTTTACAATTATCCAAGATACAGGTTTGGTTAATATTAGCCATTTAAGAAAACTAGAAGCTCCGTCTCCAAGTTTGGCACCTACTTGTAAAAAATCTTTCGGAGCACATTTCCCTGTAAATATGTGTGAGTGAATGTTGTATATATCGTTCATGATTTTATAGTTTTAGGAAGGTTTTATTCCGGCTCTTCTAATATTTATTGCTTTTACCATAACTTCAAACCAAAAAGGAGCTCCAAAGCTTAAAGCAAATGCTGAGATTAAGATTCCGACAAACCACATTATATAATGATTCTTTTTATTTAATTCCTTAAAGTCATCTTGATAACCAATTGGCAGAGAATTATCTTCTATTTCATTAATTATTGATTTAATGCTATTTAGGTTTTTCGCAAGATCTACCGAGTCAATTTTTTGATCATTAATTTTATTTTCGAGTACTTTTTTTTCTGCTAATAAAACTAAATCTTTACGATACTTGTCATCAGTATTTAGTTTTTTAATAAGAGTTATAGAATCAACATTTAGAGCTAAGCATACTAATAGGCTTATAATAAAGATACTTCGTTTTGTTCTTATTTTATACCAGCCACTTACTCTTTCCATATAATCATCAAACCACTTTGAAATGGCATTTTTCAAATCTGAATAATTTTCCGTTTTTTCAAAGAATCCTCTCAAGTAGCTCTTGAATGGACTATATTCCATAGCGTCTAATCCTTTTTGAAATCTTTCATACGGATCTTGAAAACGGAATTCCTCCATTTCAACTTTGATTAGATTTTTAGAATCATTGGATTGGAAAACGTTTGTAAATTGTGTAATTTCAGATTGGCTTCCAATAATGTCGATCAGAGCATTAGCAAACATTTCGGATGAAATGTATTGTGGATATGAATCTCTGTTTTTTTTCAATTGATCAATGCTAAAGTGACTATATAAACTGGCACCATAGCTTTTGTTGACGGGGTCATTTAATAATTTAAAAATTGTCTCGTAAAGAAATCGGCCTCTTTTTTGAGTTTTGTGTGAATACCACTCAAAAAGCAACGAAACGAGAGTACTAAAGAGAAAGTAAAATAAACCTAACGCAATTAGTATTTCCAAAATTTTAGATACTTGCATAGATAATTTGTTTTGGTTAAAAAATCAGTTAATTTAATTTTATGGGTAAGAAAAAACTTAGCTAATTTATTTAAACTATTGTAAATTAATTATTTGTAGGATAATTATTTTGCTTTTTCGTGTCTAATCTGTTATTTATTGATTAAATAACGTAGGATAAATATTATGTTTTATAAATTAGCTTGCCAACACTATATCAACGCATGAATTATTTTTAAGTTTGTTTACTAGAAAATATTTCCCAACCCAACACCCCAACAAATAAAATCAGATTCCGTATATTTGCGCAACCAAACATTACAATCACTTATGAGTCAAAAAGTATTACTTAATTCGAAAGAAGTTACTATCATACTCCATCGTTTGGCTTGTCAGTTAATCGAAAAACATCTTGATTTCTCTAA
>Ga0308157_10002807_pt1 | contig 27151 bp, 22 predicted proteins | sample PhyBR1_FD_201035 | JGI IMG/M metagenome (GOLD analysis project Ga0308157, IMG submission 201035) | Phyllosphere microbial communities from UC Gill Tract Community Farm, Albany, California, United States - DLSLB.R1 | ecosystem: Host-associated > Plants > Phyllosphere > Unclassified | place: USA...
GCGCGAACTGGCCGAAGAAGTCGCGCAGGTTGGCCACATCGCGCAGCAGCATGCGGGGCGCATGGTTGTTGCCGGCCGCGTCCACGGCCTGCGGCAGGTCGATGATCACCGGGCCTTCCGTGCCCTCGGCGCCCTCGGCGCCCTCGGTGCCCTCGCCGTCACCTTCGCCGGGGGTGTGCGCCAGCAGGATGTTGAATTCGGACAGATCCCCGTGCACCACGCCCGCGCACAGCATGCGCACGACCTCGGCGATCAGCGTGGCATGGTGCCTGCGCGCCTGCTCGGGCGTGAAGGCCACATCGTTCAGCCGCGGCGCGGCGTCGCCGTGCGCATCGGTCACCAGCTCCATCAGCAGCACGCCTTCATGGAAATTGAATGGCTGCGGCACCCGCACGCCGGCCGCGGCCAGGCGGTAGAGCGCATCGACCTCGGCGCTCTGCCAGGCGGCCTCCTGCTCCTGCCGGCCGAACTTGCTGCCCTTGGCCATGGCGCGGGCCGAGCGCGAATTCTTGACCTTGCGGTTCTCGGTGTAATCCACCGCCTGCCGAAAGCTGCGGTGCGTGGCCTCTTTGTAGATCTTGGCGCAGCGCGTTTCGTCGCCGCAGCGCACGACATACACCATGGCTTCCTTGCCGCTCATGAGCTGGCGCACCACGGTGTCGATGAGGCCTTCCTCGATGAGGGACTGGAGTCTGGGGGGAGCTTTCATCAGGGCATTTTGCGCCCTGGGAGATCGCGCCTATCCTCCCGGGCTGGCCGCACCAGCGAGGCAACCCCCACGCACATGACCTTTTCTGCACCCATTCCTTCCGCCTCAAGCATCGCGCCTTTCGGTGCGCACCGGCGGCCTGCACACGCCATGGCAACGGCGGTGGCGCGCGCCGCGTGCATGCTGGCATGGGCCTTGACCGGTGCCGGCGCGGCCTGGGCCAGCGCCGACATTCCGCCATCCGCTTATGCCTCCAAAGCCATCGGCGAACTCGCTGCCGTCCACATCGCGAACGGCACCGCCCACAGCGTGGAAGGCGGCCACGCGGACTGCACACGACTCACGCTCGATGCGCGGCGGGTGGAGTATTTCTGGCAGCACGCCGTGGTGAGCGCCCAGCCCAACTACCGCCAGGGCCTGGACCAGGGCGATTGCCAGGCCGAAGCGCAGGTGCAGCTCAAAAAAGCCCGCAAAGGCCGGTTGTCGCTGGACAACGCGACCGGCTGGGGCGTGCTGCAGATCGGCAAGACCACCCATTACCTGTACTGCGAATCGTGCGAAAGCCTGATGGATCCGGAGTTCGGCTTTCCTTCCGTCCGTTAGCCTCTCCCCCTGCCCGCCTCAACACCCAGGATTACCGTGCCCCTTGCCCTTTGCCTTCCCGTGCCCCGCGCGCTCGCCCTCTCGCTGGCCACTTGCCTGATGGCTGGCGCCCTGCCCTCACAGGCTGCGGAAACGTTGCGCGAAGGCGCCTATGCCGACGAAATCGACGGGGACCGCACCTCGTGCGTGACCCGCCAAGCCCTGGAGCGCCTGACGGCCCGTTCCTGGAAGCCCGCCATGCAGCAGCGCGGGCAGGAATGCACGATGGGCGAAACGACGCAGCCCATGCCCGGACTGGAAACCTGGAAGGCCACCTGCATGCCCGCCGGTGCCAAGGCCGGCGCGGGCGCCGCAGGAACCGCTGATGCAGGCCGCTCCTACGACATCACGGTGCACGGCCGAGATGGCCGGCTGGTGATCGACAGCCGGGTCACGGCCACGGCGACTGGGGATCTGCAGGGCAAGCAGGCTTTCCTGGGCAACTACCGCGGCACCTGTACGGCTGACACGCCCGCGCTGAACGAATGGCGCTACCTCGACCCTGCGCAGTCATCACAGCCTCAGAAAGCCGCAGCCAGTCCCGCAGCCCCCTCCCCGTCGTCCGCCCCGGCCGCAGTGCGCAAGGCGGTCGCGCAAGACCTCATCCGCTGCGGCAACGTGATGAACGCGCTGTCGATCACGGTGCCGCAGGCCAAGCAAGCAGGCATGCGCGCCGGCGCCGAAGCCCTCATGGCCGCGGCCGTTTCGGTGTACGACGCCGAGCCCGCCTTCTACACGCAGGCCTTGGAAGCCTCGGCGAAGGACGTGGCAGCGCAGGTGGTGGGCACGTCCGCCGAAACCCGGTTCGCCCTGTACCAGTCGTGCAGCGGCTATCTGCAGCCGGACGGCATCGAACAGGCGATCCGCCAACGCAGCGCCGAAGGGGCGAAATAACGCTGGCTGCGGGCAGAAGGGCCGAGACGGCCAAAACGGGCTAGAGCAGCCCAGGCCTGGGCCAGTGCGCCCTCGCCCCTCAGCTCTTCTCTTCGCTTACTTCGCCGCCTCACGCCACACCGGGTCGAGCAGCCGTTCCAGCCGATCATGCGAGGCCTCGACCTGCTTCAGCGCCGCATCGGCAAGCGCCGGCGTCATCACGACGCTTTTGCCATCGACTTCGAACGGCTTGCCGCGCGAGATGGGCACCAGCGAGGCACGAAACGCCTTGTCCTTGGCCAGCACGGAATCGGGGGACAGGTTGCGTGCCTTGATCATGACCAGCCGGTCCTTCAGTGCCGACTCGTAGCGCGGGTTCACGACGGGCTTGCGCTGTTTCATGCTGGCCTTGTAGCTCAGCGCCGTCGCGCTTTCGAACTCCAGCGAATTGCGCATCGCTGCGGCCAGTCGGTCCTGAGCGGCCTCGGTGGCCGCCACATCGCTGACGTCCAGGCCCGCCCAGAAATCGCGGTGCACCTGCTCGGTCAGCACCGCATCGGGCTTGAACATCGACATCAGCACCGCCTGCCGCTTGGCGCTCAGTTCGGCCGCCCATGGGGTGGCCACCAGCAGGCAGGAAAGGAGCAGTGCACAGCAGGTGCGAATCCATCGGTGGGGCGAGCGGTTCATGGGCAAGGCTTTCAAGTCGGTTCGTCGGCGGTCAAAAAATGCAAAGCGTGACAGCGTGGTGAAGGCAACCAAGGCGCGGCCACGGCCGTCAGCCCGGCAGTATCGCCCCGAGGGCCGCTCGCCTTCACCACCGGCCGCAATGCCCCGCGCCGCAGCTGTTTTAGCATCGCGCCATGCCTAACGACACGCCGCTGATCCTGGCCGACATCGACTTCACCGCCCCTGCGCATGAGGTGGCGCAACGGCTCATCGGCGTCACGCTGCTGATTGACGGCGTGGGCGGGCGCATCGTGGAAACCGAGGCCTACGACCAGCTCGACCCCGCCTCGCACACCTTCGGCGGCCCCACTCCGCGCAACGCGGCCATGTTCGGCCCGCCCGGCTGCGCGTACGTGTACCGCTCATACGGACTGCACTGGTGCGTCAACACCGTGTGCCGCGAAGCGGGCCATGGCGCCGGCGTGCTGCTGCGGGCCATCGAACCCACCCACGGCCTGGACACCCTGCGCGAGCGCCGCGGCCTGCAAGACGCCCGCCTGCTGTGCGCCGGCCCCGGCCGGCTGGCACAGGCGCTCGGCATCGATGCCCGGCTCAACGGCGCGCCCCTGCACCTGCCGCCGTTCGCACTGCTGCAGCCGCCGCCCGGCCATCCGGCCCCCGAAGTGATCGCGGGGCCGCGCATCGGCATCTCCAAAGCGGTGGATGTGCCCTGGCGGTTCGGGGAGAAAGGCTCGCGGTTCTTGAGCCGGCCGTTTGCAGCGAGTTTTAAAGAGTAGATCCGATCCGTTATTTCCTGGAAAAGTGGACGTTGGCGTTCGGGCATGTTGGCCCCCCTGATCTATTTGCCAAATATCTGCTGGAAAAAGTCACAATCGGCTTCGACGTAACGATTTATTGCATCCAGATTTCTCTGTGCGGATAAATTCCTCTGCCATGGCGGCGCTGAAAGCGCGCTATCAATCGCGGCGCACGCCAACCGATTACTGCTCGGGTCTTTTTCACCGCATATCGCCCAGCAGAAATGATGCATCAGCACCCCGCATTACACCAATCCGGTGGATTCCTGCCATTCAAAAAAGGGAGAAGAGATTGCTCAGCATAGATGCACAAGGGATGGTTATTCACGCACGCGTCATACCCAGACGGCATTCGCAAATCGAAAGACAACCTCTCACTGAAATCCAGGGAATCATTGTTCATCAGACAGGCGCGGATAAGGCAACGAGCGCTTTCAATAGCTATGGAAATGCCAATGCCAATGGCGCTCATTTCCTCATCGATAAAGATGGTGCGATTTATCAAACTGCATCCGTCAAAAAACGCACCAATCATGTCGGCCCTTTGCTGGCACGCTGTCTGGTGGAATTCAAATGCCAAGCGGCCGAGTTCAAGCAGTCAACGCAATTTCCTCAAACCAGTGTCCCAGAAAGGATGCACAAGATAGAAATGCAAAAGTCGGTGCCGGTGCGCTACCCATCCAACATCGACAGCCTAGGCATAGAAATCGTGGGGCGCCCCATGCTGCCTCCAGGCAAAAATCCGCCAGCGAATGCAACCCCGAAGCAACGCGAAGATTTCTTCAACCAAAACGCGGTTTATGAACCCGTCAACAACGCTCAGAACGCTTCACTGCAGTGGCTGATCGACGAATTGGCCATGTCACTTTTGATTCCTAAAACCGAAGTGTTCCGCCACCCCACGGTCAGCCGGAAAAACCCATCCGAAGCGAGCTCAGCAGCATGGCAATGACAACACCCATTCGGAATGCGGCGCTATGGCTGACATGGGCCACTACAGCCCTGCTGGCCCATGCTGCGCCAGCAGGGGCACCAGCCCAACCTGTTGTGCCGCCAGCGATGAAGTCTGCCGCCTCAACGCATGCAGCATCATCCGAGTTGGAGGAAGACCAACGCCGAATGACTGCCCGCGCCTACGCCATCGGCTCGGTACGCCGCATCACCCTTTCAAGCGCCCGGTTCTTCGACGCCGACGGAAAACCTTGCGCAGCCGATCCGGCGCCGGCCCGGATCACGGAGCGATACGTGCGCAACTTCCTTCGGCAAGCCATTCCCGTTTCGCAGATTGCGGTGATGAACTATTACGGCTCGTTCGGGGAATGCACGAGCGATAACGTGGACGTGCAATTCACGGACGGCCGGCGGGTGCACCTTTCGTTCGCAGCGGACAGTGGCGTGGGTTATCTGTCGCCCGTGGTCAAGGGCAAGGAAGAAGACGTTTACTTCTACTACTGCGAGGCTTGCAAGCGGTGACGTGAAAAGATCTGATGGGTGTGCGGTATCTGGGTTTTGGGTGCCAAGAACGCGAGTTCCATCCGCCACACCCTTATCCGCTTTGCCGCGCAACACCTGCTGCGGCAGCGCCCGGAACCTGCAACTGCAACCGCAACGCCCGCAACCGGCGGTGCGCCTCGCCCTCCACCTCCACCAGCAACTGGTGCTTGGCCTGCAGGTAATGGTGGGTGAACACATCCAGATACGCCTCCAGCGTCTGCGCCGCGTGCGATTCGCCCGCCAGTTCGAGGCAGATGGCAGCCACCTCGGACGTGCAGAAATGGTCGTCGCGCTGCGAGCGGCGCAGCCGGTAGCGCGAGAGCTGATCGGGGTGCAGGCTCAGCACAGGCAGGCCGTCCAGATACGGGCTTTTGCGGAACATCTTGCGCGCCTCGGTCCACGTGGCGTCCAGCAACACGAAGAGCGGGCGCCGGCCTGACAGCGGCGAGGCGGCGCCGTCGCCGGCAGGCCCCGTCTTCTCCACCTGCGTCACCACGCGCGAAGCCTGCGCAAACTCGCCAGGAAAGACCACATACGGTTGCCATTGCGGATCGCGCAGCAGTGCCAGCAGCGCCGGGTCCACCACCGTGCGCGCCCAGCCGAAGGCGAACGTGTCGGGCACCACATCGGCGATGAGCCAGCCCGTGTTGCTGGGCTTGAGCGGCTCGATGTCGGCCATCAGCAGGCACATGCCGGCCTGCGTTTTCACCTGCGGGCGCACGGCGCAGAGGCAATGGCTGGGCACCAGCCGGCAGCCGGGGCAACGCTCGCCGCGCGGGCCGCCGCGGGCGAGGAAGGGTTTGGAGCTGCGCGCCAGGCGCTCGGTGCGCAGGCGCGAAACGGCGTGGGGGCTGGACGCGCTGCCGGACGACGGGCCCGAAAGATCGGTCAAGCGAGCTCTTCCAGCAGCGAAGCGACGGTGGCGATCAGTGCAGGTGACGTAGCGCGCCGGTTACGCGGCAACATACACGGGCTCCCGATGGCGGTTGATACTGGCCAGCACGTAGGGATTGCGCACCGCGTCCGGCTCGATCAGGTCCACCGGGCGGCCGAGCAATTGCTCCAGCGCGGCTTTGGTGCCGAAAAACGAATGCAGCCCGACGGGTGCGTCGTCAGCGAACTGGACCAGAAAATCCACATCGCTGGTGCCGGGATCGAAGTCTTCCGCCCGTGCGGCGGATCCGAACACCTCCAGCCGGCGCACGCCGAAGCGTTGGCAAATGGTCGCGATGCGCGGCAGGTGTTGGGCGATGGCGGAGTGCATGCGAAGGGATTCTAGGCCGCACCCATCGCACACTCTGCGCCGCAGCCGGCCCGTGCGCGCGGGCACGCTTCTGCGAGCATTCCCATCACCCGCCCACATGCTCCAACTCGAACAGCGGCACCTCCGCCTTGCGGCTCAGCCACAGGCCGCCGCCCAGTTCCAGCGCTCCCTCCTGCAGCCCACGCCGGTACAGCGTGGCGGAGTGCCGAAAAATGCGCGCGTCCGTCAGGTCTTCATCGATGATGTCGCGCTCGTAATCTTCGCGGGACACAGCCTCGACATACAGCGCGCCGCGGCTCAGCTGGCCCAGGTTGCGCAGGGCGGCTTTCAAATCGGGCGGGCTGAGGTAGGGCAGCACGCCCTGGCAGATGACCAGGTCGAACGGCTCGCCGCTGGCCTGGTAATCCACCACCGAGCCCTGCTGCCACCCGTAGCGCTCGCACAGGTAGGGGCTGAACTCCACGCCCTGGTAGCTGGCCGCCGGAAAGTGCTGCGCGACGATGTCCTTCCACAGCCCGATGCCGCAGCCCACGTCCAGCACGCGCTGCACCGGCACGCGCAGATACTTGAGGTAGCTGCACACGAAGGTGCCCAGGCGTTCCATGTGCTGGGGGTCCACCACGCTGGTCTTCTTGTCGAAGTAAAAGCGCTGGTAATAGGCTTCGTCGAAGGTGGTTGCGCTGGCTGATTTCAATGCGGCGGTCCTTGCTGGGCGGTGAATGGAAAAGATGAGGGAAGGGAGAAGCGGAGACGAAAACAGTGGCCGCGAGTATCCCGTATAGGCGCAGCGCAGCCGCATCGGCGACCGGCGCGCGAAAAAGTTGGCGACACAATGGCCCGGCATGAGCGCGCCTAATTTCTCTGCACCGTCCTCCGCACCTTCTTCCGCACCATTCCCCGCACCCTCTTGCGCCCGCCCTGCGATCCCCGAGCCCGCCGACCACTGGATCGCCACCGCGCAAGGCCGCCTGTTCGCGCGGCGCTGGAGCGCACCGCCCTCGCCCTCGCCCGCCGCCTTTGCAAGCACGCGCCTAGCGCAGCCACTGCCGCCCATCGTGCTCTTTCACGACTCGCTGGGCTGCGTGGAGCTGTGGCGCGACTTTCCTGCCGCGCTGTGCCACGCCACCGGCCGCGACGTGATCGCGTACGACCGGCTGGGATTCGGCTGCTCCGATGTGCGCACGGGCCCGCTGCCGCTCGATTTCGTGGAGGACGAAGCGCGCCACAGCCTGCCCGCCCTGCGCGCGCACTTCGGCATGCAGCGCTGCGTGGTGCTGGGGCACAGCGTGGGCGGCGGCATGGCGGCGCACTGCGCGGCCGCACACCACCGCCCGCAGAGCAGCGATGCAGCCAGCGGTGTGGACGCCGATGGCACGGCCCTCATCACCATCGCCGCCCAGGCCTGCGTGGAAGAACGCACGCTGCAAGGCATTCGCGATGCGCGCGACCAGTTCCAGCGCGACGGCGCGATGGAACGCCTGGCCCGCTACCACGGCAGCGACAAGGCGCCGTGGGTGCTGAGCGCGTGGGTGGACACCTGGCTGCACCCGGACTTTGCCGGCTGGTCGCTGGCCGACGCCCTGGCCCGTGTCACCTGCCCCGTGCTCGCCCTGCACGGCGACCGCGACGAATACGGCTCCACCGAGCAACCCGAGCGCATCGCCCGCTGGGCGGCGGGCCCGGCACAGGTGCAAATCCTGCAAGGCGCCGGGCATGTGCCGCACCGCGAACAGCCCGCCGCCCTGGCGGCACGCATCGCGCAGTTTCTGGCCGCGCTGCCGGGCGAGCGTGCGGCCGGCGCGCAAAAATCTTAGTCAAAACAGGCTCCGGCGCTGATTCAGCAAGCGCCGGCAGCTATCAAAACAAAAGCGATCGACCTCGCCCCATCAACCGCTGAACCCCTTAAGCCTGCTTGGGCGGCCGGTGCAGCGCGCAGAGCTTGTTGCCGTCCGGGTCACGCAGGTACGCCAAATACAGCGCGCCGCTCGGGCCTTCGCGAAAGCCCGGTGGGTCTTCGCAGGTGGTGCCGCCGTTGGCCACACCGGCGTCGTGAAACGCCTGCGCCTGCTCCGGCGACTGCACGGTGAACCCGATGGTGCTGCCGTTGCCGTGGCAGGCCGGCTCGCCGTTGATGGGCGTGGAGATCGCGAACGTGCCCGTGGGGCTGCGGTAGAAGTAGCGGTTCTTGTGGCCCGCCCCGGGGGCGATGCCCAGCGTGCCCAGCAACGCGTCGTAGAACCGCTTGGACACTTCCAGATCGCTCACACCCAACATCACATGACTGAACATGGCTTGACTCCGTGGCGCCCGTTGCCGGGCTGTAAAAAAAGGGAACGGAAGATCGTACCGGCTGGGCGACCGCGGCACGGCCGTGCGACAGGCCAGTGCGCCACCTTGGCGACACCCCGGCGCGTCGCCAGAATGCCGGGGAAGGACACAGCCCCTCTAGCGCGATCCAAGCCAAAATGACCTCCAGCGCAATCAATACAACGGCACTTTGCTATCAATAACAGAGCAAATCGCTTTCAAGCCCAAAGCGCAGTGCTATCGCCCGAAGCCCTTCGCCGCGCACCGACAGACCTTCACCCTTCATTCATTCACCTACCAGCCGCCCGCCCGCCATGCCACCTGACCACTTCACCCCCGTCCCCCTCGAAAAAGCCTACCGCCTGCTCAACCACGGCCCGACCGTGCTCGTCTCGGCCCACCACGCGGGCACCGACAACGTGATGGCCGCTGCCTGGGCTTGCGCGCTGGACTTCAGCCCGCCCAAGGTCACCGTGGTGATCGACAAGGCGACGCGCACGCGCGAACTGGTCGAAGCCAGCGGCCAGTTCGCGCTGCAATTGCCCACGCAGGCGATGGCCGCGCTCACCGTGGGCGTGGGCACCGACAGCGCCAAGGCACGGGCGGACAAGCTGCAGCACTACGGCGTGGACCTGTTTCACGCCCCCGGCCAAGGCACCACGCCCCTGGTGCACGGCTGCGCCGCCTGGCTGATGTGCCGCGTGGTGCCCGAGCCGCACAACCAGCAAACGTACGATCTGTTCATTGCCGAGGTGGTCGCCGCCTGGGCCGACGACCGCGTGTTTCGGGAAGGGCATTGGCACTTCGACGAAGCGCCGGAGGGACTGCGGACGCTGCATTACGTGGCGGGTGGGCAGTTTTATGCGACGGGGGCGTCGGTGCGGGTTTGAAGCGCCGGCTGCGGCCTATGGTGGCGTGATGCGCTGCGAGGGACGCTGGGTTCCCTCGGTGAATCCCAAGCCCATCCTTGCTTGGGAATGCAATTGGGCAGGCGAGCGATCGCGCCTCACGTCCGATGGCCTGCGGTGATTAGCCCCTCTATTCGCCGCACAACTTGCGGCGAATGAGAGAAAAGCCCCCGCACATTGGACGGTTTCACTTCGCCCAAAACTATCTTCAGGAATGTGCATTCAACCGACGATCGTGCCTCGCCCTTCATAGGCGGCCATGATGAACGGCTTGGCCGCTTCCAGATCGGCTTGCGTACTGAGCGTGAGTTCCAAATTGCCAGTTCCCCAATGCCCGATGTTGGTCACGTCTCGAGCGTTCGCCAACGCTGGCACCACGGGGCGGGGGTCTAAATGCAGGTACAGCAACAGGCAGGTTTTCCGATGTGGGACCACGGTGGCGAAGTTCTTCAACCGTTTGAAGGCCACGTACAAGCGCAGTTCTTTGCGCTGTACATCGTCGCCCAGCGAAAGCATGTAGCCGTCCAACGAGGCAAGCAGTAACTGCACAGGCGCAGCCATCTTGGCCAATACTTCGGCAACCGATTTATCTGGGCCAGTGCCCTTCGCACCAAGGGAATCAGACACCAACGGCACGAAAACTGAGGCCGCTCCCGGCTTGCTCACGGGCGCTTTTGGCAACTTGACTGCTGTCGCTTTGCTGCCCGCATCACTGCCTGCATTCACCGACTCCAACAAGAGCAAGTCACCTCCGAACTGCCGGTAACGAATCAGCTCGATATTGCGGCCAATCTGCTGCACCGCGTGGCCGTCGTACTTGGTGAAGTCCGCCGCTATGCACACCACGCGCGGCGCGCTCCAGTCAATGGCATCGGCTGCAGCCGCACCCAGCTTGTCCAGCACCAGCAGCTTGAACTCGGCCTTGTGGTCCAGCAGCCAGTCCAGGTAGAACAAACCTTGGTTGATGACGTTCTCGCCCACCGACCGCTTGTATTCCAGGATCACGGGGCAGTTGTTTTCATCCAGGCCCAGCGAATCAATGCGCCCGCCGTGCGTCTTGCCAGTGGAATGCTCGGTGGCGATAAAGCGGATGTTGAGCAAGGGCTGCAGGTTGGCTTCGATCAGCGTTTGCAGGGGCTTTTCCAGATCGGAGGCGCTGCCTTGCAACTCGGTGGCGGTGCCGGTGGTGAGGCGGAAGAGTTTGATGTCGCTCATGGCAGATCACAACGCAACAAGCGTTCGGTGGACGGCGAGCCACGCAACTCAAGGCGCAGCCAAGGCTGTTTCTGGAACTCCGCCGGTGGCTGCGTAGTGGTCGTGACGATGTATTGGAAAACGGAATTTTCTCGGGCTTCCAGCGTCGCAACCGTAGTGAAAATCCGGTGATAAACGCTCTGCCCCAAGTCTGCCTCGCGGGGGCTGTCGTGTACAAGAAATGCGGGCAGGTGGGTGGTGCCTTCCATGCTCATGCACATCACGGCAATGTCGAAGGCAATCACCTTCAGCGAATTGATGGCGGCGGTTGACCGCTCACCCCCCAGTTGAACCGCTAGCTTCACGCCATTGCCGTCCAGCGTGACGCGCCCTGAAGCCATAGGCCCCACCACAGTCCGAATTACTGCATCGAAGTAGTTCGACAGGCGATCAAAAACCAGACCCTGCTGCTCACGGAACGCGACCATGCGATCACGCTTGTCCTCCATCTGCGTCACCAGTTTGGCAGCGTCGGAGATGGCTTGATCCCAGTCATCCCAATCGCGTGTCAGTCGCTTGATGTCGTCCATGCTCCTGGTCACCTTGAACCAGCTTGTAGAACGGCCTTCGCTGAGCTTTTCGGCCTTGTTCAACGTTTGCCGCAAGGCATCTCTTACCGAGCGTGCCGGTGGTAGCTGTTGCTTGAGCGCGGCGATCTCGGCGCCGACATCTCCAATGGTCTGCTTCACATCGGCAATCTGCTTCGCCAAAGCGTCGTGCCGCGCCCGCAGGCCGTCAAAGTCCGGCAGCTTGTGCGAGAGCTTGCACCCCTGCGCCAACACGCGGTCAATGGGCACTTCACAGATTTGGCAGGCAGGGACTTCCGCGCCCCGCACCCTTGCGGAGCTGGCGGGTAGCTCTGACTGGTATTGCGTGAGCAGCGCTTTGCGAATGGGCAAGCTGGCTTCCAGCACGGCCCACTGCTTCTCCAGTTCAGTCACGCGCTGCTCGCTGTCGCGCCAGCGTTGCCGCAATTCGCCTAGGTCGGAAACATCCACCCCCGGGCTCACCTTGGACGCCTGCGCCAGCTTCTGGCTGGCGGCCTGACGAAACACGCCAATGCACAGTCGCCCTTCGGGAACATCGGCGGGTGCGAGATCCAGATTGCGGATGATCTCCAGGCGCAGCCGCTCGCAAGCCCATTGCCTGCGCGCCGCCTCCAAAGTCTTTACCTTGTGGGCTTCGCTCTTGGATGCCACCGCTTCTTGCAACTCAACCTCTTCCGGTGAAATGGCGGCAATCAACCCGCGCAAGGCCTCTTGCCGACGGCTGCGAGACATGGATCGCGTGGGCGACTCCGACGCTGACTCTGCCGCACGCCACCTCAGTACGTCGTCAAACCGGCATTCCTGGTCTCGCGTCAACCATGCCAAAGCTACCCGCCAAGCGTCGTGCGGATGCTCCACCGGCATCAAGGCAGCTACCTTCGACGTGAGGATTTGGGTCTCAATGGCGTTCAGCAGGGGCGCCATCCCGGCCGGCTCGTTCTGCCGGTCAAACAGTTGCTCTGGCAAAACATTGGCCACCGCAAAATGCCCGCGCCCTACGCCCAGCGGTCTCAACACGCCCCAAGGGGTGCCGTTCAACATTACTTCTGCCGAAACCCAACCGTTCAAGAACTCTGAGCTGATGCTCAAACGCTGGTCCTCAGGTGCGAACTGGTCTTCGCCCAGGCAATAGCGCAGCAGGCGACAAAACAGCGTCTTGCCCGCCCCGTGGCCCAACACTCCTGCGTCATTGCGGTCACCAAAGTCCGCAGGGTCGGGCGACCATACAAAGTTCAGCCCTGGCCGAAGCTCCACCGTCCGCACCGGCACATGCGGCTCTTTCCAGATGGTGAGCCGCCGCACCCACAGCGCAGGCTGCTTGGCCCCCGCTGGCGGCGTGACCCACAAGGCGGAGCGTTCAAACAGTTCAGGCTGCTCTTGCATGCACAAACTCCACGGTCAATGGCTCCAGCAAAGGCAAGATGGCCTCGGCACCGCGCGCCCGCAGGTAAGCCACCACCCAGCCCGCACGGCCCTGCGGCCAACCTGCCGTTTCAATCTGGCCCGCGCCAAGCCCCAAAGCCCAGGTGGCCTGCGGCGCAGAGCCCTCTTCCACCAAGTCACCACGCGCCCGCATACCCAGCAGGGCTTTGCGCCACGCAATATCGATAGCGGGCTGCAAGCGCGCCACCTGCGTGGGCAACGGGTCGGCCGCTGGGCCCACCAGGCGTTGCCATTGCGCAGCTTGCTCTGCAGGCAGCACCGCCGTCATCTGACGGGGCTCCAGGCACAGCAAGGCAGCAAGACGGGCCTGCATCTGCGGCATGGGGCCGCCCCAGGCCTTGAGCACTGCCACCAGCATGGCCGTTACCGCATGCTCATCCACCACATCAGGCGCCGCCCACACACCATCGGGCAAGTCAGCCACATCGGTTTGAACCCCTTCGGGCGTGGCAAACAGCTCTTGTGTCTTGGTGCGTGGCCGCCCACGCGATGCCTTCGCTTTGGCGGGCGAGGTGGCAGCAAGGCGTTGCAGCAAAACGCTGGCGGGCTCGTCTTGCGGGTCTTGTTGCACCAGCTCACCACGAAAGGCTTTGGACAGCACCAGAGGGCTCAAGCGTTGGGCTTGGGTTCGAGCGGCAGTGGCGCGAGCTTCGATGCGGTCGGCCAGGGCGAAAAAGGCCTCAACGCGGCGGACAATTTCGGCTTGCTCTTCGGGGGAAGGCATCCGCAAAGTCAACGAACCGACTTTTGAAACACTGAGGGTATGAAGCCCCGTACTTGAACTTGCCGCATTGACAATTTGGGTTCGGCCGGTAGGGCTTAGTAACCACAACAGTACGTAGTTCGCATGGGCTTCAGGCCCTGCGCGCCAACGAATAAGGTGATTTTGGTGACAGCACTCCGCCAACTCCCCTCGCCACATGGCAACGCGGCCGATGTGGTCAAGGCTGCCATTGCCTTCGACGATCAGCAAGTCGCCATATTGAAGTCGCGTTTTTTCATACTCTGCTGGTGTTAGTCCGATTTTCGTAACATCGCCAAGCCTCAAATTGTCTGCATGAACGTTAGCAACCCTCAGATATGGCTTTCTGAGAGGTAGCGAGTCCCGTTTTGAGTTTTTCGTCAGCCCTCCGGAAATTGCGCCAAGTTCGCGAAGTGCCACTTCCTTTACTTCAAAGTCCGCATTGGTGCGCCAGTCTTTAGTAAGAGCCCCCGTAACCGCCGCTTCCAACACCGCCTGCCGAAACCGCTTGAGCAAGGCGGGGATGGCATCGAAGCGATCGTTGCAGGACTGGATGCGGGTGAGCAGGGTGTCGAGTTGGTTGGCAATGCGGGTTTGCTCTTCGCGCGGGGCAATCGGAATAGCAGTTGCCGCTATGGCTGTTCTACTCAGTTCGATCTGATTGGTTGTGCCATCGCACATTTCCTCGATCTTGCTTTGAACCTCAGGGCCTTTAATCCAATTGAACAAATAGCGTGCATCCAATTCCGGCGCTGCCCGCACTATGGTGACATGCGAATCCACCACCTTAGCGGGCGTGCAATCGGCCTGCTTCACATGGTAGGCACGCCCAACCGTTCCAGTGCCTGTGCTGTTCCAGAGAACGTCGCCTGCCTTGATGAACCGCGCTTCATCCCATGCGCTGAATTGCTCGGGATGTATGTACTTTAGGTGCTGAAGCTGAAGCTCTTCCCAGCGAATGCACTTTTGATTAATGACAGGTAAATCACTTTTATCGATGTACTTCGGCGACTTACCGCGCTGGATGTATGCGGATACATCGCCTATCGTTGACCATTGCCAGGTGGACGGAATATCAGTCATCCTCGCCCCCTCCCAACAACACCCCACGCCGCGCCAGCCGCTCGCGCGCTTCCAGCAGGGCCTGGTGCAGGTGCTGTTCCAGCTCGGCCTTGGGTGGCAACTCGGTCCAGTATTCGGCCACGGTGATGCCGTCTTTGTGCATTTGCAGCAGCTCCACCTGTTCGCGGCTGGATTCGGCGCACAGGATGAGGCCGATGGGGGCCTCCTCCCCGCTCTGGCGTTCGTGCTGGTCCAGCCATTTCAAATACAGCTCCATCTGGCCTTTGTGTGCGGCCTTGAAGCGGCCCAGTTTCAGCTCAATGGCCACCAGGCGGCGCAGGCGGCGGTGGTAGAAGAGCAGGTCGAGGTAAAAGTCTTCCCCATCGATGACCATGCGTTTTTGCCGCTCTACAAACGCAAAGCCCCGGCCCAGTTCAAGGATGAAGGCTTCGAGCTGGCGCAGGATGGCGGCTTCCAGGTCTGCCTCTTCGTGGCCCTGGCGCAGGCCCAGAAAGTCGAGGAAATACGGGTCTTTGAAGACGAGGGCGGGAAGGCTCGGGGCTTCGACAGGCTCAGCCTGAACGGGGGTCGGGGCTTGCAGTGCAGCCAGCTCGGTGCGTTCAAACGCCTTGCGCTCGATCTGGTGGGTCAGCTCGCGCACGCTCCAGCTGTCTTGCGCGGCTTGCTGGGCGTAAAACTGGCGGGCTTGCGGATTTTTGAGCGCAACGATGGCGACCATGTGGCTCCAGCTCAATTTGGTCGACAGTGTCGACACAATCTCTGCACTGGGGAAAGCCTGCGCAAACTTGACCATGCGGCGCAGGTTGCGGGCTTCAAAACCCCGGCCAAATTCTTGCGAGAGCTGTTGGCCCAGTTGCTCCAGCAGTTGGCTACCGTACTGGGCACGTTCGCCGCCCAGCACTTCGGTGGCCAAGCGTTGGCCCACCGCCCAGTACAGGCGGGTGAGTTCTGCATTCACCGCACCGGCCAGGCGCTGGCGGCTGCTGGCGATCAGGGTGCGCAGCTCGGCGTGCAGGTTGGTGGGCAGGCCGTCTGCTCCTGCGGAAACCAGTTGGCTCATGGCTGGGCCTCATCGGCCGTGGTGTCGTCGGCCAGTAGGTCGTCCAGCGCAGCGTCGGGGTCTTCGCCCAGCTCTTCCAGCAGGCTGCGCAGGTCGGCCATGGCACCGTTCAGCTCACGCATCACCATGCGTGCCACCAGTGCGGGTTCGTCACGCTGGGCTTCAGCCGTTTCGGCGTTGTCGTCTTTGAGCCAGCTGATGTCCAGGTTGTCGCCACGGGCCTTGATTTGCTCGCGGGTGAACTTGCGCCAGCGGCCTGCCTCACCCGTGTCCACGCGCTGCGCCAGAGCCGCAGGGCCGCCGCAAGGGTCGCTGCCAAACACGTCTTCAAACTTGTCGCGGGGGGTGCTGCCCGGGGCATCGGGCCTGGTGCGGAAATACTCGCGGGTGAAAGGGGTGCGCTTGCCAAACTGGGGCATGTTGGCGCGCATGTCGTACACCCACACTTCTTTGGTGTTGCCTTTGTCGGTGGTGCCCCGGGTGAAGAACAGCACGTTGGTTTTGACGCCCTGGGCGTAGAAGATGCCGGTGGGCAGGCGCAAGATGGTGTGCAGGTTGCACTTGTCCATCAAGTCGCGACGGATGTCCGCGCCCACGTTGCTTTCAAACAGCACGTTGTCGGGCAGCACTACGGCAGCGCGGCCACCGGGGGCCAGGTTGCGGTAGATGTGCTGCAAAAAGCAGAACTGCTTATTGGTGGTGGGGTAGGTGAAATCGGTGCGGGTGGGCAGGCCGCCGCCTTTTTTGGTGCCAAAGGGTGGGTTGCTGAGGTTGAGCGTGGCCTGCGGCAGGCGGGTGCCTTCTTCGCCCAGGGTATCGCCAAACTGTATGCCGCCCTCAATGCCGTGCAGCAGCATGTTCATGAGGGCTAGGCGGTGCGTGTCTTGCACCAGCTCCATGCCGTAAAAAGTGCTGTGGCGGTATTTGCGCTGCTGCGGTTCCGGGCGGTCTTCGGGCGGGTACTTGGCGCGCAGGTAGTTGTTGGCGGCTATCAAGAAGCCGCCGGTGCCTGAGGCGGGGTCCTGGATCACGTCGTCCAGCGTGGGCTGCATGACGGCCACGATGCTGTCGATCAAATCGCGGGGGGTGAAGTATTGGCCTGCGCCGCTTTTCTTTTCACTGGCGTTGCGCTCCAGCAGGCCTTCGTACAGGTCGCCCAGGTCATCGCGCTGCACGCTGTACCAGTCGAGCTTGTCGATCTCTACCACCAGCTTGGACAGCGTGGCGGGCTTGGTGATGAAGGTGCTGGCGTTGGCGTAAATCTGCTGCACGCTGCCACTGCCGTGCAGGCCGTAGTCCAGCAGCAGTTCTTTGTACATGTCCAGCCGGTCGGGGGCGGATGCTGCCATCAGGTCGGCCCAGCGGATGCCATCCATCCTTACTTTTTTCTCGCCCTTCCTGGGAGCTTTGTCGATGACCAAGGTGCCTTCCTGGCCGGTCTCATGCATCATGCGCAAGAACAGCAGGTAGGTGAGCTCGCTCACGTACTGGTGGTAGGTCACGCCGTCGTCGCGCAGCAGGTTGCACAGGTTCCAGAGCTTGGCGACGATGTCTGACGCCGCCGGGTTGATTGCAGTCATGTAGGGGAATGGGGAAATAGCGATCAGGCGGACTTTTGGTCGTCGGCCCACAGTGCGTCGTTAAAGGCTTCCAACACGGGCTGGAGCTGGCCGTTGAAGAGTTTGTCCAGGCGGGCAAAGCCCCCGCCGTCGCGCTTGAATATAAGGTCTGGGTCGTCCAGCGCTTCGCGGTCTACCAACATATTGGCTTTGGTTTGCGCGGCAATGCGTTTGAGCCAGTCGCGCTGGGGCTGCGTCCAGGGTTTGCCTGCCAAGGGCTTGGCCAGCAGGTCTTGCAGGGCATGGTCTACGCGCTCGGCATAGGGCAGCAGGGCATCGCCCACTGCGGCCTGGCGGATGTAGCCAATGATGCGGGCGGCAATGTCCTGGTTGCTGAGCTCGCGCCAGGCGGTGGCCAGGCGGGTTTCGGTAAAGCCCGCCTCGTCCAGCGCTAGCACCAGTTCTTTGAGCTGCTTGCGCGTGAGGTCGCGCGGGCGGGTGAGCACGGTGATGAGTGCAGGCAGCTCGTTGCCGTGGCTGGTGATGAAGCTCTTGAACTCCTTCAAATAGTCTTCGGGCTTGCGGGCGGTGCCGTAGCCGCGCTCGATGCCAGCGAGAGCATCGGGATGGTCGGAGACAAACACAGGCTCGCCACGCCCTTCGCGCTTGCGGTCGAGTATTTCGCCCAGCTGGGGGTTTTGAACGAACCAGCTGGCGATTTCGTCCACCGACAGGGTGCGCAGCTTTTGGATGAAGGCATCAGGCGTCATGCCTGCTTTGGTTTCAAAGTCTTGCGTGGCCTCAGCGTCGAGGTGGCGCTTTTTGACCTGCAGCTTGGCCAGGAACTGTTCGCGCACCAGCTCGCGGGCGGCGGGGTCTTGCACGGCCCCCATTTCTTGCTCCAGCTGCGCAAAGCTGATGCTGGGGTTGACGACCACGGGGCGCATGGCGGTCATGTTGCCAATGGCTTCAAAAATACGCACGGCGTCAAACACGCGGAAGCTGTCTTTGGGGTCGCCGTCAAAGTCGCACAGGCGGGTGGCGCGGCCCAGCATCTGGTCGAACAAGATGCGGCTGTTGACCTGGCGCAGGAAGACGAGGTTGCAGATTTCTGGCACGTCGATGCCGGTAGTGAGCAAGTCCACCGTGACCGCCACGTTGGGCAGGCGTTCGTTTTTGAAGCGGCGAATCAGCTCCAGCGGCTTGTCGGCGTTGCCCGTGATTTTGATGACGGCATCGTCCTCTACGCTGCCGTACTGGGCTTCAAAGGCGGCTTTGAGCACATCCACCACCAAGTCGGCATGGTCGGTGTTGACGCAGAAGATGAGGGTTTTGCGCTTGCCCGTGGGGTCGATCTCTTGGGCCAGGTAATTGCACACCACTTCATTGAAGGGGCGGGTGATGACCTTGCGGTTGAAGTCTTCGACGTTGAGGGCTATGGCATCGGGTGCCTTGAAAAGATCGATCTGATTGCGCCGCGCGTCGTAGATCTTGACCTCCTCCCCCACCTTCCAATGCATGCCTCCTTTCGACAGCTCGGTGTGGATCTGAATGGGGGGCTCGTAATCCACCAGGTAGCCATCCACCACGGCTTCGCGGTAGCTGTAGGTGAACACAGGGGCGCCAAATATTTCGGTGGTGTGCAGGGCCGGGGTTGCGGTCAGGCCAATCTTGACGGCATCGAAGTAGTCGAGCACCCGGCGGTACTTGGAGATGTAGTCGTCAAAGCCCCGAAAGCTGAGCTCGGTGTCTGACAGTTCGCGGTCCAGCGTGTAGCCGCGGTGGCATTCGTCGATCACCACGCAGTCGTACTGATCCACCGTGGGTGGTGCGACACCATCAGCAGCGAACAGCACGCGCCGCATCATGCCTTGCACGGTGGCAATGTGAACAGCGGTGTCGTCGTCTGGCGCCTGTGCGTCCAGCTCTTTGATGCCGAAGGCTTCGGCGAAGGTCTGCAGCCGCTCCATGCGGGTGTCCTTGAAGGAGTTGGCCGCTTGTTCGCCCAACGCCGACCTATCCACCAGAAACAAGATGCGTTTGAAGCGCTGCGCTTTGAGCAGGCGGTAGATCAAGGCAATACAGGTTTTGGTTTTGCCAGTGCCTGTTGCCATGGCCAACATGATGTCGCGCTGGCCCTGGCCTATGCGTGCCTCGGTGGCACGGATGGCCTTTTGTTGGTAGGGGCGCAGTGGAAAGCCGAAGTTGAACTCGGTGTTGTCCAGTTGCTGGTGTGCTTTGACCTCATCCGCAGCGAGCAGATGTTTGAGCCCATCAGGGCTGTACCAGCCATCCAGCGCCTGACTGCGGTTTTCAGGGTGGCGTAAGTCGCAGAACCAGATGCCGCTCTTGGTAGACAACTGCCGCAAGTAAGGGCGCCCATTGGCAGAGAAGACGAACGGGATGCGGTATTCAGACTGCGCGCCCCAATTGCGATCATGCAGATGAACCCCTGCGCCAGCGGTGAATGTGCGGCTGTAGCGTTTGGCTTGCTGCAGGGCGCCTGATACGTCAATGTTCTTTCGCTTGGCCTCGACCACGGCCATCGGCGTGAGCCCTTGAAAAAGCACGTAGTCGGCGGAATAGCCATCACAGGGCCATTCGGCGATGGCAATGTTGCGGCCGCGTACTGGGCGTGCCCCTTTGCTGTAACGCAAGCTTTCACTGTCGGCCTCCCAGCCGGCCTGCCGCAACTGGGCGTCGATGATGCGGCGGGTTTCCGCCTCGTCCAGCTGGACTTTCGTGGCGGCTGCGTTGGCGGACTGCAGCAAGGAAGCGTATTGCGTTGCAGGGGCTGCAACAGCCGCAGCTTGCAAGGCAGAAAGTTGGTCTGCCAAGCGCGCTTTGGCTGCATCGGCCTCTGTGGCCAACTGCTCCCAAACGGCACGCTCTTCACTTAATGACGAAAGCTGGGTTCTCGTGTGCGCAAGTTCTGCACCGGTCTGCTCATTTTGAGCTTGGTAGCTTGCTACCGCCTGCTGCAGCCGCGCCAGCTCGGCTTGCAGGTCCGCTGTTTCGTTGCTGGGTGGTTGAGGTGGAACAAAGGGGCCAGATCGATGGTTGGCGTCTTTGAAGGTGCGATGGAACCACAGCGCGAGCTGCCAGCAAAGCTTGAGTGTGGACAACGCTCCCGCATGGTTCCCGGCCAGGGCGTGGTTTGCGGCATTGCCATTGATGCGGATTTGATCGAAGACCTGCTTTACCTCTCTCGGCAAGGCGCCCTCGTTCTGCAAGCGCCGTATGAGTTCGTACTGGGTTTCAGCGGGGTTCGTCAAAAGCCCGACTCTGGCTGCCAGAGACTGCGCCAGAGTTTCTGAGAATTGCCTGAGCTTCAGCAGGCTAGTGTTGGGGTCCTCCGCGAAGTACCGCTCCGCCAATGCGCCCAACCGCCAAAGCTGCTCTTCGTAAGAGCGCAGCATGTCAAAGTTAGATTGAATCCCTTGAAGCATAGGTTTTTTGAGTGAGCGGCAGATTCACATTGGCAGGCACCGTCTGATTCTGCCCGCGATATTCGGTGCTTATTTCTACTCAGCCCCTATGACCAACCGGTGGGTCGCTCTTGTGCTCGCAACGTAAATCAAACGTGCGTCCAACTCCCGGGAGGCTTTCGCTGTGTTGGCTTTCCGACGTTCGTCCTCGGCAACCACCGCCACCACCGCCCACTCCAACCCCTTACTCGCATGCATGGTCATCACCTTGATCGTGTCCTCCTCCGGCCGGTAATCCCCCGACCTCTTGCGCATCCGGTGCGGCAGCCCTTTGCGCACCAATGCCGCCGAGCACTCTTCCATCTCGCTGTAATGCCGGCACAGCACCGCCATGTCCCCCCACGCATGTCCCTGCGCGTGCTGATCCGCCAGCAACTCCGCCACCCGTGCCGCACGCTCCGGCAATGTGGGCAGATCGATCACGATCGGCTCGGGGCCCTCTCGCCCGCAGCTCATGGGTTGCAGCAGTGGAATGCCGTCTTCGCCGCCCACGGCGTCTTCAGGCTGCAGCAGGCCGCCGGCCATGCGGTGGGCCAGTTGCAGGATTTGCCGCGTGTTGCGGTAGTTGATCTTCAGGATGGTGGTGCGGCCCTGGGCCTGGATGCCGACGCTCTTGAGGCTGAAGCTCTTCTTGTCGGCACGGTCATAGATGCTTTGCGCGTCGTCGTAGAGCAGCAGCAGGCTGTTGGTGGTCGGGTCCACCATTTGCGTGACGAGCCTGAGCCATTCGGGCGCGAAGTCGTGGCCTTCGTCGATGAGGATGGCGTGGTACTGCCCGGCCGGAATGTGGCCCGCGTTCACGCCGTTGATGACGCGCTGCACGTACTCGGCCATGAGTTTGTCCACGGGCCAGCGCTGCGTGCCTTCGGGTAGCTGGTGGTAGGCGACCAGCTGGTCGCGGCACCACTTGTGGAAGTGGCGCACATGCACGCGCTCTTCCAGCCCCTTGGCCTTGAAGGTAGCAGCCAGCTTCACGCCCAGCGGCTCGTTGTAGCAAAGGATGAGGATGGGCTTGGCGCCAGCCGTTTGCGTCTGCGCCAAGTGCTCGGCGCGGTAGCCGAGGATCATGGTTTTGCCCGAGCCGGCCACGCCGTGGATCACGCGGTGGCCGTCGCCCAAGCTGCGGGCAAGCTGCTCCTGCTGCAGGTCCATGACCCGCATGATGTCGGGCAGGCGGGCGTCTTCGTCATCATCCTCATCAGCCCCGCCGTCGGCGCCCGTGCCGAACAGGCTTTGCTGCTGGGGCACGCGCACTTCGGGAAAGAGAATCCAGCGCACGCGGTCGAGTTGCGGCAGGGTGATGGCGCTTTTGCGGCCGAAGGTGTGCGGATACATGGCCCACAGGCGCTGCTGGAAGGCCTCGGCATCCACGTCCTCGAACATCTCGTCCTTGCAGATGACCAGATGCGGCGGAATGGCCTCGCCCAGGCCGGCGCCTTCGAACTGCTTGCGGGTGATGTTGGTGAACACCACGCCGTGGCCCCACGGAAAGGCAAGCTTGCCGCGATAAGGGCCCTCACCCTCGACCAGTTGCGGATCGCATTCCAGCGCGTTCACGACCTGGATGGCGCAGTGCCGGGCCTGCTGCAGCGGGCTCATGACGACCTTGATCTGGCCTTCGGGCGCAATCTCGAAGCGTTCGCGCGTGGCATTGCGGATGGTGTCGAGCCGCCAATCCTTCACTTCGAGGATGAGAGCGCCACGTCGAGGGTGCAGCACCACGAAGTCGGGGCGCGTCTGCTTGGGGCCGATGGGCACGTCCCACCACAGCAGGTAGTCGTCCTCCAGCTTCTGCTCCAGGCGCTCGGCCAGGCGGCGCTCGCCCGACGTCATGCGGCCAGCGCAGGCGCCTAGCGCCGGTATCACGGTTGCCATGCCATCCCCTCCCCTCCCAGATGTATCTATCTGTTGCAGCTTATAGCGGGGTTGGCTGATTTCTACCTGACGGAAACCCAGGTGTGGCCGTCGGGTAATGCGGTCAGGGCATGTGCTGGACTTCAAGCAAAAATGGCCTCCAGCGCATATTCCTCTAGGGGATACAGCTATTAAAACAATAGCGAACTAGAGGATTGCTGGCTGAGAAGAGATTCGCCGCAGACAAGGCTGAAGGCGTCGTCGTCTTGCATGGGCAGGTGGGCCGCGCCGCTGAGGCGCAGGCTGGTGCGGATGGCGCCGCACTCGCTGGGCCTTTCAAAGCAAGGCCCCATGGAAAACCGATGTCAGCAGCGCCGGGCAACCCAGCCGCCACCTGGCATGGTGCCGGGGGCACTGGCGGAGAGCCGCAATGGCGGCGCGCTGCGACTCTCCCGCTGACTTGACTGGCTTACTTGTTCACGAACGCATTGCGCGCCGCGACAGCCAGGTCGGGGTAGTTGGCGAACATGCCGTCCATGCCCATGTCGAGGTAGCTGCGGAACTCGGTGGCAGCGGTGGTGGCGTTCGCCTGGGCGAAGGTCCAGCCGTGCACCTTGAGGCCGGCGGCGTGGGCCTGGTCGATGTAGTCCTTGGTGATCGGGTAGGCCGCGGTGTTGATGACCACGCCGATGCCTTCGGTGAAGCCGGCCACTTCCTTGAAGGTGAGCTGCGTGACGGTGCTGCCGGAGATCACGCCCATGCGCGGCGTGCCGTCGGCGGCCTTGGCGGCGACGCCCAGCAGGATGAGCGGCATCTTGTTGTTCTGCGCGGTCTGCTTGGTGCGCAGGCTGCGCAGCGTGGCGTCGCTGAACGACTGGATGTAAACCTTGCTTTCGGCGTTGTAGCCGTTGTCTTTCAGGGTTTTGAGGATGCCGTCTTCCATGACCGGATCGGCCTGCTTGGCTTCGGGGTACAGGCCCACTTCGCGGCCCAGGGCGGTGGATTGCTTCTTGGCGAAGTCCACCACTTCCTGGAAGGTCGGCACCTGGAAGGTGGTGGTGCTGGGCGCGAAGCCGGGGTAGCTGGTCTTGCCAGTGCCGGTGGGCACCACGGTCAGGCTGCGGATTTCGGCCAGGGTGAAGTCGGCCACCTTGTAGCCGCCGTTGCGCTGGGCGAACAGCGTGGCCACGTTGGTGGTGCGGTTGAGCGTGTCGTCGTGGATGGCGACGAGGGCGCCGTCCTTGGTGATCTGCAGGTCGGGCTCGATGTAGTCGGCGCCCATGCGGATGGCCAGCTCATAGCCGGCCAGGGTGTGCTCGGGCAGGTAGCCGCTGGCGCCGCGGTGGGCGATGACCTGGGGCTGGGCGGGCGGGGCGTCGTCGTTGCCGCCGCAGGCCGTGAGGGACAGGGCAGACAGGCACAGGGCGGAGGCCAGCAGGGAGAGTCGTTTCATGGGAGCGTCTTCTTTCTTGTGTCGACAACAACGTCGAGGGAGCGAAGGCCGCACTCTAGAAGTGGCACATGGCAAACCCGTGGCAAGTGCGTGACAGGCGGGCGACACCGGGCCGCCCGGGGCGGGCGCCCGGCACCCAAACAAGCCGCAGCGCCTTGCCCCGCGCGGGTTACCCGCGCTGCGGAATCTCCAGTCCGCGCGCCACGGCGGGCCGGGCCACGAAGGCGTCGAGCACGCGCTGCACCTGCGGGAAGTCGGCAAAGCCCACCAGGTCGCGGGCTTCATAGAAGCCGATGAGGTTGCGCACCCAGGGGAAGACGGCGATGTCGGCGATCGAATAGTCGTCGCCCATGATCCACGCGCGCCCCGTCAGGCGCTGCTCCAGCACACCCAGCAGGCGCTTGGATTCGGCCACATAGCGGTCGCGCGGGCGCTTGTCCTCATAGTCCTTGCCGGCGAACTTGTGGAAGAACCCGAGCTGGCCGAGCATGGGCCCGAGGCCGCCCATCTGCCACATGACCCACTGCAGAGTTTCATAGCGCGCGGCGGGGTCTTGCGGCAGGAAGCGGCCGGTCTTCTCGGCCAGGTAAAACAGGATGGCGCCCGACTCGAACAGCGCCAGCGGGCGGCCGCCTGGGCCGTCGGGGTCGAGGATGGCGGGGATCTTGTTGTTGGGGTTGAGCGAAAGAAACTCGGGCGAGAGCTGGTCGTTGGTGTCGAAGCGCACCAGGTGCGGCTCGTACGGCAGGCCGAGTTCTTCCAGCAGGATCGACACCTTCACGCCGTTGGGCGTGGGCAGCGAATACAACTGCAGGCGCTCGGGGTGGCGGGCGGGCCACTTGGCGGCGATGGGGTGGGTGATGGCGGGGGCGGCGTTGTGCGCAGGGCTTGGCGTGGGCGTGGTCATGGTCTCTGGGCCGCGGGGCGGGCGGCCGGGGGAGCGAAAGGGGTTTTGATTAAAACCCCGGGCACCGCGGGGTGCAGCCCGGCGGGCAGTAACCCCTGCGCGATTCAGCCCATCCGGCAGCGCCCGTTCGCGCGGCGGCGTCTGCGGCTAGGGCGCGGCGTGCGGCGTCAGCCCTTGACCAGGCCGCTGTCCACGATCAGGTTCTGCCCGGTCACCGCGCGCGACCAGGGCGAGAGGAAGAACAGCACCGCGTCGGCGAACTCGGCCGGCGTGGTCACGCGGCGCAGCGGGGTCATGCCGGCGATGAGGTCGAACACCGCTTCGGGCGTGGCGCGGCTTGCGTCGGTGGTGCGCAGCAGGCCGCCGGACACCATGTTCACGGTGATGCCGTGCGGCCCCAGGTCGTTGGCGGCGGTGCGGGTGAGCGATAGCAGCGCGGCCTTGGCAGCGGTGTAGTCGTGGTACGGCACCACGGGGTTCTGGAACAGGTTGGTGCCCACGTTCACGATGCGGCCGAAGCCCTGCGCGCGCATGGCGGGCAGCGCGGCCTGCAGCGTGTTCAGCGCGCCTTTCACGGCGCCGTCGATCTGCTGCTGAAAGCGCTCCCACGCGATATCGCCGATCTGCGGGCGCGCATCGCCGTCGAAGCGGAACTGCGCCAGCGCGTTGTTCACCACCGCGCTGATGGGCTGGCCGGTGCGCTCGTGCGCCTGGGCGAACAGGCGCTGCACGGCGGCGGCATCGGTCACGTCGGCCTGCAGGGCGATGGCGCGCGGGCCCAACTCTTGCGCCAGGGCCTGCGCGGCGGTGTCGCTGGTGAGGTAGTTGATGACCACGCCGGCGCCTTCGCGCTCCAGCGCACGGGTGATGGATTCGCCCAGGCCCCGGGCGCCGCCGGTGACCAGGACCCATTGTTCGGACAGTTGCATGGTGGTGTCGCTCGCTGCGGGATGGATGGGTGGATGGAGAAAGGAAAGAGAGGAAAAGCGATGAAGGGATGGGCGCGGTGACAGCCGCTCCGTCAGGCCGACGGGGCATACCCCAGCTGCCCGGGGAACACGCCCGGCCGCGTGCGGTGGCACAGCAGGGTGAGCTGCTGGCGCGCCCGTGTCATGCCGACGTAGAGCGTGTTCTTTTCCTGCGCGTAGGGCGCCTGGGGCACGGGGAACACGCCCTGCTCCAGGAACGGGATCACCACGTGGTCGAACTCCAGGCCCTTCACGTCTTCGATGTTGGCGAGCACCAGGCTGGCGGTGCTGCGCAGTTCGCGCTGGCGCTGCTCGGCGCGGTTCAGGTGCAGGAAGTAGTCGCGCACGCTGGCAAAGCCTTCGGCCGCACTGCACAGGCCGGCCAGGTTGGCGAGCGCGTCGTCGCGCCGCTGGCGCGAAACGAAGACTTCGCGGATCACGGCGTCGATCTGCAAGGCCTCCAGCAGGCGCGGCAGGGTACCCTGGCCGCCGGCCTCGCCGGCCACCTGCAGCGCGTTGCACAGGCGCCGCTGCATGGCGGGCTCGACGTTGGCGACGATCTGGTGGGTGAAGAAGTTCTGCAGAAACAGCGGGTTGTCGGTCACGCTGCGGATGGCGTCGTCCAGCAGGGCCTGCTGCGATTCGTGTTCGCGCCCGGCCACGACGATGCGCGCGCCGCAGAAGAACACCAGCGCCCGCATGAGCTTTTCTCGGGTGCGGGGCTCGGCCACGCTGTCGAAGTTGTCGGTGGCCACGGCCAGCAAGCCGCGCACCAGCAGCACTTCGGGCCGCAGCAGGTAGCTGTCGAAGCCGCTCACGGTGTAGGGCACGTTGTCGGCCAGCAGCCGGTTTTCGAGGCCCACCGATTGGTTGGAATGGCGCAGCAGCACGGCGAAGCCGGCCATCTTGGCGCGCGGCCGGGCGCGCCACTGCGCGGCGGCCTGCGCGACCTGCTCGACGCAGTCGGCGGCATCGCCGTACGAGAGCAGTTCCACCGCGGTGTCGTGCCCGGCGAGCGAGTCGTAGGGCTTGGCGGCCAGCCGGCCGGCCTTGGCCGCGAGCTTCTTGCCGAAGCGGTGGCTGGGCGTGAGGCGCAGCCGCGCCACGG
>Ga0308157_10002808_pt1 | contig 27148 bp, 22 predicted proteins | sample PhyBR1_FD_201035 | JGI IMG/M metagenome (GOLD analysis project Ga0308157, IMG submission 201035) | Phyllosphere microbial communities from UC Gill Tract Community Farm, Albany, California, United States - DLSLB.R1 | ecosystem: Host-associated > Plants > Phyllosphere > Unclassified | place: USA...
CCGGCGGCATCGTCCTTGGCGCTGTTGATGCGCGAACCGGACGACAGACGCTGGATGGTGGTGGCCAGGGAGCTGCCGCTGGTGCTCAGGTTACGCTGAGCATTCAACGACATCGTATTGGTGTTGATGACTTGTGCCATGGTGTTTCCTTCGGGCGTACGTGGAGCGTGGTGCGGTGGAAGCGGCGCCGGTTGCCCGGCGCCTTCGAATCACGCGGGATCAGCGCAGCAGGCTGAGCACGTTCTGCGGCACCTGGTTGGCCTGGGCCAGCATGGCCGTACCGGCCTGCTGCAGGATCTGGGTGCGGGTCAGCTCTGCGGTTTCCTTGGCGAAATCGGTATCGCGGATGCGGCTACGCGAGGCCGACAGGTTCTCCGTGGAGGTCTGCAGGTTGGCAACGACCGAGGTGAAGCGGTTCTGCACGGCGCCCAGGTCGGCGCGGGTGTTGTTGATCGAGCTCAGGGCGTTGTCGACCAGCGACAGTGCCTTCTGCGCACCGGTCACCGTGGACACGTCCAGGTTGGCGACATTGGCGGTGGTCACAGCGGCATCGGCCGTCTGCGCAAAGCCAGCCGCGCCGGTCAGGGTGATGTCGCCGTCGGCCATGGCCACGCCGTCCTTGACCTGGGTGACCACGATCTTGCCCGTGTCATCCAGCTCTGCCAGCACGCCGGTTTCGCCGAGCTTGGAGTTGATGGCGGTGACGGCAGCCTTGTTCTGATCGGCAACGGTGGCGCCGCTCTTCAGTTCGATCTTGTCCAGCGTGACGGTGGCCGAACCGACCTTGATGGTGCCGGTCAGGGTGGCATCGGCGGTCAGGGCGGCCGTCGCATCAGCCACCTTGCCGGTAGCGAAGGTCGACGTACCCAGCTTGGCGGTCGTGGCATCGACGATCTTGTCGATGGCGATCGCCTGGCCGGCGTTGGCGCCGACCTGGAACAGCTGGCTGGAGAACGAGCCGTCCAGCAGCTTGGTGCCGTTGAAGTCGGACTGCTTGGCGACGCGGTCGATTTCGCTGACCAGCTGGGTCACTTCGGCCTGCAGGGCCTTGCGGTCACTGGCCGAGTTGGTGGCGTTGGACGACTGCACGGCCAGTTCGCGGACGCGCTGCAGGTTGTTGCCGATTTCGGTCAGCGAACCTTCTGCAACCTGGGCCAGCGAGATGCCGTCGTTGGCATTGCGGATGGCCACGTCGGTGCCGCGGATCTGGGTGCCGAAACGCTCGGAGATGGCCAGGCCAGCCGCGTCGTCCTTGGCGCTGTTGATGCGCGAACCCGACGACAGGCGCTGGATGGTGGTGGCCAGCGAGCTGCCGCTGGTGCTCAGGTTACGCTGAGCATTCAACGACATCGTGTTGGTGTTGATGACTTGTGCCATGGAAGTTCCTTCAGGCGTGGGTGGAGCGTTGGACGTCGGTGTCGATGCCGGCGGGGATCAGCGCAGCAGGCTGAGCACGTTCTGCGGCACCTGGTTGGCCTGGGCCAGCATGGCCGTACCGGCCTGCTGCAGGATCTGGGTGCGGGTCAGCTCTGCGGTTTCCTTGGCGAAGTCGGTATCGCGGATGCGGCTACGCGAGGCCGACAGGTTCTCCGTGGAGGTCTGCAGGTTGGCCACAACCGAGGTGAAGCGGTTCTGCACAGCGCCCAGGTCGGCGCGGGTGCTGTTGATCGAGCCCAGCGCCTTGTCGACGATTTCCAGCGCCTGCTGGGCACCCTTGACGGTGCTGACATCCAGGTCGCTGGCGAACTTGTTGGCCGGTGCGGCGGCGGCGGCCGTGGCGGTGAAGGTCGGTGCGGCGGCGCCGCCGGTCCAGGTGCCCGGAGTGGCCGTGATCGCCTTGAAGGTGCCGTCGGTGTTGGTGCTGTCCTTGACCGAGGTCAGGGTGACAGCATCGCCTGCGGCGTTGACTTCGGCGAAGACGCCGGTTTCACCGATCTTGGCGTTGATCGCGCTGACCACCGCTTCGCGGGAGGCCTTGCCGGTAGCGGCCAGGTCGGCACCCTGCTTGACCTCGACATCGGCGATGTCCACGCCGTTGATCTTCATGCCGGTGATCTTGAAATCGGCATTGGCGGCCGGGTTGGCTAGGGCCAGCGAGTTGCTGTCGAACTTGGCACCGCCCAGGGCGTTGGCCTTGGCGTCCACCACCTTGTCGATGGCGATCGCCTGGCCGGCGTTGGCACCGACCTGGAACAGCTGGCTGGAGAACGAGCCGTCCAGCAGCTTGGTGCCGTTGAAGTCGGACTGCTTGGCGACGCGGTCGATTTCGCTGACCAGCTGGGTGACTTCGGCCTGGAGGGCCTTGCGGTCGCTGGCGGAGTTGGTGGCGTTGGAGGCCTGCACGGCCAGTTCACGGACGCGCTGCAGGTTGTTGCCGATTTCGGTCAGCGAGCCTTCGGCGACCTGGGCCAGCGAGATGCCGTCGTTGGCATTGCGGATGGCCACGTCGGTGCCGCGGATCTGGGTGCCGAAACGCTCGGAGATCGCCAGGCCAGCCGCGTCGTCCTTGGCGCTGTTGATGCGCGAACCGGACGACAGACGCTGGATGGTGGTGGCCAGGGAGCTGCCGCTGGTGCTCAGGTTACGCTGAGCATTCAACGACATCGTGTTGGTATTGATGACTTGTGCCATGGGAAGAGGTCCTTGAGCGGTTGCACGTGATTTGGGTTAGACGCTCATGACGTGCTTCAGGAGCGGCTCATGTCAGCGCTGCAACAGGCTGAGCACGTTCTGCGGCACCTGGTTGGCCTGGGCCAGCATGGCCGTACCGGCCTGCTGCAGGATCTGGGTGCGGGTCAGCTCTGCGGTTTCCTTGGCGAAGTCGGTATCGCGGATGCGGCTGCGCGAGGCGGACAGGTTTTCCGAGGAGGTCTGCAGGTTTGCGACAACGGAAGTGAAGCGGTTCTGGATGGCGCCGAGGTCGGCACGGACGCTGTTGACCGATTCCAGGGCCTTGTCGACAATTTCCAGGGCCTTCTGTGCGCCGACGTAGGACGAGACGTCCAGGTCCTGCACGAAGCTGGAGGTGGCGGTGGCGGCAACCGAGCTGGGCGCGGCGGCGGTGGAGTCGGCCAGGCCGAGCTGGGCGGCGCCGTCGATGACCAGGTCGCGGTCGGCCTGGACCGAGGTGAGCTTCAGGCGGTGGGTGTCGGGGGTGCCGGCGGTGGTGACCACTTCGGCATAGACACCGGCTTCGCCGATCTTGCTGTTGATCTGGGCAGCGGCGGAGGCGGCAAACTCGGCGGTGGTCTTGCCGGTGATGGTGCCGATGGCGGCGCCGTTGATGGTGACGCCGGCCAAGTCGGTGATGGTGGCGACGTCGGCGGTGCTGTCCACGGGGGCGGCGAACTTGGCGTTGCCCAGCGAGCTGGCCTTGGCGTCGACCACGTTGTTGATGGCGATGGCCTGGCCGGCGTTGGCGCCGACCTGGAACAGCTGGCTGGTGAAGCTGCCGTCGAGCAGTTTGGTGCCGTTGAAGTCGGACTGCTTGGCGACGCGGTCGATTTCGCTGACCAGCTGGGTGACTTCGGCCTGGAGGGCCTTGCGGTCGCTGGCGGAGTTGGTGGCGTTGGAGGCCTGGACGGCCAGTTCGCGGACGCGCTGCAGGTTGTTGCCGATTTCGCTCAGGGAGCCTTCGGCGACCTGGGCCAGCGAGATGCCGTCGTTGGCATTGCGGATGGCGACGTCGGTGCCGCGGATCTGGGTGCCGAAGCGCTCGCTGATGGCCAGGCCGGCGGCGTCGTCTTTCGCGCTGTTGATGCGCAGACCAGACGAGAGGCGCTGGATGGTGGTAGCGAGCGAGCTGCCGCTGGTGCTCAGGTTGCGCTGAGCGTTGAGCGACATCGTATTGGTGTTGATTACCTGTGCCATGGGTCGTCTCCCTTATTGGAATCCCGGTGGTGAATGGAACGAAGCGCCGCCGTTTTTTTTTGTTTGGCTGTGTGCTTCGCTGTTGCCAAATCAATAACGGCGCTTTGTCAACAACCTTTAGGCGGAAATTTCGCTGGGGTTGCCGGTGCTGCCGTCCGGGGCCTTGGCTGTGCACCCCGATAGAAGGGTTAACGGCGCGGGAGGCGGAAATTGAAGGGGTTTTCCCCGTATCGCCGGGCGCGGCCGGGCTCGCGCCGTAGAGCCGGGCTCTGCCCGGCTTGCATCCACAGCCACAGCCAAAGCCAAGCGCCGCATCGGCCACGTCCTGGGAAGCCCGGCCCGGGTGGGCCGGCGGGACACGCCGTAAACCCCGCTCCGCGGTCCGGCCCAGCCGCTGGCGGCCGTGCGTTCAGTCGCATGCGAGGCAGTGCCTCGCGAGCAATGCGCCTTCACCCTTGGAGGCTCGTGGGCGCCATCCAGGGCGCCCAACGGTCCCGCCAACCCACCCGGGCCAACCCTTCCTGAGTAGGTCGGCACGCGAGCAAGGGGCGGTAGAGCAGGGCATCGGCTGCGGCTTCGATACGGTCAAGGCGCCCGCAAACCACACGTTCCGACGCGGAATGACGCCGGTAGGGTCGGTTCCCAAACGACTGCCGATACCCTGCACCGGCGCGACGAACGCATGCTGCGCATCGAAGAAGGCTCACGCGCGCGGAATCCCGCCAGGCGTTGGCTGCGGCGCTGGTGCATTTGACGACGCCCAACGAAAAAGGCCGCAATGCTGTTCGCATCGCGGCCTTCAGGCCTTTCCGGTATTTCGTAACGCGCTGTCAGCGCAGCGTGTTGAACAACGACATCTGCTGCATCTGCGAGAACAGGGTCTGTGCAGCCTGCAGTGCAGTGCTTTCCAGCTGGTACTGGCTGATGGCGTCGGCGTAGTCCAGGTCGCGCATCTGCGAGAGCGTGCCCTTGAGGGTGACGGTGTTGGACTCGCGCATGTCGGCGGCATTGTCCAGCGCCTTGAGCTGGGCCCCGCCGGCGGCGCGGGAGTCGATCATGCGTTCGGAGGCGCGGGCGACGTCGCGCAGGCCACTTTGCAGCAGGTTCTGCTGGGCGGCGGACTGGCTGGCGCTGCCGGTGTCCATCTTCAAGGAGCCGATCAGGCTGTCCAGGGTGCTGAAGATGTCGCGGCTGGTGGCGGGGCTCACGTTGAAGGTGTCGCCGGCGACCGGCTTGCCGTCCACGTGCAGGCGCACGCCATTGAGGATCAGGTCGTCGCCGGCCTTCATGGTGCCGGTGGACACCACCGTGCCGGTGTCGTCGAGCAGCTCGTATTGGTCGGCGGCGGTGAAGCGCACGCTGAAGGCTTTGCCGTCCCAGCTGTTGCTGCCGTCGCGGGTGACGTTGGTGAGCACGCCGGTGCCGGTGTTGCCGGTGGCCGCCGCACCATCCACGTGGCCGTCGCCGGTGCCGACGCGCAGGAAGATCTCGCTGCCGGGCAGGGCGTCGAGCACGTAGGTGTCCGGGCCCACTTCCACCTGGCGCTGGTTCTGGTCGCCGTTGTAGACCACCTTGCCGTCCACCTGGCTGAAGGGCGGGCTGCCGTCGGCGGTGCCGCCGAACAGGTAGCGGCCGGTGCCGTCGGTGCTGTTGGCCAGCGCCAGCAGGTTGCTGCGGATCGCCTCGATCTCGGTGACCATCGACTGCTTGTCGGAGGAGGCCAGCGCCGGATTATTGGCGTAGATGGTCAGTTCGGTGATGCGGCCCATCATGTTGCCGACCTGGGCCAGGGCGTTTTCCTGCAGGCCCAGCCGGTTCTGCACGTTGCCGGCGTTGAGCTGCATGCGGTCCAGCGAGGCCAGCGTGCGGTCCAGGCCCACGGCGGCGCCGGAGGCGACCGGGTCGTCCTTGGCGGTCACCAGCCGGCGGCCGGTGGCGATCTGCTGTTCCAGGTGGCTCATCTTGGCCTGCTTGGCCATCATCAACGAGACCGACTGGCTGAACATCATGCCGGTGGAGATACGGTTGTTCATCGGCCTACGGCTCCGAGGATGGTCTGGAACATGGTGTCGGCGGTGGAGATCAGCTGCGAGGCGGCCTGGTAGGCCTGTTGCAGCCGCAGCATGTCGGCGGCCTCCTCATCAAGGTTGACCCCGGAAATCGAATCGCGCGCGGACTGCGCCTGGTCGGTGATGACCTGCTGGGCCTGCAGCGAATAGTCGGCTGAGCGTGCGGCCGCACCCACCTGCGTGGTCAGCCCGCCGAGGGCGCCGCTCAGGGTAACGGTGCCGTCATTGAATGCCTTGGCCTGTTCCACCTTCGCCAGCAGCAACGCGTTGCTGTTGTCCGAGGAACCGGCCGGGGTCGGCCCGATGGTGAAGGTGTCGCCGGTCTTGGGCGCGCCATCAAGCACGAAACTCCAGCCGTTGGCACTGATGGTCTGGCCGGCCGTGTAGGTGAACGGGCCGGCGCCATCCAGCGTGTACTGGGTGCCGCCGGTGAACACGATCGCGGCCGGGTTGCGCAGCGCCGCGTTGCCGTGGTCGGTCACCTTGACCCCGGTCAGTTTGCCGGTGCCGCTGTTGGACAGGGCGGCGGTGCCCTTGATCGGGGCAGCCGCGGCAATGCGCGAGGTGTCGGTGATGGCCACCGACATCGTGCCGGCCACGCCGGCGGTGGGCTGCAGCAGCATGCGGTCGTTCAGCGCCGGGGTGCCGGTCATCACCAGCTCCACGCCATTGAGCAGCAGCGGGTCGGTGGCGGTGCCGGTGCCGGTCATGGCGATCGCCACGCCAGTGTCGGCGCGGCTGGCCTGCCACTGGGTGCCGTCGAACTTCAGCACCACGTTCTGCCCGTCCAGATTGGACAGGTCGCCGAAGCTGGCGGTCATGCTGGCGGTACCGGCATTGCCGGCATGGCCGGTGATGCGCGGCGCGCCGATGTTGAAGAAGTCGCCGCCCAGGTTGCCGTACAGGTCCGCGCCCTGGCGGTGCACGTCGTTGAAGCTGCTGGCCATGCCGATCGCCAGCTTGCCCAGTTCGGCCTGGGTGGGGGTCAGCACGGTGTCGCGGAACTCCAGCAGCCCGCCGATCTGGCCGCCGAGCGTCTTCGACTCCAGGGTAAGCTTCTGGCCCGCACTTTCCAGCGCCAGCTGCAGGCGCTCGGGCATGTACGGGTCCGATACGGTGGTGACCTTGGACGCGGTGGTGCCCACCACCAGCGCCTGGCCGCCGGCCGTGTAGACGTTCATGATGCCGCCGTCCTGCATCACCGCGTTGCCGCCGGTGTAGCCGACCAGGTTGGCGATCAGTTGGTCGCGACGGTCCAGCAGGTCCGGCGCGGCATTGGCCGCGTTGCCGCCGATGGCGCCATTGAGCTGGGCGATTTCCTTGGCCAGCCGGTTGATCTCGCTGGCGCCGGCGATCAGGCCGTTGTTGACCTCGCCGTTGAGTGTGTTGAGCTGGCCGTTGAGCTGCTGGAAGCGGCTCGCCAGGGTCTTGCCCCCGTCCAGCATGTTCTGGCGGTCGGCGGTGCCGGAGGCGTTGGAGGACAGGCCGCTGACGGTGTCGAAGAAGCTGGACCAGACCCCGGATACGTTGGTGGCGGTATCGGAGAACATCGCATCGACGCGGTCGGCCATGCTGGACAGCTGCTTCAGCCGCGCCAGTTCGCCGCTGCCATCGAGCAGCCGCGAGATCGCCAGCTGGTCGGCCACGCGGCGGATGTCGCTGATGCGCGTGCCATTGCCCACGTCGCCATACCCGAAGTTCTGCGGGTTGGCGGTGGCGAAGTCGACCTTCTGCCGGCTGTAGCCGGGCGTGTTGATGTTGGCGACGTTATGGCTGGTGGTCGCCAACGCCCGCTGGAAGGCGAGCAGGGCGCTGGTGCCGGTGGAAAGTACGCTGGACATGGGTTACCTCAACGACGGATGACACCCAGCCCGGTCGGGCTGGCGGTGCTGGCAAAGGTGCGGCCCAGCCGCTGGCTGGCGTCGCCCACGGCGGCGATGGCGCGCTCGATGGTCGGGCCGCCGGCAATCGCGGCGATCTTGGCCGCGTAACTGGGATCGGTGGCGTAGCCGGCCTTCTGCAGGCCCTGGGCAAAGCCGCGGACGTCGCCGCCAGCCTGCAGCGCGTTCTGGTAACGCGGGCTGTTCTTGAGCAGTTTCACGTAGTCGGCAAAGCTGTCGCCGACCGAGGTGTAGGCGCGGAAGCTGGCGGTTTCGTTGCGGCGCACGCCGTCCACATATTCATGCGTGCCGCTGCCGGCGCGCTCGCCGCTCCAGCCGGTGGCCTTGATCCCGAACAGGTTGTGCGAGCTGCCGCCACCGTTGCGCTGCACCAGCTTGCGGCCCCAGCCGGTTTCCAGCGCGGCCTGGGCGACCAGCGCCTTGGCGTCCACGCCCAGTTCGCGCGCGGCCTGCTGGGCATGGCCCCAGATGCTGGCCACGAAGCCTTCCGGGGTGTGCGGGCCGAGCTTGGCGGCGGCGGTGTTGGCCGCCAGCGTGTCGACCGCGCCGGGGCCACGCGCGGTGTCGTTGACCCCACTCCAGCGGTCGTTGGCCAGCGCCGCCCAGTTTTCCTGGGTGGGCTCGCTCACGCCCGGCGGCGTGGCATACGGATCGCTGCGCCCGATCGCCTCGTGCATCTGGCTGCTTTCGCGGCCGGCGATCAGGTCCAGGGCGCGCTCCATTGGCTGCAGCACCGCCGACGGATCGGCGCCACGCAGCTGCTGCAGCAGGTCCACTTCGCTCGGCGCGCTGGCCGGGGCGGTGCCGGCGGGGAGCGCCATCGGCGTGGCGGCGGGTGCGTTGAGCCGGTAGGCACGCAGCGCGGCCGCCGGGTTCAGCGCGGTGTCGGTCGGTTTGGCCGCGTCGGCCTCGGCGCCGCCCAGCTGGCGGGTGATCATCGCCGACAGCCCCAGGCCGCGGCCACGGGTCATCGCCTCGGCGATCTTCTTGTCGTACATCTCGCGGAACATGGTGTTTTCGGCGGGAAACAGCGAATCGCCGAAGCTGGCATCGCGCATGCTCTTGACCAGCATCTGTGCGAACTGGCCTTCCAGCTGGCGCGCCACCTTGTCGACTTTGGCCGGGCTGTTGGCCTGGGCCGGATTGAGTTCCAGTGCGGGAGTGATGCGCATGTCAGATCACCTCGAGTTCGGCGCTCAGCGCGCCGGCCTGCTTGAGGGCTTCCAGGATGGCGATCAGGTCGCCGGGGGCCGCGCCCACCGCGTTGACCGCGTGCACGATCTCATCCAGCGTGGTGCCGCCGGTGAACTTGAACATGCGGCTGCCATCGTTGGTGGCGGTGATGGTGGACTGCGGCGTGGCCACGGTCTGGCCATTGCCGAACGCGTTGGGCTGGCTGACGTTGGTGTTCTCGTTGATGGTCACGGTCAGCGAACCATGCGAAATGGCCGCCGCGCCCACCCGCACCTGCGCGCCGATCACCACCGTGCCGGTCCGCGCGTTGACCACCACCTTGGCCGGCGCACTGCCGGGGGTGAGTTCCAGGTTCTCGATGCGGGCCAGCAGGCCGATGCGCGCGCCCGGGTCGCTGGGCGACTGCACCGACACCGTCACGCCGTCGATCGCCCGCGCCGCGCCATCGCCAAAGGCGTTGTTGAGCGCGGCGACCATGCGCGACACCGTGGTGAAGTCATTCTTGTGCAGGTTCAGGGTGATGTCGCCGCCGCCGTTGAATACGTCCGGCAGGGCGCGCTCGACAGTGGCACCGTTGGGAATGCGGCCAACGCTGGGCACGTTCACCGACACCCGCGACCCGTCCTTGCCCTGTGCACCGAAGCCGCCGACCACCAGGTTGCCCTGGGCGATCGCATAGACCTGGCCGTCGGCACCGCGCAGCGGCGCCATCAGCAGCGAGCCGCCGCGCAGCGACACCGCGTTGCCGATCGACGACACGGTGATGTCGATCGGCTGGCCCGGCTTGGCGAACGGCGGCAGCTCGGCATGGATGGCCACGGCGGCCACGTTCTTCAGCTGCGGGTTGACGTTGGCCGGCACGTTGACGCCCAGCTCGCCCAGCAGGTTCTTCAGGCTCTGCACGGTGAAGGGTGCCTGGCTGGTGCGGTCGCCGCTGCCGTCCAGGCCGACCACCAGGCCATAGCCCACCAGCGCGTTGGTACGCACGCCGCCCACCTGGGCCAGGTCCTTGATGCGCTCGGCAGCGGCCGGAGCCGCCACCGCGAACACGGCGAGCAGCGCCACCGTGGCACGCACCGCGTAGCGCGACGCGATGCGTCGCTGCCCGAACAGGGAGAAGGAAAAGGTCATGTCAGGCTCAGAACGGCGTCAACGCCGAGTTGAAGAAGCGGCTCAGCCAGCCCATTGCATTGGACTGGGCAACCGGGCCGCGGCCGCCGTAGACGATGCGGGCATCGGCAACGCGGCTGGACGGAATGGTGTTGTCGGGGAAGATGTCCGCGGCGCGCACGATGCCCTGTACCTGCACCAGCTCGTCGCCCTGGTTCAAGCGCAGGTTCTTGGCGCCCTGGACCACCAGGTTGCCGTTGGGCAGGCGCTGCACCACCGTGACGGTCACGCTGCCCTGCAGGCGGTTGCTCTGCGCGCTGGTGCCCTTGCCGGTGAAGTCGCGCGAACCGGCCGCGCTGGCGGCCAGGATGTCCTTGCCGCCCAGGGTCACCGGTGCGCCGAACAGGGTCGGGGTACCGATGCTCAGCTCCGATTCCTTGGCCGTGGTGGTGTTGGCGGTGGTCTGCGCGGTGGTGCTTTCGGTCAGGGTGATGGTCAGCAGGTCGCCGACATCACGCGCGCGGCGGTCCGAGTACAGCTGCAGGCCGGGACCGGCGGCGTAGATCGCACCGGCGGTGGCCTGCGCGGTCGGTGCCACGATCGGGGTGATCGGCGCCATCGCGGGGTAGGGCCGGACATCGCCGGCGATGACGCAGCCGCCCAGCAGGGCGACCACGGCGCTGGCAAGCAACAGGCGAAGGGTAGGGCGCAGGGGCAACATGGCAGTTCTTCCGGTTCGGCCGATCAGACGTTCTGGTTGAGGTAACCGAGCATCGCGTCGGTGGTGGAGATCGCCTTGGCGTTCATTTCGTAGGCGCGCTGGGTTTCGATCATCGACACCAGCTCTTCGACCACGTTGACGTTGCTGCCTTCCAGCGCACCCTGCACCACGCCGCCCAGGCCGTTCAGGCCGGGGTTGCCGTTCTGTGCGGGGCCCGAGGCGGTGGTTTCCAGGAACAGGTTTTCACCGCGTGCCTGCAGGCCGGCCGGGTTGACGAAGTCGGTCAGGGTCAGCGCGCCGATCTCCACCGAGGCTGCGTCGTCGGCCATTTTTACGCTGATGGTGCCGTCGGCGCCGATGGTGAGCGACTGCGCGCCTTCGGGAATCTGGATGCCCGGCTGCACCGGGTAACCGCTGTTGGTGACCAGTTCGCCCTGCTGGTTGCGCTGGAACGAGCCGTCACGGGTGTAGGCCGAGGAACCGTCGGGCATCTGCACTTCGAAGAAGCCGCGGCCGTTGACCATCACGTCCAGCGCGCGACCGGTCTGCTGCTGGCTGCCCTGCTCGAAGTTCTTCGAGGTGGCTACCACGCGCACACCGGTACCCAGCTGGAGGCCGGTGGGCAGCTGGGTCTGCGCCGAGGACGCGCCACCGGGCTGACGCACCTGCTGGTACAGCAGGTCTTCGAAACTGGCACGGTCCTGCTTGAAGCCGGTGGTGTTGGTGTTGGCGAGGTTGTTGGAAACCACCGACATGCGCGTCTGCTGCGCATCCAGTCCGGTCTTGGCGATCCACAATGCCTGGTTCATGGCGATGTTCCTTTGTCTGTTGCGGGTGGCCGCATGGGGCGGCCGTTACAGGAGCGAATGCATGGCGCGTGCCACAACCGCGCCGGAAAGCCGTCACCGGGTGCGATCAGCCGCCCAGGCGCAGCAGGCTGTTGGCGCTGCGGGCGTTGTCGTCGCCGTGCTTGATCACCTTCACCTGCATTTCGTACTGGCGCTGCAGCTGGATCATCTGCACCAGTGCGCCGGCGGCATCGACGTTGCTGCCTTCCAGCTGGCCGCTTTCCAGCGACTTGCCCTGGGCCTGCACGAACGGCTGCTGCGGATCGGTGTTGCGCATCAGCCCGTCCAGGCCACGCTCCAGCCGTTCGTCGGCGGCGGCGACCACGCGGATCCGGCCGATGTTGGCCATGGTCTGCGGGCCTTCGCCGAGCGGAATGATCGAGATCGTGCCGTCGTTGCCGATGTCCATCGCCTGGTGCGGCGGAATGGCGATCGGCGCACCGTTCTCGTCCAGCACCGGATGGCCGCCGGCGGTCACCAGCTGGCCATTGGGCGTGATCGAGAGCGCCGCACCCCGGGTGTAGGCTTCACCGCCACCGGCCGGGGCCTGCACCGCCAGCCAGTTGCCCGACTGCAGCGACAGGTCCAGCGGGTTGCCGGTGATCTGCTGCGCGCCCATGCGCCGGTTGAAGCCGGCGTCGACGTGCAGGGCGTCCACGCGCGAGGCGTAGCCGGTGCCCTTGATCGGGAAGGCCTCGGTGTTGGCGAGGGCTTCCTTGAAGCCAGGGGTATCGGTGTTGGCCAGGTTGTGCGAGAGCGTGCCCTGTGCCTGCAGCGACGCGCGTGCACCGGTCATCGCTACGTAGAGCGCCTTGTCCATCGTCTTGTTCCCGTGATGCGGTCAGTGGCTCATCAACGGATGTTGATGATGGTCTGGGTGATCTGGTCCATGGTCGAAACCATCTGCGAATTGGCCTGGAAGTTGCGCTGGGCCGTGATCATGTTGACCAGCTGCTCGGTCAGGTCGACCGTGGAGGCTTCCAGCGAACCGGCCTGGACCTTGCCCAGGTTGGAGCTGTCCGGCGCGCCGGTGCGCGGGGTGCCCGAGCTGAAGGTTTCCACCCACAGGTTGTTGCCCTTGGCTTCCAGGCCCTGGGTGTTGTTGAAGGTGGTCAGTGCCACCTGGCCCAGCGCCTTGTCATCGCCGTTGGAATAACGCGCGTAGACCACGCCGTCTTCGGACACGGTGATCTCGTTGAGCTTGCCGGCCGCGTACCCATCCTGCTGGGTGTTGCGCAGCGCGAACTTCTCGCCGTACTGGGTGGACCCGGAGATGTCCAGGGTCAGCGCCAGCTGGCCGGCACCGGTGCTCGGAGTAAAGGGGGTCAGGGTGATCTGGCCGTTGGCCGGGGACGTCAAGGCGCCGGCGTTGTTGAAGGTCAGCGTGGTGGCGGCGCCGGCAGCCTGGCCGTCGACGTAGTTGTAGACCTGCCATTCGTTGGGATTGGCGGTCTTGACGAAGTACGAGGTCTGGGTGTGGCTGACGCCCAGCGAGTCGTACACGGTGATGCCGCCGGTGGACTGGCTGTAGCTGTTGGAGTCGGTCGGGCTGAACGGGTTGACCGTGGGTACCTTGGCGTCGGCCGGCAGGGTGAAGCTGACATTGACCTTGCTGGTCTGCTTGGGCGGGCTGTCGGTGGTGAGCAGCTGCAGGTCGACCAGGCGGCCGGCATCGAAGTTGGTGCCATCGGCGTTCGGCGCGAACACCTGCAGGCGCGCACCCTGCGGGTTGGTCACGTACCCGGCCTGGTCGGTCTGGAAGTTGCCGGCGCGCGAGTACACGCGGGCGCCGTTCATGGTCATGGTGAAGAAGCCCTCACCGGAAATGGCCATGTCCAGGCTGCGCCCGGTCTGCTCGTTGTTGCCCTGCGAGAACTGCTGGGCCACGTTGGTCAGGCGCACGCCCTGGCCGATGGCATTCTTGGACAGGCCGTAGCTGGTGGCCGAGAACAGGTCGGCGAACTCGGCGCGCGACTGCTTGAAGCCGGTGGTGTTGACGTTGGCGATGTTGTTCGCGGTGACGTTCAGATCGGCATTGGCAGCGTTGATGCCGGACAACGAGACATTGAAGCCCATGGGATTGCTCCTGGTATGCGGGGTGGGGCGGCTCAGCTGATGCGGAGCACGTAGTCGATCGGGGCCGTGCCCAGGCCCTTGAGGTTGAGGTACAGCCCATCGGAGCCGACGGTGACGCTCTCCACCGGGGCTTCGACGTAGGTGTTGGCCTTGGTCTTGGCGCCGGCGCTGTCGGTGAAGGTGGCGGCCAGGGTGTAGCTGCCGGCCGGCATGCGGTTGCCGTTGGCGTCCTTGCCGTCCCATTCGAAGGTGACTTCGCCGGCAGCCTTGGCTTCCACGCTGATCGTGTTGACCTTGACCCCGTTGGCATCGGTGATGTCCACGTTGACGAAGCCGGCGCCGGGCGCGGCGACCATGCCATTGGTGGCGCCTTCGGTTTCCAGCGACCACTTGGTCGAGGGAATCAGCACGTCGTGGCCCACCAGCGCGGCACCGCGCAGGATCTGGTCGCCGGACATCTGGTCCTGGAAGCCCTTCACGGTGGTGTTGAGGTCGGTGATGCCCTGCACCTGCGACAGCTGCGCCATCTGCGCGACCATCTGGGTGTTGTCCATCGGCTTGAGCGGGTCCTGGTGCTGCAGCTGCTCGGTCATCAGGCGCAGGAAGTCGGCCTGGTCCAGGGTGCTTTTCTTCTTGCTGGTGTCGCTGTTGGGTGCGTTGAGGCCGAGCGCGGAATAGATATCGCTGCCCTGGCCGACGCCGCTGGTGCTGCTCATGTCGGTATGTCCTGTGGAATGAAGGGTCAGCGACCCATGGTCAAGGTGGCCAGCGCCAGTTCCTTGGCGGTGGTCAGCATTTCCACGCCGGCCTGGTAATTGCGCGAGGTGGAGATGAGGTTGACCATCTGCGCGACCGGGTCGACGTCGGGCTGGTAGATGTAGCCATCGCCATCGGCGAGGGGGTGGCCGGGCTCGTAGCGCTTGATCGGCGCGGCGTCGCTCTGGCTGATTTCCTTGACCTGGACGGTGGTGATGTTGGGGTCGGTGCGGCTGGTGACCGACTGGAAGATGGGTTCGAGCGGCTTGTAGACGGTCTCGGCCGAGCCGGTCACGGTGTCGGCGTTGGAGAGGTTGGAGGCGATGGTGCTCATGCGCACGGACTGGGCCTGGAGGGCCGAGCCGGCGATGTCGAAAATGGGGAGGTTGCTCATGGCTTATTGGCCTGTGATGGCGGTGAGCATGGAGCGCACCTTGGATTCGACGAAGCTGAGCGAGGCGCGGTATTCGAGTGCGGCGCGGCCGTAGGCGGCCCGTTCGGCGTCGGGGTCGACGGTGTTGCCGTCGATGCTGGGCTGGACGCCTTCCTTGGCAATCTGGAAGGGGTTGAGGCCGCCGCCGATGGCGTAGTGCTGTTCGTTGGTGGTTTTCATGAGGCCGTTGCTGTCCAGGCCCTGGGCATTGCGCAGGGCGGCATCGAAGTCGAGGTCCTGGGCCTTGTACCCGGGGGTGTCGGCATTGCTCAGGTTGCTGGCGATCAGCTTCATCCGCTGCTCGCGCAACGGCATGGCCTGGGCATGGACCCCCAGATAGTCGGAAATCAGATTGGGCATGGCGCGCTCCCACGGGACGATGGGGGGAACGGTGCAAGGGCTGTGCCAGTGGGTGGGCGGTGACGGAGGCGGCGCTAGTCATTCCCGCGCGCGGCGAGAGGCGGTAGACCCTGCCGGGACACGCCGTAAATCCATCCCTGGAGGCTCGTGGGCGCCTTGCTCGTTTGTGCAATCCTGCACATACGGCAAGACCGGGGTTGGGCGTCCTGCCCAACCCGTCCGGCGCATGCGCCGGACCCATGGCGCCCAACGGTCCCGGCAGGGTCTACCGCCTCTCGCCCGGACAGGTCTGCATCGTCGGACGGAAATGCCACAGCCGGCTTCGGGAGGAGCGGTAGTGCCGGCCGCTGGCCGGCAACGCCTGCGACGCAGGCGACGTAGAGCCGGGCTCTGCCCGGCTGCGGGACCCTGACGCCCACAAAAAAGCCCAGCAGGGGCTGGGCGTGATGATGAATCGATGCCGCGTTGTGCCGGCGAAGGAAATGCAGCGGCGCCGAGGTAGAGCCGAGCGTTGCTCGGCTGCTTCACCTCAGCCCCAATAGACAGGCGGGCGCCGACCCACCGTAAGCAGGCCGGGGCGGATGGGGTTGCGGGACCGTTGGGCGCCATGGATGGCGCTCACGAGCCCCCAGGGATGGGTTCACGGCGTGTCCCGCAACCCCATCCGCCCCGGCCTGCCCACGGAAACGTGGCCGCCGCTTTTCGCGTGCAACCGCCCCGCGATCAAGCCGCCATCGCCACCTTGCGCAAACGATCCAGCACGAAATCGGCCAGTTCGTGCGGGGAGTACTTGGCCACGAACGCGTTGGCGCCGACCCGCTCGACCATCGCGTTGTTGAATACGCCCGACAGCGAGGTGTGCAGCAGCACATACAGCCCGGCCAGGCCGGGGTGGCGACGGATTTCCGTCGTCAGCGTGTAGCCGTCCATCGCCGGCATCTCGATGTCCGAGATCACCATCGCGTAGCGCTCGGCCGGGTTCTCGCCCGAGGCGTGGATCTGGATCAGGTGGTCCAGCGCCTGCTTGCCATCGGAGAGCAGCGTCGCGCCTACCCCGAGCTGATCCAGCACGCTGCGGATCTGCTGGCGCGCCACCCGCGAATCGTCCACCACCAGCACCTGCAGCTGCGGCCCGTCGGAGGGCAGCGACTGGGCCAGCGACGGGTCCAACACCGCCTCGCCGCGCACCTGGGCGATGTCGGCCAGCACGCTTTCCACGTCGATCACCTGGATCAGCTCGCCCTGGAACCGCGTGACCGCGGTCAGATAGCTCGACTCGGCGCCCAGTTCCGGCGGCGGGTGGATGTCTTCCACCGCGATGTTGACGATCCGTTCCACCCCGCTGACCAGGAAGCCCTGGATCGAGCGGTTGAACTCGGTCACCACCAGGTAGCCCGGGGCCTTGTCCGCGTCCGGTTCCCGTTCGGGATGGCCGATGGCCAGGCCCAGGTCCAGCACCGGTACCGAGCGGCCGCGTACATCGGCCACGCCGGCGAACTGGCTGGGCAGCCCGGGTACCTGGAACAGGTCCGGGCGGCGCAGGACTTCCTGCACCTTGAACACATTCACGCCAAAAAGCTGGCGTCCGCCGAGCCGGAACAGCAGCAGGGCCAGACGATTGTGGCCGGCCAGGCGCGTACGCTGGTCGATGCGGTTGAGCAGGTCATGTGACATGGAAGGGGTATCGGCGCCAGCGCGGTCGACTTGAGGGCCCGGCACGCCCGCGTCCGGCACGCCGCTTGCAGGACGCTGCCCATGTGCCTTGCCCCTGGAGTCGCCATGCGTTGGATCATCCTTGCCCTGCTTGCCCTTGCCGGCGCGCCTGCGTCTGCCGCCGGTGCCTGGCAGCCGGTGGACAGCATCCGCGCCGCCGCGCTGTCGACCCTGCCGGCCGGCAGTGAAGGCGACACCACCCTCGATTCGGCGTTGCGCCTGCCCATCTGCGGGCAGGGCCTGCGCGCCCAGCCCACCGGCACCACTACAGTGGAAGTGAGCTGCCCCGATGCCGGCGGCTGGCGGCTGTTCGTGCCGGTCAAGATCCGCCGCAACCAGACCGTGCTCATCCTCAATCGTGGCATCGCCGCTGGAGAAACCATCGCCCTGGCCGATATCACGACTGCCCAGCGTGACGTGGCCCGGATTGCCGGGGCGGCGCTGGCCGATCCGGCCGCCGCGGTCGGGCGGGTTGCCCGGCGCACCTTGAGTGCCGGCAGCCTACTCGCCGCCAACGACCTGGTCGCCCAGCGCCTGGTGCGCCGGGGCGACAGCGTGGCGCTGGTCTCGCGCTTTGGCGGGGTGGAAGTCCGCGTGTCCGGCAAGGCGTTGGCCGATGCCGGTGAAAATGAACGTGTTTCGGTGGAGAATCTGTCCTCACGCAAGGTCGTGCAGGGTACGGTGGCCACCAACGGCGACGTTTTTGTGGCGCGCTGAGCACATTGCTGAACCTGCGGCGGAATTCGTCAAAAAAACCGCAGAACCCCCTAAAGATGGCGGTCCCCATGCCGTTATCCCTTGTGAACCGCATTCCCAGGACAACTTCATGAGCCAGAAAATCGACGGCAACCTGCAGGCCACCGCCCATCTGCGCAGCGTCGCGCTTGGCAGCAAGCCGACAGCCAGCACCGATGCCCCGACCCGTCCGGTCGAGGCTGCCGACAGCCTGCGCCTGACCGGCGAGGCCACCAGCCTGCAGGCCATGCAGCGCGAGCTGAGCACCGCCCCGGCCATCGATGCCGGCCGCGTGCAGGCCGTGCGCGAGTCGCTGCAGAACGGCACTTACAAGATCAACCCCGATGCCATTGCCTCGCGCATGCTCGAGCTGGACCAGCAGCTGCAGGGATGAACCTGGCGATGAGCGAGCCATTGCAGCGCCTCAGCGATGCCTTGGACGTCGAACGCCAGGCATTGGTGGAGCATGACGTGCAGGCGTTGATCCGCGCCACCGGGGCCAAGCTCGACGCGCTGCGTGCGCTGGAGACCACGCTGCCGGTCGGGCAGGGCGAACGCCTGCAGGAGCTGGCCGAGCGCAACCGCGCCAACGGCGTATTGCTCTCGCGCCGCCGCCGCGAGGTCAACTGGGCGTTGCGCCAGCTGGGCCGCAGCGAAGCCTCCTCGGCATACGACGCCAAGGGTCAGGCCAACATCCTGCATACGCGGCGGCCGCTGGCCGTCGCCTGATCCGGCCCCCACACGGGCCGCTGTGCGTGCACGGGCTGCCGTCACGCGGGTCAACGCGTATATTGGGCGCCTGTTTAGACTGCCCGATGTGACCGTGACCGCTTCTTCCAACCTTGTCACCGCACCGCTGCCGCCGCAGCCGGTCCTGCTTGCCCTGTTCGAGCGGGTCAACGAAGGCATGCTGTTGTTCCGCGAGGATGGCAGCGTGGCGCTGGCCAATGCCGCGGTCAGCGAAATGCTCGGCCATGCCGAAGACGCCGCCGGCCTGGGCGCCGCGCAGTGGCTGCGCCAGCTGCTGCCCCCGGACGCGCTGGAGCATGCCCGCCAGCACGGCCACTGGAACGGCAGCCTGCCGGTGGGCGAGCGCATGGTCATCGCCCACGTCTACCAGCACGAAGATGCGGGTCAGCGCCACTATCTGGCACTGTTCCGCCGCATCGAAGGCCAGGAAGACTACGAACGCGAACTGCAGCAGCGCCACGCCGAACTGCGCCAGGCCTACCTGCGCCTCAATGGCACCCAGGAAAAGCTGCTGCAGTCGGAGAAGATGGCCTCCATCGGCCAGCTGGCGGCCGGCGTGGCGCACGAGATCAACAACCCGATCGGTTACGTGCACTCCAACCTGGGCAGCCTGCAGGAATACCTGCGCAGCCTGTTCACCGTGATCGAAGCCTACGAGCGCGCCCTGCGTGCGCCGGACCCGAAGGCGCTGATCCCGGAAATCGACGACATCCGCACCCGTTTCGATATCGACTTCATCAGCCGCGACCTGCCGCAGCTGATGGCCGAGTCGCGCGAAGGCATCGAGCGGGTGACCCGGATCGTGCGCGACCTGAAGGATTTCTCGTATTCCGGCCGCGATGAATCCTGGAAGCTGGTCGACCTGCACGCCGGGCTCGAGTCCACCATCAACATCATCTGGAACGAGCTCAAGTACAAGGTGACCCTGCAGCGCGAATTCGGCCAGTTGCCGCTGGTGGAATGCCTGCCGTCCGAGCTCAACCAGGTATACATGAACCTGCTGCTCAACGCCGGCCATGCGATCGCCGATCGCGGCACGATCACCGTGCGCACCGGGGTGGACGGCGACCATGTGTGGGTGGAATTCGAAGACACCGGCGGCGGCATCTCGCCAGACCTGCGCCAGCGCATCTTCGACCCGTTCTTCACCACCAAGCCGGTCGGCAGCGGTACCGGACTGGGCCTGTCGATCTCCTACAGCATCGTCAACAAGCACCACGGCCGCATCGACCTGGACAGCACCCCCGGCGTCGGCTCCAGGTTCCGCCTGGTCCTGCCGATCAAGCAGCCGCGCTGACCCACCCCGCCGCGTAGCGCCGGGCTCTGCCCGGCTGCCGACGCACGAGCCGACCGTTGGTCGGCCACCGCCGCACCCCACCGAGGGTAGAGCCGACCGTTGGTCGGCTGCTTCAGGACGTCCCTGCGCGATGCAGCCGACCAACGGTCGGCTCTACCGGGATGATGGGTTCCCTCGGTTAAGAGCAGCCGGCCAACGGTCGGCTCTACCGCCCTCAGTTCTCGTCCACCGCCGGCAGCGCCACCGGCGGGGCGGTGTTGGCCCGGCGCTGCTCTTCGTGCGTGCGGAACGCCTGGTGGATGTGCTTGCGCAGCTCGTCGTCGTTCCACGGCTTGGTCAGGAACCGGTAGATCGCGCCGCGGTTGATCGCGTCGGTCACCGTGTTCAAGTCGGTGTAGCCCGACAGCACCAGCCGGATCGTGTCCGGGTACAGCATTTTCACCCGGCCCAGGAACTCGGTGCCGCTCATGTCGCTCATGCGCTGATCGGACAGAATCACCTGCACGTCGTTGATCGCCAGCAGGTCGAACGCATCGCGCACGTTGCCCGCCGCCAGGATGCGGTAGCCATCGCGACGGAACAGCCGCACCAGCGAGCGCAGCACGTTCTCCTCGTCGTCCAGCAACAGCAGCGTGCGGTCGGGGCGGGTCTCGGCGAACGCTTCCGGGCGCAGGTAGCGGCGCCGCAGGGTCATGCCGGCCGCATCGGCCGACATCGGCTCGCCGAACAGGTAGCCCTGGAACACGTCGCAGTCGTTGCGGCGCAGGAAGCCCAGCTGTGCCTGCGATTCCACCCCGTTGGCAATCACCGTCATGCCCAGCTGGTGGCCCATGGCGATGATGGCGCGCGCGATCGCGGCCTCTCGGTTGCCGGCCGGCGCGCTCTTGATGAAGCTGCGGTCGATCTTGAGCTTGTCCACCGGGTAGCGCACCAGCGCGCTCAGGCTGGAGTCGCCGGTGCCGAAGTTGTCCAGGCTCAGGCTGATCCCTTCGTTGCGCAGGTTGACCAGGGTTTCGTGTACGAAATTGACGTTGTTGGTCAGCGCGCTTTCGTTGATCTCCAGGGTCAGCATCTGCGCCGGCACGCCAGCGGCCTGCATCACCGACATCACCTCGGCGAAGAAATTCGGTCGCAGGAGCTGCAGGGTGGAGACGTTGACGGCGATGGTGAAATCATCGAAGCCCTGGTCGCGCCACAGCTTGGCCTGCTTGAGCGCGCCTTCCAGCACCCACGTGCCGATCTGCACGATGATGCCCAGCCGTTCGGCGGTGCGCATGAAGCGCTCCGGCACCAGCATGCCCAGCGTGGGCGACTGCCAGCGCAGCAGGGCCTCCATGCCCACCACGTGGCCGTCGCGCGCACTTACCAGCGGCTGGTAGCGCAGCTTCAATTCGCCATTGGGGATGGCGTCCACGATCTGGCGCGCGATGATGCTCTCGCTGTGCGCACTGGAGGGCGTGTCCACCGCATGGATGCGCACCGCATTGCCGCCTTCGCGGGCGGCCTGGTGCAGGGCGTCTTCGGCGTGGTCCAGCAGGCGCGAGGTGCCGGTGGCATGTTCCGGGCACAGGCTGACGCCCAGCTTGCCGGTCATGAACAGCGTGTACGGCAGCACCGACAGCGGCAGCTCCAGCTGCTGGCGGATTTCCTCGGCCAGGTCTTCAGGCAGCGGTACGCCGGCGCTGCGCGGCACCGCGATCAGGAACTCGTCGCTGCCATGCCGCCACAGCTTGCCGCAGCCCCTCAGGTGGTGCTGCAGGCGCTGGGCCACCAACACCAGCGCCTGGTCGCCGACTTCGGCACTCATGTTCTCGTTGACCGACGCGAAATGGTCGATGTCCACGTGCATCAGCATCAGCGGCGTGCCACCGGAGGCGGCCTCGGTGACCATCGCCTGCAGCTCGGGGTTGCCCGCGCCCAGGCGCGGTGGCGCGTCCTCGATGCTGACCAGGGGCAGGGAAGGGTTCCACATGTTCAGTGTTCCAGAATTTCAGAAGTGGCCGCAGCGCTGCTGCGATACGGCAGGTACAGGTCGATCAGGGTGCCGGCGCCGTGGGCCGACTCGATGCGCAGGGTGCCGCCCACGCTCTGCGCGCGCTCGCGCATCACGATCAGGCCCAACCCGCGCGGGCCTTCCGGGTCGAAGCCCTCGCCGTCGTCGCGCACCTGCAGGTGCAGGCCCTTGTCGCCGACATCGTGCAGCTGCAGGCTCACCTGGCTGGCGCGCGCATGGCGCAGCACGTTGGTCAGGCTTTCCTGGGCAATGCGGAAACAGGCCTGCTCGATATCGCCCTGCGGGCGGCGTGGCAGCGCCTGGATGTCGGCCAGCAGTTCGATTGCGGCCGAGCGGAACAGCATGCCGGCCTGCCAGCGCAGCGCGGCTTCCAGTCCCAGGGCATCCAGCTGCGGCGGCCGCAGCAGGGTGGAAATGTCGCGCAGCTTGCCAACGGTGGCATCGGCCAGCTGGATGATCTGTTCCAGGTCTTCGCTGCGGCGCGCGGCGTCGGCCTCGTCCTGGGCCGCATACGCCGACAGCTTCATGGCGGTGATTGCCTGGCCGATGTCGTCATGCAGGTCGCGCGAGATCGCGCGACGCTCATCTTCCTGCAGCGAGAACAATCGCCCGGCCATCGCCTGCAGCTCGCGGTTGCTGGTCTCCAGGGCTTCGCGGATCCGTTCCGGTTCGCTCAGGTCGCGCACGATCAACAGCTTGCAGTTGCGTCCGCCATAGCGCACGTCGCCCACGGCCAGCCCGGCCTGGAAGCGCTGCCGGTCCAGCCGGCGCATGCCGATCACTTCACCGGCGCCGGTGCTCGGCAGCGGGATCGGCGCGAACAGCTGCGCCCGCACCCGCGCCAGATCAGCGGCGTCCACCAGCGCCGACAGCGGCTCGCCCAGCAGCGTGTGCTGCCCATAGCCGAACTGCGCCGCCGCGCAGGCGTTGGCATACAGCACGTATTCGTCGGACAGGATCACCACGCCATCTGGCAGCACCCGCACCAGCTCGCGGAACTGCTCTTCGCGCTCACGCAGCAGCCGGCGCGACTGTTCGCGCTCGGTGACATCCTGCAGCGTGCCGAGCACGCGCGGCCGGCCGGCGTCGTCGTGCCCGCTTTCGGCGCGCAGGTGCACCATCAGTGCGCGCCCGTCCATCGCCAGCAGCGGCAGCAGCAGGTCGATCTGCACCTGCTCGCCGGTCAGGTCCTGCAGCAGTTGCTCGCTGAGTGCGGCGGTGGCCGGGTCGGCCGGCACCAGCAGTTCCTCGAAGCGGTGCCAGCGGCGTGCTTCCGGCGGGCGGCGGCCGAGCAGGTGGTAGACCTGGTTGGAATAGCGGCCCAGCCCCGTGGCCGGGTCCACTTCCCAGGCACCGATGCGGGCCATCTCGTGGGCTTCCTCGACCCGGGCCAAGGCCAGGTCGCGGCGGCGCAGGGCCTGGGTTTCGCTGGTACGGTCGATGGCGATCAGCAGCCGGGCGGGCCGGCCGGCGTAATCGATGGCGTTGCTGCGCATCTCCATGCGCCGGCGGCTGCCATCACGCAGCTGCAGGTCGGCGGTCAGCACGCAGAGCTCGCCGGGCTCCGCGCGGATCTGCGCCAGCTTCTCGGCCAGCTGGTTCTCCTCGCCCGGCGGCCACAGCGCACTGATCGGCATGGCCATGAACGCCTCGCGGTCCCAGCCGAACAGGTTGCTCGCGGCCGGATTCACATCCAGGATCGCCAGCGAGTCCAGGTCGTACACCAGGATCGGCCCGGGGTTGCCCTGGAACATCTGCCGATGGCGGGTTTCCGAGCACTCCAGCCGCGAGTGGGCGTGCAGCACGTGCTGGGCCAGCGGGCGCAGCAGCAGATAGATCAAGCCGGCGCTGGCCACCACGAAAAACGCGCCCTTGGCGGTCTGCCAGCGGGCGGCGGTGGCCATGTCGGCCGCCAGCACCTGCACTGCGACATCGCTGCACAGGATCCACACCAGGGCCAGCACCAGGTAACCGACCACCACCCGCCAGCGGTCGCGGCGCAGGGCCTGGGCGAGCGGGCGATCGGGTGCGGCGGGGTGGGGCAGGCCGGAGGGAGCGACAGGCATGGACGGGTCGGGGACCTTCGGGGCGGGCGAACTGCATCTTAGTGGGTGTCATGCCTTTTGGGGGCGCACGCCGCGCACCGCTCAATAATTGGCGAAATCCGCCGCTAACGATTGCGTTCCCGGTCGTCGGGTGCGTTATCGGAGTCTTACCGCGTGGACCAAGGGATTATCGCGAGTCTGCTGCAGCACCCATTGGCGTCGGCCTTGGTCATCCTCGACCGGGCCGGGCGGCCGCTGGCGGCCAACCCGGTCGCGCGCGAGCTTGGAGTGCCGGCAACCGTGGCGGCCTATGGCGAGATGCTTGAAGACCTGCGCCTGCTGGCGGCCGACGGTGGCCTGGTGCCCTGCCAGCTGCCGGGCGGGCCACGTGGTCGCCTGGACGGCTGGATGCGTGCGGTGCACGACCCGGACGGCAACCTGCTGGCATTCACGCTGAGCGTGCCCGAGCTGGTCGCCAGCTACGCCGGCAGCCGCTGGGAGCTTGCCCTGGACCACGCCGGCCACGGGCTGTGGGACTGGGACCTGCCCAGCGATGCGGTGATCCGGTCGCGGCGCTGGGACGACCAGCCGCGACCGGCCGAAGAGGTCACCCGGGGCGATGTCGCCGCAGCGCTGCTCGCCCCGGTGCATCCGGAGGACCAGCCGGCGGTGCGCGCCGCGCTGGACGCCCACCTGCGTGGCGACGGTGAGGTTTATACCGCCCAGTACCGGCTGCGCCACCCCGACGCTGACTGGCGCTGGGTGCTCGACCGGGGTCGGGTGGTGGCACGTACCGCCGACGGCCAACCCCTGCGCATGGTGGGCACCCACACCGACATCCAGGCACAGAAGCAATTGGAGGCGCAGCTGCTGGAGCAGCAGGTGCACCTGCGCGAGGCCCAGCGCATCGCCAGCATGGGCAGCTGGTCGTGGGACCCGGCCCAGCGCCAGTTCTGGTGGTCGCCCGAGTTCCGCGCCCTGCTGGGCGTGGGCGAAGATCCGCTGAGCGGTCGCCGGCGTTGGCTGCGCCAGCTTGAACCGCGCTCGCGCAGCCTGCTTCGCCACGCCTGGCGGCGCATGCTGCGCGACGGCAAGCCGGCCACGCTGGAACTGGAGTTACCGCGCGAGCGCGACGGCGCGCTGCACCTGCGCCTGTGGATGCAACCGCTGCTGGGCGCCGATGGCCGCATCCAACGGCTGCTGGGCCAGGTCCAAAACATCACCGAACAGCACCAGACCGATGCGCTGATCCGGTGGCGCACCGAACTGCTCAACCGCGTGTCGGCGCTGGGCCGCATCGGTGGCTGCGAAATCGAAGTGACCACCCGCCACATGCAGTGGACCGAGGAGTGCTATCGCATCCACGGCCTGCGCAAGGAGCCGATCAGCCTGCACCAGGCGCTGGCCCTGTACACCCAGGATTCGCGCAACGCGTTCGAGGCGGCACTGGAGCGCATCGCCGATGGCGGCCTGCCCGAGCAGCTGGACCTGTGCTTCTACCGCCAGTCCGGCCTGCGCATCTGGGTGCAGGTGCTGATCGAGCTGGACCGCCGCGACGGCCTGCCGACCCGCTTCGTGGTGCTGTTCCGTGACATCACCCGCGAACGCGAAGCCAACGAGCGCATCGAACTGCTGGCGCACTACGACCTGCTGACCGGCCTGCCCAACCGCATGCTGCTGCGCGAACAGACCGCCGATGCCATCGAAGAAGCGCGCGACCGCGGCGCGCCGCTGGCCATGCTGTTCATCGACCTGGACGGCTTCAAGACCATCAACGACACCTTCGGCCACGCCACCGGCGATGCGCTGCTGAAGGCGGCGGCCACCCGCCTGCACCAGAACCTGCGCAACGCCGACCTGTTCGGTCGTTTCAGCGGCGACGAGTTCATCGTGGTGCTGCGTGACCTGGCCGACCCCGAGGACGCTGGCCACGTCGCCCGCAAGCTGATTGCCTCGCTGGCCGAACCGCTGCATCGCGGCGAGACCACGCTGAAGGTGGGCGCCAGCGTGGGCATCGCCATGCTCGACCAGAGCCATCACGACTTCGAATCCCTGCTGCGCGCGGCCGACGCGGCGATGTACGCGGCCAAGGAAGCAGGGCGCAACACCTACCAGTACTACAGCCAGGACGCGCTGGCCAAGATCCAGCGCAAGCTGGAGATCGAGCATGCGCTGCTGGGCGCGATCGAGCGCGAAGAGTTCACCCTGGCTTACCAGCCGCTGCTGCACGCCGAGAACGATCAGCCGCCGGCCATTGAAGCACTGCTGCGCTGGCACCGGCCCGGTATCGGTTACTGCAGCCCGGCCGAGTTCATTCCGATCGCCGAAAAGTGCGGCGAGATCGTCCGCATCGGCGACTGGGTACTGGCCGAGGCCTGCCGCCAGGCCGCCGCCTGGGATGCCGCTGGCCTGGCGTTCGACCGCGTGGCGGTCAACGTCTCGGCCGTCCAGCTGCGCGACCGCGGCTTCGCCGAGCGCGTCATCGACATCTGCCACGCCCACGGCTGGCCCCCGCAGCGGCTGGAACTGGAGCTGACCGAGTCTGCGCTGATCCGGGATACCGATGTACTGCGCCACTGCTTCGACGTGCTTGAACGCCACGGCGTACCGCTGGCGGTGGATGACTTCGGCACCGGTTTCTCCAACCTGCATTACCTCAACCGCTTCCCGGTGGGCCGCCTGAAGATCGACCGCAGTTTCGTGCAGGGCATGCTGCACGACACCGGCACCGCTGAAGTGACCCAGGCCATCGTGCATCTGGGGCACGCGCTGGGCATGAAGGTCGTTGCCGAAGGCGTGGAAACCGAGCAGGAAGAGGCCATGCTGCGCCGCCAGGGCTGCGACGAGATCCAGGGTTACCTGTATTCGCGCCCGCTCACCCCGCGCGATCTGGCCCAGTGGCTGAGGACCGGCGGCACCCGCATCGCGCCACGCGAGGCGCTGGTCGCGCTGACCCACGCCATCTGATCGCGCGCGATCGCCCAGCGTGCGCGGCGTTCCGTTGGCCGCGCACCCCTGACGGGTAGAGCCGACCGTTGGTCGGCTGCTCCCGATGCAGCCGACCAACGGTCGGCTCTACGTTTGTGGGACTTGGCGTGGATGGCCTTATCCCAGCGGCCCCGGCTGTATTACCGGCCCGCTAGATCTGACCGTCCGCGATCCCTCAACGTTCGCGGGGTTCCGTTTGTCGCGCACAATTGGCGGGTAGAGCCGACCGTTGGTCGGCTGCTCCAGGCGCAGCCGACCAACGGTCGGC
>Ga0308157_10002809_pt1 | contig 27136 bp, 30 predicted proteins | sample PhyBR1_FD_201035 | JGI IMG/M metagenome (GOLD analysis project Ga0308157, IMG submission 201035) | Phyllosphere microbial communities from UC Gill Tract Community Farm, Albany, California, United States - DLSLB.R1 | ecosystem: Host-associated > Plants > Phyllosphere > Unclassified | place: USA...
CTTATTGTAGTATCACAATACTTTCACATTACACTGACGAAGATGCTCCTCAAAAGGCGTGGCTTTAAAAACGTAACCGGTGTTAGTCCCCGGTACTTCGAATTCCGCGACGTGTTTTCAATACTACGGGAATTTCCTGCGCATTATACGCAATAAAAGAGGGCTGCCTCTTTTTGAGACAGCCCTTATAAACTAACCTAATCAAAAATTACATTTGTGGAAGCAATACTTTATCTACCGCGTGGATAACGCCGTTACTTGCCTGAACATCAGTTGTAGTTATTTTGGAAACACGGCCATTGGTATCAGTAATAGATGCGCCACCTTCCAGGTTTACTGTAAAAGAACCTCCCTGGTAAGTAGTTACACTCATATTATCCGTAAGTGAAGCTGCCAGTACATTTTGTCCTGCCACTACGTGATATTTTAGTGTATTTTCCAGGGTAGCCTGCGGAACCTGTGCAAGGCCCGTAAGGTTAAGCTCGGTCAGAAGGCTTGTAAATGCAGTGTTTACAGGGGCAAATACTGTAAAAGGAGCTCCCTGGGTGCCTGAAAGGATTCCTGCAAAGTCAGGTTGGTCGTTACGGGTAAGTGCCGAAACTAAAGTTGAAAAGTTTGGATTTGCCATAGCATGGCTTGCAATTGTCGGCAATTCGATAACGTGGTCTACAATATGTATTACACCATTGCTTGCCATGATATCGGCGTTTGTTACGATTGCTCCGCCGTTTGAAGCTCCACCGTTAAGTGTTACACCGTTCGTAGTGTTTACGAACATACTTAGGGTGTTTGTAGAAGATGCTGTGCCTTTTGCCATTGTCTTTACATACATAGTAGTAAGCGATGAAGACCTGTTTTCTCCCGATATTACGTGATTAAGAAGGATTTCTTTTAAGGCGTCTACCGGCACAGCGTTTAGATTAGCATACCCTTTTGCCTGAAGAAAGGCTGTAAATGCAGCGTTATTAGGGGCAAATACTGTTAGTTCGGTAGTTCCGTCCAAAGTGGCTTCCAAATTTGTCCTTTCCAGTGCATCTTCCAGCATAGAAAGGTCTGCCTTGTCATCAATAATCTCAGCGATCGTATTGTTGTCAGATGTCGAATTGCTGTCATCGTCACTACATGATACCAGGGGAAGTAATGCAAGTGCGAAAATTGCAGCTTTTGTGAGAAACACTTTTTTCATAGTTTTTTGTTTTTAAGATTTAATACCAAATTTACATACGAATGTTTTTGTTCAATTAATTTTACTTTTAATTAAACAATACTTTATGATTTGTTCAGGATGGAACAGCTTGTAAACCAAGTTTTAGCGTTCAAAAACAGGTAATTTCACTTTGCAGCTAAAACAAAAACTCCCGATTTGTCGTAAGACAACGGGGAGTTTGACTATAAAAACAAAGTATATTCTTAATGTTTTGTCGTAAATCCGTCTTCGCTTAGTTCACGGTGCTCATAATCGGCTACCATTTCCTTCTCGTAATCGGTTGGCTCACCTTTAGATACCCTTCTTATAATACTGTCGAATATTGAGTATACAACAGGCACTATTACCAGGGTAAGGAATAGTGAAGAGATAAGTCCCCCGATAACTACCCATGCAAGTCCGTTGTTCATTTGCGCGGCACCGCCTTTTGCCAATGCAATCGGGATCATACCGATAACCATCGCAATAGTTGTCATCAGGATCGGCCTCAAACGGGCATGGTTGGCCTGGATCAGTGCTGTGTTCGTGCTTTCCCCTTCGGCTTTCCTGTGGTTGGTAAAGTCAACGAGAAGGATCGCGTTCTTACACACCAACCCGATCAGCATGATGATACCCAATATGGTAAAGATGTTCAGGGTGTTATTGGTCAGTGCCAGTGCTACAAGTGCACCGATGAACGAAAGCGGTACCGAGAATAGTACCACAAACGGGTATACAAAGCTGTTGTACAGCGCTACCATTACAAGATAAACCAATAAGATAGCCGCAAGAAGCGCGATACCCAGCGTACCGAAACCTTCGCCCTGCATCTCTACATCTCCTCCCCATACGTAGTCTACCCCGGCAGGGCGCCCCATTTTAGAGAAAATGCCTTCCCACTCGGTCGCTACGTCACCCGCAGGACGCCCAACAGTTTGTGCCTGTACGGTTACTGATGCACTCTTGTCACGCCTTTCCAGCAATGACGGGCCTGAGCCTTCGGTTACGTTTGCAAATTGAGATAGTTTTATCTCCTGGCCCATGCTGTTTACAAAGGTAAGGTTGCGTACATCGTTGATGTTCATACGGTCGTACGCTCCAAAGCGGATGTTGATGTCATATTCATACTGCCCGGCGCGGAATTTACCATCAGTGTTGCCGTTAAAGGCAGTCTGCATGGTAAGGCCCACCGTTTGCAGGTCGAGGCCAAGAGTAGCCATTTTGTCTCTGTCTACCTGTACGTTTACTTCAGGAGATCCGGATTCCGATGTCAGCTTAATTCCGGTAGCTCCTTTTATTTTCCCTAATTCGGCTGCGGCCTTATTGGCAAATTCCATCGCGCTTTCCAGATCGGTACCGGTTATGGTTAGGGCTATCGGCGCTTCATCGGCACCACCCATAATACTCACAGGCACTGTTTTTACCTTGGCACCAATAAGTTCTTTCTCCAGATCACGCTTCACTTTAGCAGCATATACAAAAGAGTTATCTGCACGTTCCTCCTGATCTATAAGGGTTACTGTAATCTCCGATTTATAAGCTGTACTCTGTACACCGGCAAAACCTTCACTGGTCTGACCAATGGTACTGATAATACTCTTCACTTCTTTCTGGTCCTGAAGGAATTTTTCAGCCTTCTGTGTCATAAAGTTCGTCTGTTCCAAAGACGCGTCTTTTGGCATCTCCAACTGCACCATGAACTGGCCCCTGTCGAGTTTAGGGAAGAATTCGCCCCCAATGAACCCTGCGCCAAGCAGCATTAATGAACCGAAGAAAATAACTATTACAATCACGAGCGTGGCAACTTTTGTCTTCCAGCTGTGCAGCGACCATTTAAGGATGTCGGTTACCCAGTGTGTAAAGCGGTCAAGGCCTTTTTCAAATCCAAGGATCACACGGCCAAAGAACGATTTTCCTGTAATGTGCTCCAGCTTACCGAAACGTGACGATAGCCACGGGATAAGCGTAAACGACGACAATAGCGAAAGTAATGTGGCAATAACCACCACCACACAGAACTGGGTGATAATGTTACTCACAAGTCCCGTACTCAGTGCGATAGGAAGGAACACCACTACGATAACGAGTGTAATAGCCGATACGGTAAACCCGATTTCTGCAGTACCGTCGTAGGCGGCGCGCACACGGTTCTTGCCCATTTCCATGTGTCGGTAAATGTTTTCAAGTACCACGATGGCATCATCCACGAGGATACCTACAACGAGCGAAAGCCCTAGTAAGCTCATCAGGTTCAGGGTATAACCCATAAGGTAGATACCAATGAACGTAGCGATAAGCGATGCAGGGATCGATACCATTACAATAAGCGCGTTCCTGATACTGTGAAGGAAGAACAACATTACGAAAGCCACAAGGAAGATGGCAATGAACAAGTCATGGATAACCGCGTCGGCAGCTACAAGCGTAAATTCCGAGGTATCGTTGGCCACTTCCAGTTTCAGGCCTTCTTTGGCATAGTTCTTTTCAATGGTCGATATAATCGCACGAACATCTTCACTCACCTGTACCGCGTTGGCTTCGGTCTGCTTGGTTATCTGTACCGCAATTGCGCTCTTTTGGTCAAGGCGTGCAATTTTGTCGGCTTCTTTCTGGCTGTCCTGCACATCGGCGATCTGGCCCAGGCGTACCTGTATACCGTCTTTAGACGAAACCACGAGGTTACGCATTTCTTCTACGGTACGGTATTTACCGGCAAGACGTACCAGCATACTGCTTTCGCGTGTTTTTACGCTACCGGTAGGGAAGTCAAGGTTACTGCCCAATACCGCTTGTTGTACCTGCGGAATAGAGAGTCCGTATCCTTTTAGTTTTTCTTCGTCAAGGTTTACCTGTATTTCTCTTTCCTGTCCGCCCACAAGGGTTACCTGTGCTACACCCGGTACACGGGCAAGCATTGGTTCGATCTTTTTGTCGAGAAGGTCGTAGAAGGCAATTTCGTCCATTTTTGAAGTTGCACCGAGTGTAATAACCGGAAGGTCGCTCAGGGAGAACTTCACCAATGCCGGCGGATCGGCATCTTCCGGAAGATCTTTCTCTATCGCGTTGATTTTACGCTGCGCGTCGTTCAGTGAGTAATCGGCATCGGCCTCCGGCTCAAGGGTTACCATTACCAGCGAAAGGCTTTCGTAAGATTTGGATTCTACCTTCTTTACGAGCTCCAGCGATGATACCGCGTCTTCTATCTTCTTGGTTACCGTGTTTTCTACCTCACCTGGAGAGGCTCCCGGATATACGGTAGAGATGGTTACCACGTTCATCTCGAATTTCGGGATAAGCTCGTAGCTCAGGCTGCTGTAGCTAAAGATACCACCGAGGGTAAGTATTATGAACAACACTATAATAAGCGTTGGCCGTTTTATGGATATTTCTGCTAATTTCATTTTCTTTAGTTTAAAGTTTAAGGTTTAAAAGTTTAAAGACCTGTACGGAACTTTACCATCTTAAACTTTTATTTTACAGGGCTTACTTTAGTGCCATCCTGAAGGTTGATCTGCCCGCTGGTTACAACTACATCGCCTTCTTTAAGGCCGTCAAGCACTTCTACTTCCTCTCCGAAAATACGTCCAGAAGTTATTTTTATAAGTTTGGCAACGCTGTCGTTTACAACGAATACCTGGTTATTGCCCACACCGCCTACGAAAGCCGTACGTGGGATGGTAGTAACTGCCTGCTGCGATTTACCCGCGCCAAATATCGCAGTGCCATACATACCTGCTTTCAGCTGGTTACCCGGATTGTTTGCGATCTCGATCTCTACGGGAAAGTTTAGTGAAGCATCGGCTTTAGGAGCTATGAAATTGATTTTTCCTTTAAATTCCGTATTAGGGAAAACACTCGCCTTTACAGGAACTTCGCTTCCTTTTCTAAGGGTGGCTACCTGCTGCTCGTTTACAGTCACCTTCAGTTTCAGTTTAGAAACGTCTACAAGTTCAAACAATACCGTTCCGGGAGATACTACCGTTCCCGGCTCTACACTGCGCTTGTTTACAATACCGTTTATGCTCGATTTGATGCTGGCATCACCCAGGGTTATCTTCGCCTGATCCAGCGCTGCCTTAGCATTTACAAGGTTTAACTTGGCCTGGTCGAGCTGTTGTTTTGTTACACCACCGGTTTTAAAAGCATTCTCATAACGCTGGCTGTCGGTTAGTGCGTTTTGGTAAGCCGCCTGCGCGTTCTGCAATTGAATGTTCAGTTGGTCGCCTTTTATTACGGCAAGCACCTGTCCTTTGCGTACTACGTCACCTTCGTCTACCAGTACACGTACTACACGGCCATTGTTCTCTGCAGGGAATTCCAGCTGTTGAAACGGCTCAAATGTACCGTTGGCGGTATAGTCGGTATTGGGTACAGCATTTTTCACTACAGCCGTCCTTACCGATACAGATGTATTTTTTTGAGATACTACAGCGGTTTCAGACTCGTTCTTCTTCTTGTTTTTATCCAGTATGTACCATCCAAGGCCCAGTACCGCAACTCCTATTACTATATATATTACCTTTTTCATTATAATTAGTTTGTTAATGTTCTTAATTCGCCTTTTGCTTTGATGAGCTGAACTTCTGCCAGCTTAAAGTCGAGCAGGGCAGAGGTATAGTTGTTTTGTGCTTCTATATAAGAGGTTTCAGCGTCAAGCAGGTCGGTTAGCGTAGCCAGTCCGTTCTGGTAGTTGTTTTGGGTGTTGTCCAGTACTTCCTGTGCCAGTTTTACGTTTTCTTTTTGGTTGTTGATTGTTACCACGCTGTTATTTATCTGCGTTTTGGCATTTTCATAAGCCAGGTCGAGCGACAGTTTGGTATCCTTCAGGTCTTCTTCAATGTTTTTAAGCTCTATGGTTGCCTGCCTTACTTTGGCGCGTGTACCGAAACCGTTGAATATCGGTATGCTGATATTTGCTGCTATCGAAGAAAAGTCCGACCAGTATATGCCATCTGCCGGCTTACCGAACCATGGAAGATCCGGTCCCTGGCCAATGTAGTTGTATCCTGCTGTAAGCGACAGTTTGGGGTAATATTCTGCCTGTATCGCTTTTTTATTAAAATAAAGCAGTTGCTCCTGCTTTTTCAATACCTGATATTCCGAACGGTTGGTTGTATTAGGCGTTTCGCTCATGTTTATCGGTGTAACGCTGAATTCGGCTTCCGGAAGCGTTATCGGTGTTGCTATCGGCATACCCATGTAGAACTTCAGCGCGTTTTCCTGCAATTGCAATGCATTCTTAAGCTGAACGCGCTGTGTATTGATGTTCGATAGGTTTACGTTCATCCGGTCAAGGTCGATCTTCTTAGCCAGGCCGTTTTCATACTGGCCCTTAATGATGTCGCGCACTTTGGCGGTGTTATTGTACGTGCTGTCAATTACCGAAAGCTGCTGGCGTTGCACATATACCTGGTAGTAGTTGTTGGCTACGCGCTCTATAACCTGTTCTTCGGTAAGCTGTGCATTTACCTGGTAAAACTCGCGGGTACTTTTTGCCGCCTTTAGTCCTGTGAATACCGACATGTCAAATATCGCCTGGTTGAGGTTTACCCCGGCTGTAGATACCCATTTCTGTCCCAGCGGTGCCAATATAGTTGTGCCAGGGGCTCCAAAAAAGTCGCCCGGCAGCGCATTGAGCTGCAGTATTGGATTGTAGGTCAGGTTGCCATTAGCGGTGATAGAAGGAAGGGCGCGCGAGCGTACCTCCTGTATCTGGTACTCACTGTTCTCTACAGAGAGTTTGGCCTTTTTTGCTTCGGCCTTATTCTCAAGAGCATAATTGATCGCATCTTTCAGCGTAAGCTCCTGCGGGACTGTCTGCGCCCCTGCCGAACCTGCTGTGAGAAGTACCATTAGAAAAGCCCATTCTTTACGGAAATAGCTTTTCAGGTCATTGATGATCTTCATTTGTTAACTGTATTAATTGATTTGAATGATTATTGTTTAAAAAGGGTCTTCATAATTATATCCTTTCGCTCCGAAAGAAGAATGTCAAACTCTTCCTGTGAAAAGCCCATTGTTTCCTGTAGCAGTGGACGCATTGAAACAGGGAATGACATTAATGAAATAAAGTTGAGCGCAAATTGCTCCGGCCTCATTTTTTCAATATTTCCTTTCTCCATCTCTTCGGCGATCTCCCTGTAAAAATCCTTCAGCATTACTTCCATGTTGTCATGGTCTTTCATTATGCATCCCTGGTTTACCTGTGTTACCATATAAATTTCGAGGTAGGGGTATTTTTGCGACTGCTCGAAAGAAGCATCAAGGTGGCGGGCAATTTTTTCTTTAAAAGAAGCACCGGAATAAAATATTTGCTCCATCAGTTCATGCTCGTGCTTATGGGCTTCGTCAAATACCTGCTCAAACAATTTGTCCCTGGACCTGAAATAATAATTTATCAGTGTGCGGTTTACCCCCGCTGCATCTGCTATTTCCTGAGTAGTAGCGTTAAAGCGTCCTTCAGCAAAGAAAATCCTCATTGCCGTGTCCTTTATCAATTTCTCAGTATCCTGATCTGTTACTTTAGCTGACATTTTAGTTTAACTTTTTTGTTTGACATTTTTGTCAAGTCAAAATTAATACCTTTTTGTCAAAGTTAAATGTTAAATTTTAACTAATTTTCTTTAGCAAATTGTCCAGTATTTCCTGCCCCCGGGGTGTTGTTATAGCCCTCAAATGATATTCCAGATACATCTTTGTAAGCGTATTGATTTCAAAAAGGCTTGAAGGGAAAATATCAGAATCCTTAATTCCAGTAAGCCCGGTAAAATAGATGCGTGAAATAAAACCGATATTGATGTCCGGCCTGTACAGCCTGTCTTTAATTCCGTTTTCCAGATTTTCGGCCATACAGCCATTCATTTTTTCAAATTGCTTTTCCCTCAGGTGGGATGATATCTTTGGAAAGAACTTCTGCAATTGGTAGAAGGGTGAAGCGGTCTCATTGTTGAGGTGCAATTTCAAAAAATCCCTTATTGCAAATATCTCTTCTATAGCGTTCTGTTGCTGCTCCCGTATCCGGTCTATCCCAAAGGAAATAGTATCAAACAGATTTTGGGTACTTGCCGCAACCAGGTCATTCTTGTTGGAGTAATGCTGATAAATCGTTTTTTTTGAAATACCGAGTTCATTCGCAATGTCATCCATGGTAACGCTTTTAAAACCAAGCGTTAAGAACATTTCATTTGCCTTTTGTAAAATTGTCTCTTTCATGTGTTCTCAAATTCGGGGGCAAAGGTAAGCGAGGAAACTTTTAAAACCAAAAAAGTTTCCAAAGTTTTATGAGGAATTTAAGAGTACCATTTTCCGGAGTAACAAATTTAAAAAAACGACGGATTATTTTGATAGTCAAATGCTTATGCCACTACTGTATGAATTGGTGAAATTCATGTAATGCATGGTTCTAACTTTTATTACCTTAGCAAAAAATATCTCTTATGCAGTCCATTGGGCATTACCAGCAGATTATAGCCGACTATTTTGACGGTCATTCGTTTCAGAAAGAACCGGCAAACCTTTATCAGCCCATTCAATATATTTTGTCGCTTGGCGGTAAACGAATGCGCCCGGTACTAACACTTATGGCGGCAGATATTTTTGGCGCCGATTGCAGGGAAGCACTTCCCGCGGCTGTAGCAGTAGAAATTTTCCACAACTTCTCGTTGGTGCACGATGACATTATGGATGAAGCTCCCCTTCGCCGCGGCCATCAGACCGTTCACGAAAAATGGGGCCTGAATACCGGTATCCTTTCGGGTGATGCCATGCTGATCCTGGCGTACCGTTATTTTGAAACGTATGAACCGGAAACCTTCCGCGACCTGGCGAAGCTTTTCAGCCAAACCGCACTCGAGGTTTGTGAAGGCCAGCAGTGGGATGTAGACTTTGAGCAGCGCAACGATGTGTCGCAGGCAGAATACCTGAAAATGATAGAATATAAAACTGCCGTGCTTGTAGCAGCCGCCATGAAAATGGGCGGTATTGTAGCAAAAGCGTCTAAAGACAATTGTGACCTTATATACAATTTCGGCCTTAACCTGGGAATTGCTTTCCAGCTGCAGGACGATTACCTCGATGCGTTTGGCGATCCGGAGACATTTGGCAAGCAGGTGGGCGGCGATATCATCGAAAATAAAAAAACCTACCTGTACCTGAAAGCTATAGAACAGGCCAATCCTTACGAAAGGGAAAACCTTATACAATGGTTTTCGGTAAAACCGGAAGATGCTTCAGATAAGGTTGTGGCCGTAAAGAATATCTTTACCCATACCGGAGCCGATGCTTCAACACGTTCGGCTATTGAACTTTACACGCTAAAAGCCTTTGACACCCTTGAAAAAATGGACATTGGCGCAGAAAAAAAGCAATTGCTGCGTGAGTTTGGCAAAAAACTGATGCAGCGAAAAGTATAATGCCCACGGTACTTCATGATATTCGGACGGAGAACGGGCTTACCGCCAGCAAGAGGCAGTTATGGCTCGCGTTTGTTTTTCCGGTGTTTACAGTAGTGGCTTTAGGTGTCGATTCCGTTTTTGTTCCCGTAGCTTATTTTGATGACCGGCAGATCGCTAACATCCTTGCCATTCTGTATTTTACAATACTGTTCTCGGCATCGGGCAATAGGCTGCGGAGGCTCATGCTCGTTATGGTGCCGCTCTCGTATATTGGAGAACTCCTTTTCTGTAAGCTCCTGGATATGTACGAATACCGTACTCCAGCCATCCCGTTGTATGTGCCTTTTGGCCACGCGATTGTATATGCTTCCGGATACATTTTTGCGAATACCAGGTTTGCAAAGGAGAGCCAGAGGGCATTCCGAAGGTTTTTTGCAGTAAGCTTTCTTCTCCTTTTTCTTAGCGTGGGTATCTTCCTAAACGATATGCTTTCTGTACTGTCGGGCTTGCTGTTCTTTATACTGTTGCGCAGGAAACGCTGGCAAAATATGTATTTTTTTATCGCGGTATGTGTAATCTTTATAGAACTGGCAGGCACATGCCTTAAGTGCTGGGTGTGGGATCGCCAGGTTTTCGATGCGATCCCTACCGTTAATCCGCCTATGGGTGCCGTGTTTTTTTATGCCGGTGGCGATGTGTTGCTGGCAAAAATTACAGACCTTTGGGAAAAGAAGATACTGACCAAACAAACCGTATGATATTTACGCCGCCACTTAATACCGACCTCCTGCTTAGTGAGGCACAAAAAGAAATGCTTTATTCCAAACTGGTGGAGCAGCTCAACAAAGATTTTAACCTTGCCAACGAACCCGTAGATCTGGATGGGGACATTTCGCCTATTCAACTCAAAATTGGTGTGCAGGAAAAAATATACAACCTGATACAGCATAAGTTTGCCGAATACCTGAACCTGCTTTATATTATAGATGTGCCCGAAAAGGATATAAAGTCGCTTGATGGTTCAGACATTGCGGAACTTTCTGAGCAGGTGGCTTTTCTGGTGTTAAAAAGGGAATGGCAGAAGGTATGGTTTAGGAATAAATTTTCTTAGAATGAAATTGAAGTTATTGTTAAAATTTATATTTTTATATAAATTTTAACAAATATGGGAAAGGTTGGAATAAGCGAGCTATTGGTGCTTTTTATAGGTGTTTTATTTTATTTTTTACCTGCATTTATTGCCTCAAACAGGCGTGCAGCAGACAGGACAGGAATATTTTTACTTAATTTTTTTCTTGGATGGACCGGCCTAGGCTGGATAGGCAGCCTGATTTGGGCAATTGCTGGCAGGAAAGAATTTGATCCTATGTTATTTTATGCGGTGCCCTCAACCCCAAACAGTGTCCAATCGCCGGAACCTGTTCAGGATTCTTTTGGTAAAAGAATAGAGAATATCCAAAAACTTAAAGAATTACTGGATTCAGGCGCTATTACGCAGGAAGAATTTGACAATCAAAAATCTAAATTATTGTAGTCTGTCAATTATCACTCTGGTACCATTCCGCATAAGAGCTTTCCGTTTCCTGAAGCCTTAGCGAGTGCAGGCTGATGGCTTCTGGCAGGCGGTTTTTGATCTTAGCGGCAAAGTCGATCACCATATTTTCACTCGTAGGCTGATACTCCACCAAAATCACATGATGGCCCCTTTGCTTCAATTCAGCAGCAAGTTCTACGTGGGGCGTGTTTTTATTGAATACCGTAGCATGGTCAAAAACATCTACGATCTCTTCTTTTACAATCTTTTTCAGGTCGCCAAAATCGATCACCATCCCAAACTTTACATTGCTGCTGTCGGTAATAGGCTTGCCTATAACGGTAACCGAAAGCTTGTAGCTGTGGCCATGCACGTTCTTGCATTTGCCATCATAGCCATATAGCGCGTGGCCTGTTTCGAATGTAAATTGCTTGGTAATCCTGATATTGCTCATAGTAACGTAATTGAGCCGCAAAGGTACTAAATAATTATACTGGTGCGGCAGTAGTACAAGCTATGGTGTTTCATAATATCTTTACGGCAAAATGCCGCTATGGACGAACTGCAACTCAATCCGCAATATGAAAAGCTCATCGACGGGCTTATGAAGCAACAATACAGTATTGTTGACGATTTTTTCACGAAAGATGAAGTGCTGGCACTGCGCCAAAGCCTGCTTGCCAAGTATGAGGAAGACCGTTTTAAGAAATCGGCCATAGGCAACCTCGCCAATGAACAGGTGGTTGACGCAGTAAGGGGCGACTTTATTCTTTGGCTTGATGAGGAAAATGCCGGGCCTGCGGAGCAGCGCTATTTCGATAAGGTAAATGACCTTATCCAGTACCTGAACCGCACTTGCTATATGGGTATTAATGAAAAAGAATTCCACTATGCTTTATATCCCGAAGGCACTTTCTACAAGCGTCACCTCGATACTTTCCAGAACGACAGCCGCCGTAAGCTCTCCATGGTATGCTATCTGAACGATGAGGACTGGAAGCAGGAGTATGGCGGCGAGCTGACGATTTATCTGGATGAAGATGGCAAAGAAACCGCGCTGGATATTTACCCGGTGCAGGGGAGAATGGTAGTGTTCGAGAGCCAAATTCTGGAGCATGAGGTAAAACCCGTAAAACAGGAACGCCTCAGTATCACCGGATGGCTCAAGACCCGTGGATGATTTCCATGATAAATATCGGGCAGGTCGGATACTACATGATTACTTGTTCTTGAATTTATTCAGGGCTTCGCGTGTAAAGTCAGATAGTACCAGCCTTCCGGATATTTTGGCATTATCTGCCAGTAGTGTATCCCAGTTTTGGGTGCCTTCCCACAGCACTTTCTTCATCTCCGTAAGCGCTTCCGGATTATAAGAGGCCAGTTTTGCGGTAAACAATTCCATTTCCTTATCAAGGTCGGCTATCGTTTCGAATACTTTGGCATACAGCCCTTTTTCCTGTGCCCAGTAAGCATTCTTCCATTCATCGCCTGCGAGGGTCATCTCCGCGAGGGCAGCCTTACCCATTTTGCGTTCTACAGCGGGTGCTATCACAAACGGGCCGATGCCAATGGTGAATTCCGAAAGCTTTACAGCGCTTTCCACCGTTGCCATCGCGTAATCGCACGCAGCGGCCAGTCCTACGCCACCGCCCACTGCTTTGCCCTGGATGCGCCCGATGATAAGCTTAGGGCACTTGCGCATGGCATTGATCACATTCGCAAAGCCCGAAAAGAAAACGGCTCCTTCGTCATAATTGGAAACTTCCAGCAATTCGTCAAAAGAGGCACCGGCGCAAAAGGCTTTTTCACCCTGGCTTTTTAGCAAAATCACGTTTACTTCGGAGTTTTGTGAAAGGGACGTAATCTCGTCCGCCAGCCTTTTCAGCAGGACGGAAGGGAAGGAGTTGCTGGCCGGATGGCCGAATTCAACTGTTGCGATCTTGTTCTGTATGGATGTGTATAGTGAGCCTTCAGGCCTTGTGGTAACGGTCATATTTGGTTTTTTTGGTAAAAATAAAGGAATTCCGAAAAGGAAGAAATACTTTTTTTGAAGATTTGCAAATTGATATTTGCAAATTGGAATTTAAATGCACTATATTTGCCTCGCAATGCGGGGATGTAGCTCAGCTGGCTAGAGCGCTTGCATGGCATGCAAGAGGTCGTGGGTTCGACTCCCATCTTCTCCACTTTTATGAATTTTAAGGCTTTTCAAAACAAAGCAAAATCTTCAAAAAGTATCGTAAAACCTGCAAAACCAATGTTTTGCAGGTTTTTTGTTTTTGGGCCATCTGCAAAATTTTCAAAAGCGCACAAAACTTCTATGGCACATTTGTGGCACATGAGAGAATTTTTGAAATGTGCCACAGAATCAGGTGTAACTAATTGTATGTAAACATGTTAACCTGCTTAACGACTTGATTTTTAGACGCTATAATTCTACATTTATTAATTTAAAATTGTTGAATTATGTTAGAGCAAAATTTCGGTTTAAGTTTCTTTTTGAAAACACCGAGGAACAAAGAAAATGCAAGGTTAATTTACCTGAGGGTTACAGTTGATGGGACTCCAAAAGAAACCTCCACAAAGCGCAAGTGGGATATTTCCCGATGGAATCAAAAGGCTGAAAGGGCTACTGGCAATAAAGAAGATTCCAAAGCATTAAATTATTTCCTAGATACTCTGGAGGGAAAAATCAATAGTTACAGGACTTCATTGGCAGTGGAAGGAAGAACAATTACAGCACAGATGGTCATAGACTACATCTTAGGCAAAACGGTCTCGAGGGCTAAAGTTATGGAAGAATTCAAGCTGCATAACAGCGAAATTTTCGCACTAGTGCCGAGAGAGTATTCTAAGGTCACCTACATTCGTTACGAAACAGCCAAGGCTCATGTCCAGGAATTTTTAAAGTTTAAGTATCGAATTGATGATCTCGAGTTCAGGGAACTTAACTATGAATTTATAAAAGACTTCGAATTCTACCTCAAGACTGTAAAAAACATCAGCAACAATACAACACTTAAATACATTTCTAACTTTAAGAAAATTGTTCTCAGGGCAATAGATAAAGAAATCATTGCAGTTGATCCTTTCAAAAGATTTAAGGGCAAGAAAGAAAAGATTATCAAAAGGCCATTGACCAGGCAGGAGCTGCTTTTGCTGGAAATGCACCCGCTAATTGTAGAAAGGCTTGCGGTGGTCAGGGACGTATTTGTATTCCAGTGCTACACAGGCTTGGCATATATCGATGTTTACAATCTCAAGAATTCTGATATTAAGGTCGGAGATGATGATGAACTATGGATCATTAGTGAGCGGCAAAAAACCGGAAGTTCATTTAATGTCCCTTTGCTGCCCCAGGCGCTCAGGATAATTGAACGCTATAAAGGTCATCCCCAGTGCTTACTACGTAATACAGTCCTTCCGGTAATTTCTAACCAACGGATGAATGGGTATCTAAAAGAGATTGCGGATTTGTGCGGTATCGAAAGCACCCTAAACACCCACAAGGCCAGACGCACTTTCGGTAGTACGGTTACGCTAAATAATAATGTCCCTATTCATGTAGTAAAGGAAATGCTCGGGCATAGCTCAGTAAAACAGACCGAAGAGTATGCGCTCACGGAACAACAGGCAATAGGAAAAGAAATGAGGGTACTAAGGGATAAATTCAAGGGGAAGGAACCTATACCTGTAGATGTTTCATTAGATATTATTAAACGGCTTGAAAATGAGATCATGGAGTTAAAAAAGCGATTAGTCTAATTACTAAGGATATGATAAGCCAAGCCGGTTGTTGCGCATTGCGGCAACAACTTAAGCTGCCTCAAGCCAATAGTTTGTAATTGTGTCAACACTGATGACACAATTTAGAACATATCCTAAAAATAAAATTCAAACCTCTTGTTACCAAATTGGTAACAATTTAATATATTTGCAATGAGAATAATTGCTGTAAAGACATTAAAGGAATATTGGGAACAATTTCCGGATTCTGAGAGACCACTCCAATACTGGTATAAGGATGTAACTGCTGCAGAATGGGATAGCCCGAACGACTTAAAAAGTCAGTTTGGAAATGCTTCAGTCCTGACTGGCAAACGGGTTGTATTTAATATACACGGTAATACCTACCGTTTGGTTGTTGATATTGAGTACCGCCTGAAGATAGTTTTTATAGTCTGGTTAGGTACCCATCCAGAGTACGATAGGATTAATGCAAAAGAAATTAGCTATGTTAAGATTGATAAAAAATGATTCGCAATATGAAGATACTCTTGCCCGTATCTATGAGCTGATGCAACTGGACCTGCAAGCTGATACGGAAGAATCTGACGAACTGGAAATCCTTTCGATGCTGGTTAAAAAATATGAGGACGAGCATTACCCGGTTCCAGAGCCTTCGCCGGTCGAAGCGATAAAGTACAGAATGGAGCAACTGAATATCTCTGACGCTGAACTATCAGAAATATTAGGTGCTCGTTCCCGTAAGTCAGAAATCCTATCAGGTAAAAGAAAGCTTAGCCTCGCCATGATACGTGCTTTGAAAGAACGACTGAATATATCTGCTGATATACTAATACAGATTTACTAGTTAGCTGGAACTACATGAAGATTTCTTGAATTCCACATCGCTGGGATAAGATCATTTTTATAATTGTCGCCACACCGTGGCGACAATTGAATGACTGTTAATGATGATACTAATTTGTCTCATCATTGATGAGACATTTGTTGGCTGGGCAGCCTTTCTTTTCACTACATTTAGTTTTCAAACATCCCTAAGTACAACAATGAATAGAATACTCATTTTTTTAAGCGTCACTGTTTTAATTTGTAGCTGCAACAAAGCCAAAGTGGAATCTAAGCCAGATGGCCCACAAAACTCCAAAGCGGAAATTTCTAACAATGATAGTACAGTAAATGAGGTTACCTTGCGTTTAAACCCTGAACATTTCACAGTAGCACAACTTAAACGCAAAGTTTTACTGATAATGAAGAACAGTTCGGAAGAAGCTATTATGACTGGTGACAATTACCATATCGAACGGTTAAATGAAGGTACATGGGAAATGCTCGAGGTTTTCCGTGAACTTGCATTTAATAGTATCGGGTACATGATTCCATCTGGCGAGTTGAAGGAATTCGAGATTAGTTTCCTTGCAGATAAGCAACAATATACCCCTGGAAAATATCGCGTTGTAAAGCATTATGTGAAAGATGCAGACATAGCCCCCAAGGCATCCTATAATTTATATTTTGGATTCGAGGTTATGCCTTAAAGTTGACTTTGCCTGTTTTTTGCAATTAAGTGAACGTTTTTTAAAACATTATTTTATCCACCTGCATTTAATTTTGCCCGCTATACGCTTATTTCATGGCAAAATTTCCATTAACACCTAAAGGGGTTGAGGCCTTTACTGACGGGATTTATAAACTCAGCAACGACGAGCTTCGGATTGAAGCTACATCCTTGGCTGAAGATTCTCGGGCCTATATTGCGGCGCATTTTGAAATGCCGGTGCATCAGCTTGAGTTCCTCCGAAATCTCAACGAGGACTTTGTACATATTTTGGGCTGGAGCCTAGCCATTGCATTTTTAAGCCGACGGCCCATTAACTATTCTGTGATGAATTACACGGTACAACTTGGCAGTTGTAAAGGCTCATGCATTCTCTTGAGTTCACATCTTTCCAATCATATTATTGAGGGCGTAGTAAGTGCAACAGGTAGAGTAAGTGTGCAGGTGTAAGTTGTATGAACTTTAATAGCAATGCTGTGAGCATGGGAGCATCACTCATTGCTGGGGCGGCATCAGATGCCGCCTTTTTTTGCATTAAAAATGATGTTCTATCAAAGTATATCAGCAGTCAGGCGCCGCACACCAACCCAATAGGGTTTGCGTGCGGCGCCAGCCTTAGACACGAAACAGTCAGGTTCTCACCATCGTTGCGCAGGGTCAGGTTCAGGCAGCCCTGAAAGTCAAGGCTGCCACCTGGCTGCAAAAATTTGTAATTGTAAATCTTAAAATTAATTATTCGAATAGCAGCGTAACGGCCTGCCTGTACTTGGTGTTCTCATTATGCTTCACCTGCTTTACGATACAGTCGATTGTAAACAGTGCGTTATGCCCGTCAAAGAGGTGGTCAGCAAAAAGGCTGCTGCTCTTGGTCAGGCTCTTGCCGTTCCTGCGGATTGCATCGGCTACATTTGTAGCCACCCTGTACCAAAATTCAAAGGGGATAAATCCGTTGTCCCAACTGCTGCGGATTGCTTCCTCGTTATCGGTCATGTATTGGTACGTTTGCTGCAGGCTCTCCAAAATACCCTGCACCTGTTCAGGGAAAAGTGTGGCAAGCAGCTTGCCCTTCTCCACGTTGTTGAGGTTCTGTAATGGTTTCATAAGCTGTATTTTTTAATGCAGCCCACCGTGGCGGGGCTGCGGTTATCTTAGTTCATCAGCAGGGCAGCCGCCCCGCCTTTTGCAAAGTCAGTACAGAGGTCAAAGGCTTTCTGCGCCCGTGCCTGCGCCGTACCGCCGAGATAGATGCTTTTCATCTTGTCCTCATCGTTCTTGAAATTGCGCACGTTTTGGTAGTAGCCTGTTACAGCATTATATGCGCCGAATACTGTCCCTTTTGTGGTTTCCATCTGCTGCGTATCACTTGCCATTGCGTACCCGAATGCCGCATCACAGGCATTTTTGAATACGCTTGAAAGTTCGTCTTCCGCTCCATTTTTAAGCAGGTTGAAAGTCTCGGCGTTGGGGCAAAGTGCAAGCTGTATCAGCTTTTTAACTTCCTTGTCCTCAATGCGCACCTTAGCCCATTCGTTAAAGATGCCTTCCAACTGTACCGAAAGCGTATCAGCCAAGCCCATAACTTTGTGGGCATCCTCTAACCGCTGCTTGGCGTTGGCGGTGTGCCTGATGCGCACTACATTAGTAGCCGAGCGCAAGGCAGCGTTAAGGGTGTTTTGGCAAACGATGCGGATAGGGGTAAAAGCTGCGGTAATGCTTCCCGACCCATCGTGCGAAGTAGTCAGGAAAATATACTTTTCAGTAACGTCATCCCCGCTGCCTACACGGATATAGCCGGGCAGCTTGGCAGTTATAAAAATGCGCTCCCCCTGCCCGATAGCCCCTGCGGTCTCATATAAGATACCATCACCACCGCCCACGATAGCATCAAAAAAGGCAAAGGCATCGGCGTTTTGCACGATTTGGTAATCCTTGCCTACCACGCCAAAAATGGCGTTGGTGTCGGTGCGCATGGTGGCGTACTGGTCAGGTACGGCAAAGTCAATGGCAGGCTCCGTGCCTTTTGCAAAGAGGGGCGCTTTTACCACTTCATAGTCAAGCCCTGCGTGCGCTATCGCCTCGCGTGAAGTCGGGTAATCATGCACGGTTTGCCCAAGGGCGTGCCATGCTTTTTCCTTTACGCTGAAAAAAGAATATTTTCCAGTTGTCTCGTTGAAATTCAGATTGTGTGCCATGATATAAATTATTTAGATTGAACTTGATTTTAAAAAGGAAGGTCATCGTGCTGCCCGTCAGGGCTTACCTGCGCTCCTGTAACCTCCATTGCTTCGGGCTTTGCCTTTGCAGGCTGCCCCGCTTTGTTCTTATCCGCTGTAGCCCCGCCACCGTGCAAGGTAATTTTAGAGGTGTGGAAGTTCAGCCCTGCCTTTGCATTGCCTTCGCTGTCCACCCACGCCCGTACGCTTACACGCCCTGAGAGTTCCACAATACTGCCTTTGGTGAGGTACTGTGCTATGCCTGTAGCTATCCAGTAGGAACAGTCAAAGAATTCGGTCTGCGTTACCCGCTCGCCGTTTTTTGCCTTGTAGCTGTCGTTAACCGCCACCGAGAAATTAACTACCTTCTTGCCTTCTGACAGGCTGCGCACTACCGCATCGCCTGTCAATCGTCCTGTAATGTCCATGATGTAAAGTTTTAAATGAAACAATCTTATTGCATCCTCTTCAACCCCTGCCAAAACAGCATTTTCCAAAAGAAAAAAGGGAAAAAAAGAAAGCCGCCCTGAAGTGTGCGGACGCATACGGAGCGCTATAAGTCCCAAGGGGTGGCCATCGGCCATTATGCGCGCGAAGCCTGCGCCCGCACGATAACTTCGCTTGCCTTTTTATCCCTTTTCGCATTGGAAATGCCACTTTTCTTATATTTTTACAATAGTATCAATGCTAAATCGCCTTAGAAACAAAACGAATTATGTGGATCAAAGAAAAACCTGAAATGTTGGGCGAGTCAGGCCCAGTGAAAGCCAACTTCTTATACAAATCAGGAAAAATCTATATCATGGACAATCATTTGTGTGCTTCGTGGTGCTGGCTTCAGGAAATTGATACTGACAAAAGGTATAATTACCTCCATATTGACCGGCATTATGATCTATGTGAAAGCCCTGATGAGGTAAAGTCAGTTGTAATCGATCATGGCATTGATGTCTCAAAGCTTTCTTTTAACGAGTATGAAAATCTCAGCTATGAGTTCCGGGGCATGAGGGCTAAGCTGTTTCGATGGGATACATATATACTCAATCTCCAGCAACTTTATCCTGAACTTTTCGCCAGTACAGTATTTATAACTAAAAGAGCAGGAGCCAGCACTGATTTTGTAGAAGATGAGTATGAGCTTGAACAATTCCTGGGGGAGTATAGGCATTGGTTGAGGATTCAAAAAATGGATGGAGTATCAATATTGACATTGATTACTTTTTTGCACCCTTAAGGGGTTACTTCCAACTTTATACTGACGAGGCAATCAGGCTTGTTGCAGAGGAAATAAAACGCTATTTGCCTAAAGTCGATGTGGTGACCATTGCATTAAGTCCGGAGTGCTGCGGGGGCTGGAAGAAAGCAATTGGAATTTTATCGACATTTAAGGATGTGCTTGAGCTTGACATTGACCTTACATTTCCTTAAATCGTAGCCTTTAATTGCTTATAGTATTACGTTTTGTAAATATACTTATCGAGGTGCTCCCCGCCCTTGAACTGATTCTTGCATATAATCGCGTTCGTGCGCTGATTATACTGAATTTCAACATAGAAATCATTGATGGCATATAGCAGATACATAATACCATCCTGATTAAGGGTTTCGATGTGCACGCCAATTTCCCAGACAATTTGGTACTGTAGCTGTTCTTGCTTTGAAATAAATTCGTAAAGTTTCATGAGCAATACCAATTATTGTTCAGCGTTTAGTTTTAGCATATCCTGATAGAATTCTTTCAGGTGCCACCATGCAGGGCAGTTTTCAAGGTTCCCTTTGAAGTAGCTTATGGTGACATAACAGCTGTCAAGGAATTTTGACGTATTCGTAATTTTTGCCCATGGCTTCCAGTCGACGGATTCCGGTGGCGGGTACTTTTCAAAATAGCGCTTGATTTCATCGACATTCATAAGGCAAAAATACTAATAAGAATGAATACTAATCCATCAGTACAAAGCTATGAGTGATTTTAAAGTAAAAGCAATTTTAAGGACTGATAAAAGGCGTCAGGATGGCCTGTGTCCGATATATTTGAAAGTTACAATCCAAGGCAAGAGCACAAAGCTCCCTGCAGGAATCGCTGCGAGTGCGGAGGAATGGATAACGAAGACTGGGATGTTTAAGGAAGCTTCTTCCAGTGTAAGGAATTGTGTGGTAAAGAAAAAAGTGGGTGCTATCGAAATGTTCCTTTGGAAACAGCTTGCAGCTGACATTGACCTAACATTAAAGATGGTAAGGCAACAATTTGCGAAACAGCGAACAGTGGGCTTTTACTCTTTGCTGGACGATTGCTATGAAGTGCAATTCCGTATTATTAGCGAGGGGACAAAAGCACATTATAGGTTAGTGAGGAAAAGGCTCACAGAATTCCAAAAGTCCATTGTCATCAATGAAATTAATGCGCAGTTCCTGTTACGTTTCGAAAACTTCCTTAAAGGCAAGGGTATTGGAGTGAGCGGTATTGCCACACACCATAAGATATTGCGTGTCATTATCAACTATGGTATTAAGCAGAAACTTATCAAGGAAAATCCCTATACCGATTTTAAGGTACACCGAGGAAAGCCCCGAACGGCTACGCTTACTTCCGAACAGATTAGGGCTTTGCAGTCTCTGGTTATAAAGCTAGGGAAAAACAAGCAGAACAAAGGGCTGGAGCTTACGCGGGACCTCTTTTTGTTCAGCTGCTATACAGCCTTGCGCTTTGGTGATGTAACAAAGCTGACACATCAACAGATCGTCGGGCGCTCACATTTGCTGGTCGAGCAGGAAAAAACAGGATCACTAGTCCATGTCCCCTTACTGGCGCGTAGCCTTGAGCTGATCGATAAATATGCCTCACCCGGCAGGGTCACTATTTTTCCGGACATAAAAAACCAAACTGCTAACCGGCATCTAAAACGGATTGCGCAAATGTGCGGTATTGAGACCAATGTCCATTTCCATCTCTCCAGACATTCGTTTGGTAATGTCATGGCAAGTTCGGGTGTAAATGCAATTACCTTAAGCAAGCTAATGGGACACAGCAGTATGCGGACAACAATGATCTATGTGAACAGCCAGGTCGATAGTGTCAGGGAACAGATGTCGCGGGCTGTTATATTTGATTGAGGGTATTGGTGTCGGGTAGCCCGTCAAAGTATTTATCCAGTACTTTTTGAAATATGTATTCGGCACCTGGTACCTTACTGAACAGGGTCATACTCGAGCGCAGCTTGAGATCATCGGGTGAGCCGAAAATGTCAAGAGCCGTCTTGTTTTCAATTTCAAGCAGTGCAGATGAAATTTGTACGAGGTGTTTTCCCAGTACCGGATGCTGCAAGTAAGCCGATGCTTCGCTTAAATCGGCAATCCCGTAATATTGCGCAGTAGTGCTTTTGCCCAATCCTTTAAGCTGTGGAAATATGAACCACATCCAGTGCGTGACCTTCTGTCCTTTCCTAATTTCAGACAGGGCGTTGAGATATGTCTGGTTTTGTGCTTCCAGGAAGCGCGATAAATTGTAATTGTTTTCTATTCTCATATTAATGTGAAGGTAGTATTATAATAAAGTTTTTGAAAACGTCGGTTAGAACTTTTTGACTTGTCTGAAGGTAAGGTTGATCCTTGGCAGCATCTCTTTAGCTGACTTGGGGATATGATGTTCCCAAAAAGTATTGGTAGTTCCCGACATCAGGAGTAAGGTGCCATGATGCAGAGGAATCTCTATTTGCCCTATAACTTTATCCGTCTTATGCCGGAACCGGAATGGCCTTGTCTGCCCAAAGGTTACCGAAGCAATAGAAGGATTCCTGCCGATTTTATGTTCCTTATCGGAATGCCAGGCTACGCTGTCATTCCCGTTTCGGTACAGGTTCAGCAATACTGCATTGAAGCAAAGCCCGGTCTGTTTTTCAACTTTCCCGCGCAATTCCAAAAGTTCAGGTGTCCATGGCAGTGCGCTTTCCCCTGCTTCTTCCTGCTCGCCATACCAGGCGATCATACGCGGAGCCGTAACCACCTTATCATACATAGGCATCTGGTATTCGTGCCATGGCGTATTATGCAACAGCACATGGTAGTAACGGTCAGCTTCTTCTTTCGCGATAAAGCCGTCATACTTCATAAGCTCAAGGTCCGGCAGGTCATATGTTTTTTTAACCTCTGTACCTGATGTGAACAGATCGGTATCATTAAATAGCGTCATAACATTCTAATCTTACTGTGTTGTTTTCTCTTTAGCTTCAGCCATCTTATGCCTTGGCAGGTTGATCTCCTGTTCCTGCGGATACGGAGCGCGGTGGGTCATGGAGACATCTTCACGCAGCTTCTCCTGCGTGCGCGAACTTTCAACGTCAGTTTCCCGGTAGCGCGGGTCAGGGATAAAAGGCATCTTTTCCATCTTTGATATGGTAATCGTGGGAAAATGATAATCCACTTCCACCGTCCCAAGGAGCAGGTAACACCCGCCGCCCTTGAAAGGATACTCCTTTAAGCTGCCGGTGAAATGGGCCGTATCAAAGAATTCACCATTGGCATCGATCCATGTCCCGAAGTACATGGCACCCATCTTTGTGGGGACATGCTTGCGTGATACGAGATAGGCAAGCATCTTCACCTGCTTCTTATGGTGCTTCACCAAATCGCATGCCATTACATCCCCACGGTAGGACGTTTTCAGCAGGTTGAAAGGTGTGACCGATACCGGGAAACCCAGCAGTTCGATCTCATCAAAGGCATCCTCAAATGGGGAGCGCTTCAGTTCGGGCAGCTTGTAGTCCCTGACAGGTTCCGGCAGTAATTGCGGATAGCGGTTCTCCGGCTTAAAGTTCATCATGATGCGCCTTGCCGTGACCAGCAGCTCGTTCTTTGTCTTGCCGGTGCAGTGCAGTGCACCGATATAGATCAGCAATTGCAGGCCCTCAATGCCGATGGGGATGCGGTTGATAAAATCCTCAAGGGACGCATAATTACCATTGGCATTCCGCTCATCCACTATCCGCTGCGCGATCTCGCCCTGCAAGCCCTGCAGGTGCATGAATCCCAGATACACATCTTTGCCATAAAGTGTAGTCTCCACCATACTTTTGTTCACACAAGGGTTGTGGATGGCAGCCCCTGACATACGCGCCTCATGCACATATACCTCGGTACGGTAAAAGCCCCCCTGGTTATTGATGACCGCAACCATAAATTCAATCGGGTAATGCACTTTCAGGTAAAGGCTTTGGTAGCTTTCCACAGCATAGGATGCCGAATGCGCCTTACAAAACGAGTAGCCGGCAAAGGATTCGATCTGGCGGTAAATTTCCGTACTCAGTTGTTCCGGATGCCCTTTTTCGGCGCAGCATCGGAAAAAATTATCCTTTACTTTCTGAAGCGCTGCCTTAGACCGCCCTTTGCCGCTCATAGCACGGCGCAGGATATCACCATCGGCAGCAGGGAGCCCTCCGTAGTGCAGGGCAATCTTGATAACATCCTCCTGGTACACCATGATGCCATACGTTTCCCCAAGCTGCTCTTCAAAGACCGGATGGAAATACTCAAACTTATCAGGGTAGTTGTGCCGGAAGATATACTCCTTCATCATGCCGCTCTGTGCTACGCCGGGTCGTATAATGGAGGAGGCCGCTACAAGTGTCTTATAGTTATTGCACTTCAACCGCCGCAGCAAGCCCCGCATAGCAGGGCTTTCGATATAGAAACAGCCGATAGTCCTGCCTTGCCCAAGAAATTCATTACAAGCAGCCTCGTCCTTGGATATTGAGGTGTCACGGATATTAAGATCGATCCCCCTGTTTTTCTTGATCAGCTTTACAGAATCATCGATATGCCCGATGCCCCGTTGGGATAGGATATCAAATTTGTCAAAGCCGATATCCTCGGCAACATGCATATCAAACTGGACGATGGGAAAGCCTTTTGGCGGCATCTCCAGTGCCGTAAAATCAGTGATAGGGTCTTCAGAGATAAGAATACCGCAGGAATGCATGGAGCGCTGGTTGGGGTATTTTTCCATCATCATCCCATAGCGGTGTATCATCCTCACAATCTCGTTCTTGTCGTGCTGGTCCATTGAAGTGCCTGATAGCTTATCCAATTCTTCTTTGGGCCTGCCAAATACTTTGCCCAGCTCCCGGAATATGGATTTGTATTTGAACTCTACATTGGTGCCGCAAAAGGCTACATGGTCTGCCCCATACCGCTTAAAGATATAATCAAGGATCACATCCCGCTCTTTCCACGACCAGTCAATGTCAAAATCAGGGGGGCTTTTGCGGTTGAGGTTCAGGAAACGCTCAAAATACAGGTCGAGCTCCAGCGGGCAGATGTCGGTTATGCCAAGACAGTAAGCAATAATACTATTGGCACCGCTGCCGCGCCCGATATGCAGAAAGCCCATCGAATTGCTGTAGCGGATAATATCCCAGGTAATCAGGAAGTACCCGCTGAACTCCAGCTGGTGGATGACCTTCAGCTCTTTTTCCACACGTTCTTTTGCCGCGGGATTATCAGGTCCGTACCTTCGCATAAGTCCCTGTTGGGCGAGGCTGGTCAGCAGTTCTAAGTCGGTATCCCTGCCAGAAGTATAATTTTTCTTATTTCGGGGAAGGCCAAACTGGTACTCAAAATTACAGGCATCGATAAGGGTATAGGTGTTGCGCAGTATCTGTGAGTACTGGCTGTATTCCGCTATCAAAATTTCCATTGGGGCCATTACCTCACTTGCCGCGCAGTAATCATCAGCAGTGAGTTTGCTGCCCAACGTGTTGAGATCGACAGCCCTTAAGATGCGGTGAAGGTTGTATTCCTGCTTGCCCCTGAAGGTAACGGGCTGCAATACGACCATTTTATCAAGCTTTGATTTCCACTGGGGGCGTATCAAAATCGAAAGCTCTTCAGGCCGCACACCAATGTATTCATATTCCCGAAGTGAAGCCGGGACATTATGAAGTGGATAAATGATAGCGACATTCTCGAAATCAGGTGCGAAGCCAGGTAAGGGAACACCTTCGAGATTATGTTTGGTCCTGTGTCGGTTGATCTCTCCCAAACCTTCACGATTTTTAGCCAATGCTATATATAGCAACCTGTTGTCCTCGCGCATTTCCATCCCCACGATAGGCTTAATACCTGCCTCATTGCAGAGCTTATAAAACTCATAGATGCCTGTTACGGTATTTATATCGGTCAAGGCCATAGCAGCAGCCCCGCAGGCTTTGCCCAAGGTGACTAAATCGGCAACGGGTATGGTTCCATACCTGAGGCTGTGATAAGAGTGGCAGTTCAGGTACATATCAGATCGCTTTAGGCTTAATGAAAGCGCCACTGCAGCGCATTACGGCAGCCGGCCCAAAACGGTTTTTTATCCTGTCCATGGCCTGGTAGAGCGACATCATCTCCTGCGTATCTTCAAAAAGGTTGATCTGGTAGGAGCCCCGCACCAGCTTGCTGAAGCGCACCCCGACAAGGCGCAGGCTCATACGGCGCTGGTAGAGCTTCTCAAAAACTTCCAGCACCGCCCTTGTCAGCGTATGGTCTGCCGAGGTATAGGCAAGGGTAACCTGCCGCGTTTCGGTGTCAAAGTTGGAGTACCTGATTTTAACGGTCACATTGGAAGTCAGCCAGCCTTCGCTGCGGAGCTGATACGCCAGTTTCTCCACCATCCCGGAAAGGACGGAGCGCAGGAAAGTAATGTCCGTTGTATCCTGATGGAAGGTATCTTCTGTAGATAAGGATTTACGCTCCCGGTAAGGCTCCACAGGATTGTTATCGATACCGTTTGCCTTCTTCCATAATTCCATCCCGTTCTGGCCGATCATTTCCTGGAGCACCTTTGCCGGCATCTCGGCCAGGGTCTGGATATTGCGGATGCCGATACGCGAGAGCAGGTTAAAGGTAGCATCGCCCACCATGGGTATTTTCCGGATGGAAAGCGGGTTCAGGAACTGCTGCACCTGCGGCTGGAGTATCTCAAGGTTGCCTTTGGGCTTGCCTTCCCCGGTCGCGATCTTTGACACGGTCTTATTTACCGAAAGCGCAAAGCTTAGGGGCAGCCCTGTTTCATGGGTAACTTTAGCCACCAGCTCACGGGTCCACTTGTAGGAGCCATGGAATTTGTCCATTCCTGTAATATCGAGGTAGAATTCATCGATGGAAGCCTTTTCCATTACCGGTGCATTCTCTTCTATAATTTGTGAGACCGTATTGGAGTACCGGGAGAACAATTCCATATCACCCTTGACAATACGGGCTTCAGGGCACAGCCGGAGCGCCATCTTTATCGGCATTGCCGAGCGCACCCCAAACCTGCGCGCCTCATAGGAACATGAAGCCACCACACCGCGGTCACCACCGCCAACAATCAGGGGAATGCCTTCAAGGCCAGTATTTTGCAGCCTCACGCAGGACACGAAAAAAGTGTCCAGGTCCATATGTACAATCGAGCGTTCCATAATCCTTCCTATTTGTACTGTACAAAATTAGGACAGATAATCACAAAATAGTCTATATTTGCTGTGATAAATA